>TARA_B110000046_G_scaffold172209_1_pt1 | contig 18112 bp, 22 predicted proteins | sample TARA_B110000046 | Tara Oceans TARA_B110000046 (sample SAMEA4397157) | marine metagenome | biome: Polar Biome; feature: [DCM] deep chlorophyll maximum layer (ENVO:01000326); material: water (ENVO:00002006), including particulate matter (ENVO:01000060) such as... | depth 40 m
TTTTGTGCTTTTTATTAGGTACTTCCTTGCAACGGTCTTAATTTTATGGGTAGAATTTATATTAGGTTTAGTTAAAAATATACCGTGTAAGTTTCATTGTTTTTTTCGTCTGAACTTAAAGATTCCAGTTAAACAATTATGAAGAATACACTTAAAAAAAGTTTAAAGAACAGTCTTTCTTATCTAGAATATAAAGATTTAGTAAAAAACTTATTAGCCGAAAATAAATCTACAGGACCAAATCAATCCGAAGATTTAACAAATTACAGTTTGTTAAATGACAGAAGGATGAAGCGTTTAGATAAAACCATTAAAATTTCTGAAGAAACTGCTGAAGAAATTAAAAAAGTAAACAAACCACAAACTTGGTTACTAATTACTGAAGGTTGGTGTGGGGATGCTGCTCAAAATTTACCCATTATCAATAAAATGGCTGATTTAAATGATTATATTGATTTAAAATTAGTTTTGCGTGATGAAAACTTAGAGTTAATGGATTTATTTTTAACAAATGGAGGTCGTGCAATTCCTAAATTAATTGTTCTAGATAAAGAAAGTAATGTCACAAATACTTGGGGACCAAGACCAACCATAGCAGCAAATATGGTAAAATTATATAAAGCTGAACATGGAAGTTTAGATGCTATTTTTAAACAAGATTTACAGGTTTGGTACAATAAAAATAAAGGAAAAAGCGCGGAAGAAGATCTTGTGAATTTAATTAAAAACACCTTAGCATAAGAGGTCTAAAATATTAAAAATACTTTTTAAAACTCCAAATCTGATTTCAAGTTTGCGGTTTTTCTTTCTGTATCTTTGCAGCACTAAAACTCGTAATATGTTTGTAGATTATACATCAATTTCTAATGATGCTAAAGTTTGGGTATATCCTTCTAGTAGAAAATTTTACCCTACAGAAATAGAAGAAATAGAACAGAAAGTAAAACAGTTTGTAGAGTCCTGGAAAACAGAAGATGAACATTTTAAAGTTTCTTATCAATTATTATACAATAGATTCATCATTTTAGTCGCAGATGATACTGAAACTAGTTTAACAAATGCAGACATTGATGCTTCTGTTTCTTTTATTTTACAACTTCAAGAGACCTATAAAGTTGAACTTTTAGATAAAATGAATGCTTGTTTTAAACAAGGTGAATATGTACAGTATAAAGAACTAAAAGACTTCAAAAAGTTACTTAAAAACAAAGCTGTTACTGCAAAAACTATCATTTTTGACAACTTGATAAATAATAAAGAAGACCTAGAGAATTTTTGGGAAATCACTATTGAAAATAGTTGGTATAACCGTTACTTATAAACACTTATGCTTGTCGTAAACAAAATCTCTTTTGGGTACTCTAAAAAGAAAATTGTTTTAAATAATTTTAATTTCATACTAGATGAAGGAGAGCATCTTTGTGTGATGGGTGAAAGTGGTTGTGGAAAATCTACACTTTTAAAAACAATCTATGGTTTATTAAATTTAAACGGTGGAGATATCTTTTGGAAAGAAAATCAAATTTTAGGACCTAAGTTTCATTTGGTGCCAGGGATGGATTTCATTAAATATGTTGCACAAGATTTTGATTTGATGCCCTACATTTCTGTCTCTGAAAACATAAAAAAATTCTTATCTCGTTTTTATCCTGAAGAAAGTGAAAAACGTACGCAAGAATTGTTAGAAGTAATAGAAATGAAAGCTTTTGAGAACACCAAAGTAAAAAACTTAAGTGGTGGTCAAAAACAAAGAGTAGCGATTGCTAGAGCTTTGGCTAAAGAGCCTGAATTATTATTATTAGATGAGCCTTTTGGCCAAATAGACAACTTTAAAAAAAACTCTTTACGAAGACGTTTATTCACCTATTTAAAAGATAAAAAAATTACTTGTATTGTTGCGACTCATGATAAGAATGATGCACTTTCCTTTGCTGATAGGTTAATCGTTATTAGAAATAATAAGATCCTTATAAATAACAATCCTTTAGAGATTTATAAGAATCCAAAAGAAAAATATGTTGCTGCTTTGTTTGATGATGTTAATGAAATTGCGATTAACGGCAAAAGTGTTCTATTGTATCCTCATCAAATAAAAATAGTTGAAGCAACAAAAGGTGACACTAAACTTTTAGAGATGAAAGTAAGTGTTTTAAATGCTTATTTTAAAGGTTCTTTTTGGCTGATTGAAGTCGTATTTGAAAACCAAGTTGTGTTTTTTAATCACTCTATAGCGATACAAACTGGTGAGCAAATTTGTTTAAATATTAATGAAAATTTATAGTGTATTAGAGCCTTTTTCTTATAATGTTTTCTAAAAAAAGAGTCAATAGAGCAGCTGAAATATAAAATGTTTTAGCTAATTTTTAAAACCCTGTGGTCTATGTCATTAAAAGAAATCACTTCATTTTCACTTTTCCCTAAAAGTAATTTTCCTATTGGTGAAGAAATAGAAACTGCAAAATATTTTTGACGATCAACAATTATTTGTCCTGCAGAAATACTCAAAAAATAATTGCCTTTTTCTGTAAAAATAATACTACCTAAATGAGCTTTGTTTGATGCTTCTGAGAAATTAATTTTTGATAAAATTTCATTCATTTGAGAAATTCCTTCCAACTGTTGGCTGGCTTTTTCCATTTCTAGTTGCAACATTGCTCTTCCTGTTTCGTGCTTATCTCCTGCAGAGCTCTTCGTCTCAGATTGTAATGCTATTTGATTTGATGAAATAATTTCTTCAACCGTTTGTGCACGTTTATTTACAAACACTTTACAATGTTTAAAAAGTTCTTGTTTAATTTTTAACTGCAACATAAATCATTTTAATATGTACTTTTTTAGATAGGATAAAACTGCTTCCGCCAACACTAAAATCTTTTCTGTTAAGCGTAAAATTAGCAATAAAACGCACACTCTTTTTTGTCTCTTCTATTTCTAAAGGACTTTCCACTCTTTTTTTAACACCTTTTATTAATAAAGATCCTTTAAGTATAAATTTAGAGTTCGATTTTCGCTCAATACCTGAAGATTCAAACACAATTTTTGGATGGATATCAACATCGAAAAAATCTGATTTTAATAAATGCTCATCTCTAAGTTCTATATCTGTAAATATGGATTTAACACTAATTTCTACATTGATAAAACTCTCTTCTAAATGATCAGAATTGAAGTTGCTTAAAACTGTAAAATCATTAAAACGCCCTTCTACATTAAATCCTAAGTTCTTAATTATAAAAGTAATTGCTGAATCTGATTCATTTTCAATTCCTTCTTGAGAAAAACAAGTGAAGACACTAAAAATAATTAGAAATAATAGAGATCTTACTTTAACAAACATATAAATTATTTTTTAAGGTTGGTTTTCTAATATAAATGCAAATGCTCCATAATTTCCATGATGAGAAATTGAACAAGATTTGGTTAATAGTTCTTTTTGATGGTAAAAAAGCGGTGCTCCAATAGCTGTTTTTCTTTTTTCTATTTCTTCGGATAAAATTCCTGTTTCCTCGGTAAGTTTTTTCTTTAAATCTATATCGATTGTTTTAGGTGAGCCAATTGCCGAAAAGATTATTATTTGTTCTTGAGTTTCTTTGGCTATTGTACAGAGGAAAAATGCACTCAAAAAAGTAGTCGTATAGAATTTTTTGTCCTCAAAACTCACAAAACCCTCATTTTCATTGGTCAAGCTGCATTCAAGTTTTTTGGGAGCAAAAAATCGTTTTTGATGTTCTTGAACATAGCATTTATAAGCAGCTTCTTTCATACTCCAAAATAACCATACTTGTAAAAACGGGTTTTTAGAATTCAATATCGTTTTTTGCTCTTCTTCAGTAAACTGTTTTTCTAAAAAGCCTTTACGCTGCCAATTACTTTGGCTTTTGGCTAATTGTAAATCAACGATATCATTGCCAATCATTATGCTGATAACTTTTGCTCTATAATTTCTATAGCGGCTTTTACTGAAAGCATTTTCTCCATAGAATCATTATCTATTTCTATGTTGAATTCATCTTCTACATCTAAAACAACATCCACTAAATTAGCAGAGTTTATTTTTAAATCATTAATAAAATCTGTCTCTTCTGTTAAATTTATAAAAGCTTCTTCGTCTTGAATGTATGGTTTTACAATCGCTTTTAATTTTATAATTAATTCTTCTTTTGTCATTTTTTTAGATATATTTTTTAAAGATAACACATGCATTTACATCGCCAAAACCAAAACTTGCTTTTGCAACAATATGAATGTCTTTTTCTATCATTTTAGTTGGAATTTTTTGAGCATCAATCAATTTAGATATTTCTGGATGAATGTCTTCACAATTAATATTTGGGAACACAAACTGTTCTTTAATTTGCAACACTGATGCAACGGACTCAATAGCACCCGCACCTGCCAAACAGTGACCAACCATTGATTTTAAAGAGTTTATATAGGGGAAATCCGCACCTTTTCTCTGTAAAGCATTGCTCCAATTTTCTATTTCTAAGGCGTCTTTTGTAGTAGCGGTTAAATGACCGTTTATCACATCAATTTCTGCTGCTAATATTTCTGAATCTAACAATGCATCTGTAATACATTTCTGAACAGCTTCTGCGTTTGGAGCTGTTAATGTGCCACCATTTCTTTGACCACCAGAATTGATGTTTCCTCCTAAAACTTCTGCATAAATTGTAGCTTTTCTTTCTAAAGCACTTTCTAAAGATTCTAAAACTAAAGCTCCTGAACCACTTCCAGGTACAAATCCTGATGCTGTTTCGCTCATGGGTCTAGAGCCTTTCTCTGGTGTTTCATTGTGCTTATAGGTCATTACTCGCATCGCATCAAAACCACCCCAAGTATATAAACTACTATCGCTAGAGCTACCAACTAACATTCGTTTCGCTTTTCCGATTTTAATGCGTTCAAAGCCTAATAGTAAAGCTTCTGTTCCTGTTATACAAGCTGATGAATTTGTTGTTACTTGATTTCCAAAACCTAAAATTCCGCCTAAATAGGCAGAAATTCCACTTGCCATGGTTTGTACTACAGATGTACTTCCTAAGCGTCTTACTTTTTGCTCATCAATTTTATAAATAGATTCTCTAAATTTCTCAATTCCTGAGGTTCCTGTGCCAAAGATTAACCCTGAATCATAATCTAAAATTGAGTTTTCATCCACTGAAAACCCCGCATCTTTCCAAGCATCAATTCCTGCCATACAACCATATAGAATACTGGTACTATTGAACCCCCTTAACTGTAAAGGTGTTAAATATTCTAACTTTTTTTCTTCTGATACTTCCGGGATTCCACCAATGCAACAAGAAAAACCTTTATCTTTTAATTCTTGATGAAACGTTATTCCTGAAGTTCCTGATTTTATAGCTTTTGCAAATGCCTCTTTACCAACTCCATTCGGGGCGACAACGCCTAGACCAGTAATAACGACTCTATTTTTCTTTTGTGCTGAATTCATTTCAGTATCTTTTTGAGAATTTACTTGAGTATTTCTTTAGCAACGATCATTCCTGAAATAGTTCCTCTACAAACCAATTTATCTTTTTCATTATACATTTTTACTGCACATTTTAATTTGTTAAATCTAAAATATTCTTTTTCTGAAACAACCCTTACTTTTTCATTGGGGTACACGGGCAAAAAGAAATCAATTTTATTTGACGTTAATGCTATTTGTGGTTTTCTATCTAACGAAACCTCCTCTTTTAATAAATAAATCCCTAAACAAACCAAGCCAATTTGCGCCATTGTTTCCGTTAAAATTACACCAGGAGTTATTGGGTTTTCTTTGAAATGACCTTTGTAAAAAAACTCTTTTTCTTTGAATGTGTAGTTTCCTGAAACTCCATTTTCTGAGACACTACTAATTTCATCAACAAACAAAAATGGCGTAGAATATGGTAAATATTGTATGATTTTTTTTTGATCCATTTCTAATTTAAACTTTCACCTCCGTCAACTTTTACAATCGTTCCGTTAATCCACGAAGATTCATCTTTACTTAATAAATAAACCACATTTGCAACATCTTCCGGAGTTGTTAATTTCCCAAAAGGGTTTCTTTTTAATGAATGCTCTTTTATCGTTTCGCTATTCGGAATCATATTTAAAGAAGCTGTATTTGTAACACCCGCTTGAATACAATTTGCTCTAATTCCGAATTGAGCAAACTCTAAAGCAATGTTTCTAGAAATGGCTTCTAATGTAACTTTTGCGGCAGAAACTGCTGCGTAATTTTTCCAAGGTTTTGAATTTCCTTCGCTTGTAAAGCTGATAACCCTTGCGTCATCTGCAAATAGTTTTTTATCGAATATTGCTTGAAACCAATCATACAAACTAATCGCCATTGCATTAATAGTGATTTGGAAATCGTCATTTTGCAAAACCTGGTTTTCATCAGAATACATCGGTTTTAAATTCCCTTTTGCTATCGAATGAACCAAAGTTTTTATTTTTCCTTTTATACCTAGTTTTTCTTGAAAACCATAAAGAAATTTATCTCTTTTTTCTACATTTAAAGCATCAATATTAAAAGAAATAAACTCAATGTTTTCATTTCTAATTTCACCAAAATTATCTTCTATCTCTTGAGTTTGGGCTCTTGAATTTCTATGAACAATACAAATATTCATACCGTGTTTTGCCAACTTTTTTGCAGTTGCCAAACCCAGTCCAGTAGACCCTCCTAAAACTAGTGCCCAATAATTTTTATCCTGAAATTCTCTTACCATTCTAATAAAATTCTTTGTGCAGAAAAACCTGGACCAAAACTCAGCATCAAACCTCGTTCTCCTTTTACTGGGTTTCTATCCATAAACCGTTCTAAAACATACAAAACAGTTGCGCTAGACATGTTTCCATACAAACGAAGTACTTCTTTTGTGTCATCAATGTTTTTACCTAAAACACCAAACAAGTCTTCTACAGTTTGAACGATTTTTTTTCCTCCAGGATGAAAAATCAAATGATGTACATCCTCAATTGTTAAATTATTTCTTTCTAAAAAAGGATGCACAATGGCCGGAAAATGATCTGATATTTTCTGTGGAACCTCCTTGTCTAAAATCATTTGTAAACCTGTGTTTACCAAATTAAAACCCATCATTTCTGTAGCGTCGTAAAAATGGTACATGGCTTCATCTATAATTTCAGGACCCTTATCTTCTTCATATGATGACAAGATTACACTAGACGCACCATCACCAAAAATAGCAGCGCTTACAATATTTGTCATCGAATAATCGTCTAATTGAAACGAAGCTGTTGGCGCTTCAACCGCGATGACAACTGCTCTTTTATTTGGATTTGATTTTAAAAAATTCTTTGCATAAATAATTCCCGAAACCCCAGCTGCACAACCCATTTCTGTGACTGGTAAACGCACAATATCTTGTTTCATTTCTAGGGAATTAATTAAATATGCATCCATAGAAGGAATCATGATTCCCGTGCAACTAACCGTAATAATATAATCTAAATCCGTCGCTTTTAAGTTTGCTTTATCTAATGCTTTTTTTAGCGATTGTTCCCCTAACTTTACAACTTCTCGTGCGTAAATATTGTTTTTCTCTTCGAAAGAAGTCGCAATAAAAACTTCTTCAGGATCCATAATTGAATAGCGCTTATCAACACCTGCTCCTTCAAAAAGTTTAATTACTTTTCGTTGAAAACGAGTATCTTGATTTTGCATCCAGAGTTTTACAAACGGGATAATATCTTTTGTTTCTCTATAATATTTTGGAAGCTGTTTTGCAACTGATATTATTTTTACTTTCATATTATTTTTTTCTCACAATTATTTTATTTAGACAGGTTTTAACAATTTTCACCCAATATAAAAATCAAAATTTTGACCTTATTAATATCCACTGATAGCGAAAAGCCCATTTCCAAGATATTTGTGGTTTTATATTTAATTTTTGAGAAATCTCAACTAAATCTTTTCGTTTAAAACCTCTTAAAACTGAAGTCAAACCATCTTCAATTATCATGTTATTTTTGATAAAAATCGATAACAACATAAATAAATAATACGCCAATTTATGCCTGTGTAAATCGTTTACTACAATCCCTATTTTAGTTTGTTTTAATATGTTTTCTAAAAAATAAACCAATTGTTCTTCTTTAAAATGATGCAGAAATAATGTTGCTAAAACAACATCAAATTTCCTGTTTTTGAATTCCTTAGAAAAAATATCTTCCGTTCTAAAACTTAATTCATGAAACTCTGTTGATAACTCATTTGCATACTCTATTGCTGTTGGGTTTGCGTCAACTCCTAACAACTTCATATTGTAGCCGTTTTTTCTACCAAACTTTGCAACGTCCCTTAAAATATCTCCATGGCCACATCCAATGTCTACAATGCTTAATTCCTGCTCTTTTGGATGATTTTTTAAAATTTTTTTTAGTGAATTTACGGTAACTAAATTACCGCCTAACCAACGGTTTATATTTTCTAATTTGTCTAAAGTATCTCTTAATAAATCACCACCAATAGAAAAATCATCCATCAATTCTTCTTTGTCTGTTCTTTGTTTTGTGCTGATAAAAAAGTCCATTATAATTTCATTGGTTTACCATGAGTTTGCTTAATTATAAAAGGAATTAAGAAAGGAAATATTCTTAAAACCTCTAATAACATATTGGCAACTCTATCTTTTCTAAATAACATTGCTATAAAGTGACCTGCTTTTAGTCGCCATTTAAATTGGCGATTCCATTGTCTAATATACCTTTTTTCTAGCTCTGCTCTTGAAGAAATTTCACCTTCTATATAATTTAGAATCAATTTAGATGCTATTTGTGCAGATTGTATAGCCATACTCATTCCATTTCCACATAGTGGATGGATCATTCCTGCAGAATCTCCACACATAATCATATGATTTTCAATGGGTTTTTTAGTTTTAAAAGAAATCTGACTTATCGTTAATGGGTAATCAAAAACAGCTTCAGAAGCATTGAATATTTTTTTTAAAAATTGATTTTTAAATACAATGTTCTCCTGAAAATCATCAATATTTTTATATTTTTTAAAGGATGAAAAATTAGTGATATAACACAAGTTAATCGTATTATTTTCTACTTTAGAAACACCACAATATCCCCCTTTAAAATTATGAAGCGCCACTAAATCTTCTGGAAAATGACCTTTTACATGAAGCTTAACCCCTAGATAAGGTGCTTTTTTTTTAATAAAATTACGTTTCATTTTTACATCTAAAAGACTTCGTTTACCAAATGCTCCAATTGTAATTTTGGATGTATATGTTTTATTTTCTTTCGTTTGTATTAAAAAAGAATCGTTGAAATAATCAACATTAACAACAATATCTTTTAATATTATCACTCCGTTTTTTATTGCTTTTTTGGACAACTCAAAATCTAGCGCATACCTCGAAATTCCAAATCCGCCTAAAGGTAATTTTGCAGCAATTAAATTACCTTTATTTGTAGAGAGTTGAAACTTATCAATCTTTACAGCACCTAAATTAAAAGGATCAACATTAAGAAACTTTAAATAAGGTAAAACTTCATTCGAAATATATTCACCACAAACTTTATGTTTTGGGTATTCATTTCTCTCAATTAATAAAACTTTTTTACCAAATTTAGATAAATGAATTGCGTTGCACAAACCAGCCAAACCTCCTCCAATTATAATAACATCAAATTTTTTGGCGATTTCTTTCATATTGCTAATTTATTAAATCTGCTAACTCTTTGCCAACTAAACTACCAATTGCAATTCCCATTCCTCCTAAACGAACTCCACAAAAAACATTTTCTGAAAGCTCTTTAACGATTGCTTTTTTCTGATCTCCAACACCCATAATTCCACTCCATTTTTGCTCAATCTCAAAACTTGTATTGGGTAAAATAGTTTCCTTTAAGATTTTTTCTAATTCATTTTGAATGATTTCTGTCTGACCAAATACTGCCGTTTCTTCCGTTTTAAAATCAAGATTTCTTCCTCCTCCAAATAAAATCCTATCGTCTATATTTCTAAAATAATAATAGCCTTTTTCTAAATGAAAAGTTCCTTTTATATGAAGATTTTTTATTGGCTTCGTTATCAAAACTTGCGCTCTTGCAGGTTGTACGTTTTCGTTTAAAAGTTTTGATGCAAAACCATTCGTTGCAATGAATAATTTTTTTGTGTAAAAATCTAATATGTTGGTTTTTATATGTATTTTATTTTGATTTTCGACAAACTCCTCGACACTAATATTATTTAAAATTTTAACACCTAAACCTTGAACTTTGTGCAACAATTCGAAAGCCATTTTTCCTGTATCAATTTGACCCTCAAAGTTGTTTACAATGTATTGTTGATGCACTTTTTGAAAACCAAAAGTGTTCTCAGAAATTGAGAAAACATCTTGTTTAAAAATTGGTCTTAAAAGTTGATTAATTTCCTCTTTTTTAGAAATACATGCTGAAAATAAAGCTTGATCTTCACACAGTTCAAATCCTTTATTCTGTTGAAAATCAATTTCTTTATCTCCTAAATTTTTACGTAATAATTGTAGTCCTTTCCATCTTTTCTCAACCAAACCGAAAACTTCTTGCTCTGTATGAGAATCTAAATCATCTATGAGTTCAGACAAACTCCCAAAACAAGCAAAACCAGCATTCTTAGTACTTGCGCCTTGAGGCAACATCCCTTTTTCTAAAATTAAAATCTTTGCTTTAGGGTGCTTTTTCTTCAATTCTAACGCACAATTTAAACCCACAATTCCACTTCCAACAATTGTAAAATCAATGTTTGTAAACCATTCTTTTAATTCCCAGTAACTGTAATTCATTTATAATCGTTTTTTAAAGCAAATACTGTTTTCCATATTTTTATATTGTCCATAATTTGGAATGATTTTATAATTACACTTTTTATAAAACCTCACAGCCTCTACTTGTCTTATTCCTGTTTCTAAAATACATTCTTGATACCCTAATTCTTGTGCCCATGTTTCTAATTCTTGAAGCATTTCTTGTGCAACTCCCGAGCCTCTTTTTTTCTGGCAAACAAACATTCTTTTTACTTCAACAGTATTGTTATCAAACTTTTTAATCGCTCCACAACCTACTGCAATTTCGTTAAAATAAATGACAACGATATTTTTTAAAACATCAATATGATTAAACTGATTGTAAAAATCATGTTCATCTCTATCAGTAATTTTTAGATAAGCATCTAATTCTTTTACCAAGTTAATGAAGTCTACATTATCGAAGTTGGTTCTTTTTATTTGTATTTCCATTTTGTTTTTTATCAAAAATCAAACTTTAACTGCACCCAAAAAGGGTCTTTTTTGATGGTATCTAAATTTCCAAAAGAAATCCCTAATAAACGCACAGAATTTTTTAATTTTTCTTGATATAATAATTCTTTTACAACAGGGAAAAATTCGCTTTTATACTGCATAAAAGTAACTTTTGTTTTACTTCTTGTATGTTGTGTAAAATCTGAATATTTAATTTTTAACGTGATCGTTTTTCCCTTTGTTTTGGATTTCTTCATGCGTTTTTCTAATTCATCAGCAATCTTTTCTAACTTTTCAATCATAAAAATTTCTGATGAAATATTCTCATTAAAAGTTCTTTCTGCTGCAATGGATTTTCGAACTCTATTCGGTTTTACAGCGCTATTATGAATTCCTCTAACAATATTATAATAATGAGCACCCGCTTTCCCAAAGAGCTTTACCAGTTCTTCGACTGTCTTTTTCTTTAAATCATTACCCATAAAAATACCTAGATTGTACATTTTTGCAGCAGTAACTTTACCGACCCCATAAAATTTATTGACAGGTAATTCTTCTAAAAAAGAGATTACATCTTCTGGGTTTATTGTTTTTTGTCCATTTGGTTTATTAATATCGGAAGCTACTTTTGCTATAAATTTGTTAACGGAAATTCCTGCAGATGCATAAAGTCCTAATTCATCAAAAATACGCTGTCTAATTTCTTGGGCAATTAAACTTGCAGACGGATTTCCTTTCTTGTTTTCTGTAACATCTAAATATGCTTCATCTAAAGAAAGTGGCTCTACCAAATCTGTATACTCATAAAAAATTTCTCTGATTTTAGTTGAAATCTCTTTATATCGTTCAAAATTGGTTTTTACAAAAATTAAATGCGGACATTTTTGCTTTGCTAAAAACCCACTCATTGCAGATTTTACACCAAATTTTCTTGCCTCATAACTTGCTGCAGATACAACGCCTCTAATTTCATTTCCTCCAACTGCAATCGCTTTTCCTCTTAATTCTGGGTTGTCTAATTCTGCTACAGATGCATAATAAGCATCCATATCTACATGAATAATTTTACGAAAAGGAGGTTGTAATTCCATCTTTCGAAAATACGAAAAAGATGTTGCTTGTCATTCCTGCAAAAGCAGGAATATATAATACGTAGATTTTAATCTTTTTTAATTCTCAATAATTCATGTACAAGAAAATTAATGAAAGCAATTAGATTACTTTAAAAATTCAATACAGTTTTTTATTGTTGTTTCGAGTTCTTCTGAAAGATAATTTTCTTTCCAAGGATGTGAAGTATTAAAAACATGATTCGCATTATCAATGATTTTAAATTCGCTTTTTGAATTCCATTTTTTTAGACTTTCAGCTTCATCAATCAAAACAGAAGTATCATTATTTCCATGAATTATTAAATGTGGAATCTTTAAGTTTTCAGTCGCATTTTTAATATCTAGCCTTTCTTTATTTTGAATAAAATTTTCATAAAACTGATAATAATGAGGCATGTTTTGCTTTGTTCGTCCATTTAAAACATATTTAACACCTTGCTTCTTCCATTGTTCTAAATCGCCAATTGTTGCCGTTCTTTTTTCAAAATCACAAACCCCAGCGAACGTAATTACTTTTTTAATTCTAGCGTCTTCATTGGCTTTTAACAATACGATTCCTCCTCCTCTACTGTGGCCTATTAATGAAATATCAGTAACTTTTACTTCATTCTTAAAACCAGAATAATTCGAAAACCAATTAATTACGGATGCTAAATCATCTAATTCTTTGGTGTAATTATTATTACCGAAGGCTTCTAAATCCGGAAAATCTATAGGTTGTTCAGGGGTTCCTCCATTGTGTGAAAAATTAAATTTGATAAAGAAAAATCCTGCGTTCGCGAAAACTGCTGCCATTAAATTCCAAGCACCCCAGTCTTTAAACCCTTTATATCCATGACAAAAAATAATGATTCTTTTTGGTTGATTGGTTTCTTTGTAAAAAACATCTGTAACCACTGGTTTGTCGTGTTCTCCTTGGACAATTATGTTTTTAATTATTCTCATTCTTTTCCTTAAATAAATAGTTTTATAAAGGTAATAATCGCTACTAATGCTGTTAAAATAGCTAGAATTATGTTAATATCTTTTGTTAGCTTTCCTGTTTTTTTTTCAATAATTTTTGCGAATTTTCCATATAAAAAAAGAATATAAAATGTTCCTAACACAGACCCTAATATAAAAAATAAAATAGAAATAAGATTAAAACTAAATAGTTTAAAAACATCTAAAGCTGCTACTATCCCACAAAAAAAAGGAATGGCAAACATGTTTAAAACTGAAAGTATAATTCCTGTTAAAAAAGGATTGTTATTTTTTACTTTACTCGTTTCAATCTGAATTTTACCTTTTTTAGATTCTTTATAAAAATAGAACGATAAAAATATAAAAATAACGCCCCCTATCTTTTGTACCGTTTCTAATATTGAAGCATTTTCCGCAATGTATTTTGTTAAAAGAATAGCTATATACGCTTGTGGAAAGACGATAAGTGAAACACCTAAAGCATAGCTATTTATCTCCTTCTTCCCGTTTTCTAGACTTATTTTTAAGGCAGTCATATTTAACATACTAGGAGTTATAGAGCCTACAAAAGAGAAAAAAAAGCCAAAAAAGAAAAGAGAAAATACTGTCATTCGTAAAAAAATTTATAATGGTAAAGATTCGTTTTTAAAACAAGTTGTACAAAAAAAACGCATCAAATAAATTGATGCGCCTTTTAGATTTAAATTTACTAATGAATTTTTATACCACTCCTTGAGCTAACATTGCGTCTGCAACTTTAACAAAACCAGCGATATTTGCACCTTTAATATAATCTATAGAACCATCTTCATTTTCTCCATATTTTACACATGAATCATGAATGTCTTCCATAATATCTTTTAATTTATCGTCTACTTCTTTACGTGTCCAGCTTAAACGTAGCGAATTCTGACTCATTTCTAAACCAGATGTTGCAACACCACCGGCATTACTTGCTTTTCCTGGGGCGAATAAGATTTTCGCTTTTTGAAATTCGTGAATTGCTTCTGGCGTAGAAGGCATGTTTGCACCTTCAGAAACACACATACAGCCGTTTGCAATTAATGCTTTTGCTTCGTCACCATTTAACTCATTCTGAGTTGCACACGGTAAAGCAATATCACATTTTACAGACCAAGGTCTTTTTCCAGCAACAAATTTTGCATTTGGATATTTTTCTGTGTATTCACTAATTCTTCCTCTTTTCTCGTTTTTGATGTACATTACGTGTTTCAACTTTTCAGTATTGATCCCTTCTTCATCTAAAATATAACCTCCAGAATCTGATAAAGTTAAAACTACAGCACCTAATTCAATCGCTTTTTCAGCAGCATATTGTGCTACATTTCCTGAACCAGAAATAACTACTTTTTTACCCTCAAACGAATCTTCTTTACGTAATAACATGTTTTTCGCGAAATAGACAGTGCCATAACCTGTTGCTTCTGGTCTAATTAAAGATCCTCCCCAAGAAGCACCTTTACCAGTAAGAACTCCCGTAAATGTGTTATTTAACTTTTTATACATTCCAAACATAAAACCTATTTCACGCCCTCCAACACCAATGTCTCCTGCAGGAACATCTGTATTATGCCCAATATGTCTAAACAATTCACTCATAAAAGAATGACAAAAACGCATAATTTCATTGTCAGATTTCCCTTTCGGGTCAAAATCAGAACCCCCTTTTCCTCCACCCATTGGTAAAGTTGTTAAAGAGTTTTTAAAGACTTGCTCGAAAGCTAAAAACTTTAAAATACTTGCATTCACTGAAGGGTGAAAACGCAAACCTCCTTTATAGGGTCCTATTGCAGAATTCATTTGAATTCTATATCCTCTATTTACTTGTATCTCTCCATCATCATCTACCCAAGAAACTCTAAAAGAAATTAATCTCTCTGGCTCTACCATTCTTAACAATATATTTTTTCCATTGTAAATATCGTGGTTAGCGATATAAGGAATTACAGTTTCTGCAACTTCTTGAACAGCTTGTAAGAATTCTGGCTCATGGTTATTTCTTTTTGTAACCATTTCCATAAACTCATTTATTTTTAATTCTGCTTTTTTAGCCATGCTTTTTTATGAATTTAATAATATTTAAGTAGGACAAATATAGTTAATTTATGAATCCTCAAATAAAAAAAGAATTTTTATTTATTCTTTAAATCCCTTATTTCAATCGATTTCGGAAGCTCTTATTGTTTTCTTAACTTTAGATGGATAAAACTCTATAAAAAAGACTAAATTTGTCCCTTAATTTTACTCAAAAATGTTAGATAAAGTAAAGGAGCTTATTGGTGATGTACAAGCTTTTAAAGCAACAACGAAAGATGACGTAGAAACATTTAGAATTAAATATTTAGGAAGCAAGGGTTTACTAAAGGATCTGTTTGCAGAATTTAAAAATGTAGATGCAGTATTACGAAAAGATTTTGGTCAAGCGTTAAATAATTTAAAGAAATCTGCTGAAGGAAAAGTAGCCGAATTAAATGATGCGCTAGAAAATGCTGTGGAAGAAAAAGGCATTTATGGAGACTTAACACGACCTTCTGACCCGATTGAGTTAGGTTCACGCCATCCAATTTCATTGGTAAAGAATCAAATTATTGAAGTTTTTAATAGAATTGGTTTTACTGTTTCTGAAGGACCTGAAATTGAAGATGATTGGCACAATTTTACAGCCTTAAATCTACCTGAATATCATCCTGCAAGAGACATGCAAGACACTTTCTTTATTGAGCAAAATCCTGATATTTTACTAAGAACACACACCTCTTCTGTGCAAGTACGTTACATGGAAGAAAATAAGCCTCCTATAAGAACTATTTCTCCTGGTAGGGTTTTTAGAAACGAAGATATTTCTTCAAGAGCACATTGTATTTTTCATCAAGTGGAAGGTTTGTATATTGACACGGACGTTTCTTTTGCTGATTTAAAACAAACGCTTTTATACTTTACAAAAGAGATGTTTGGGAAGTCTAAAATACGTTTACGCCCTTCCTATTTTCCGTTTACAGAGCCAAGTGCAGAAGTAGATATTTATTGGGGATTAGAAACTGAAACGGATTATAAGATTACCAAAGGTACAGGTTGGTTAGAAATAATGGGTTGTGGAATGGTAGACCCTAATGTTTTAAAAAACGCAAATATCGATCCAACAAAATATTCTGGTTACGCTTTTGGCATGGGGATAGAGCGTATTGCAATGTTACTATATCAGATACCTGATATTAGAATGTTTTATGAAAATGACAAACGTTTTTTAGAACAATTTAAATCTATAATATAATGAACTATTTTACACAGATTTGGGACGAAAACAGAGATGATGAATATGCAGATTGGGGAACTTCTATTTGGTATTTTGAAACGAATGACGCAGATGAAGTTTTAAAGCAAATTACTGTTTACAAGAGCGAGAAGGTTTTAAAATATAGTGAAGACAGCCAAGAAGATGAATTTGGTGGTTTATGTGAAGGAGCCTTAACTATTGATGACTGTGATGGTGATGTGATAACGAAAGAAGAGTTTTATGCGCTTTGGTAACTATTAGTTCATGAAAAAAGATATACAAATACCTGAGGTTTCAGGTGTAGAAATGGCAGTTGTTTATGAATATAATGATCTTTATAAAACAGATGACTGGAATGTGTACCTTATCAATAATAAAAATGTTGATTTAGAAATGATTGTTATTGTTTCTCAGGGTTTTTCTGAAACGAAAACAACTTCTTTATTACGTAAAAAATTAGCTGTTTTACCGGCAAATTCTTTTGCTAAAATTGAATTTATTCAACCTGAATTATTCAAATTAAACAATCGTTTTCAAGTTACTTTTTTTGAAGGGAATATATTGTATGAAAAAACATTTCTATTCAAGGAAAATACTATTAAAGAAGGCGCCTTGCGCACCATTTCTGAAATTAAAAAACGTGGCGTTTTAGCTGATTAGCGAAACGAGCGCCGAATCCGTATACGTTTATAAAATTTCTTTGCTTTCTCTGCGATTTAACTTATCCTAAAAAACCAATAATCAAATACATAATTACCGTGATTACTCCACCAATTAAAGCATAAGGTAATTGCGTTTTTACATGGTCTATGTGGTCACTGGCAGATGCCATAGATGAAATTATAGAAGTGTCGGAAATTGGCGAACAATGGTCTCCAAAAATCCCTCCTCCTAAAGTAGCAGCAACCACAATCGTTACGTCTGCTCCATGAATATTTGCCATCGGAATTGAAATTGCCAACATAATGGCAAATGTACCCCAAGAGGTTCCTGTAGAAAAAGCAATGAAAGAACTAATAATAAAAACGACTGCTGGTAATAGTTCTGGTGATAACCATTCTTTGGTTGCGTTTGCTACATAAATTCCTGTTTCTAATTCTTTACAAGCATCGCCTATTGCAAATGCTAATAACATCAACAACGCCAATGGCATTAACTCACTAATTCCTTTTAAAGTTAAGTTTACAGCTTCTTTTGGATTCATAATTCCTTGTATAAAATACATAATCATGGCAACCAACAAAGAAGTAATTACGGCGTATAAAACAGATGACGAACCAGAACCTTCACCAATTGCTTGTGAAGCATGATCTAAAAATGAAGTTGATTTTTTTACAGCGCTCCAACCTGTATACATTAAGTTGATTGGCATCATAAAAACCATGACTAAAAGCGGCACAATCATATTATACGCTTTTGCTTCAATTCCTTCTTTTGGTGGAAATGAAGTAATTTCATCAGAAACCATTGGTTTA
>TARA_B110000046_G_scaffold52850_2_pt1 | contig 18095 bp, 18 predicted proteins | sample TARA_B110000046 | Tara Oceans TARA_B110000046 (sample SAMEA4397157) | marine metagenome | biome: Polar Biome; feature: [DCM] deep chlorophyll maximum layer (ENVO:01000326); material: water (ENVO:00002006), including particulate matter (ENVO:01000060) such as... | depth 40 m
TAATTCTAAAATTGTGGACATATTAGCCATTTTATTTTCCATTGGATATACAGAAACACAATGCATCAATTCAAAACTACAGTTTTTATCTCTAAATACTTTAACAGCATAATCAATATCATTTTTTGATGACATTCCAGTAGATATAAAGGTATGTTTTTTTTTCTTTGCCACTTCATTTAGAAATTCTTTATCAACTATCATTGCTGAAGCTATTTTGTTGTATTTTAGATCATAACTTTCTAAAAAATTTAAACTATTTAGATCCCAAGCTGAGGCAAACCAATCTATATTTATTTCTTTGCAATATCTATCTATTTCATCAAATTCTCTTTTTTCAAACTCAAGACCAATTTTTTGTTCTCTTGTAGTTTTGCCCCAAGGACTTTCTCTATGAGTGTCTAGTTGTTCTTTTGAATAAACCAACTCAATATCTCTTTTTTGAAATTTGACCGCATCAAATCCAGTTTCTTTTGATAAATCAATTAATTTCTTAGCAATATTAATATCTCCATTATGATTGATGCCAATTTCAGCTATTAAGTAAGGTTTATTAATTTTCTTCATAGTTAAGATAATGCTCAGATTAAAGTTAATGTATATAAAATTAAAAAATTTTAGTTAATTGTATAAAAATCTATATAAAACTATAATAATATAAAATTAAAAGCAATATAAAAAATAATTAATAATTTACAGTTGTTAAAACAATAATTATTTTTTTATTTGTAATAATGTTATGAACATTTTATATCCAGACCTAAAAAATAAAACAATAGTTATAACTGGTGGTCTTGGATTTTTGGCATCACAATTTATAAAAGCGTTTGAGCAAAACTCATGCAATATAATAATTATTGATAATAAGATCTCCAACTTAAAAAACTATTATAAGTGTGATATAACGAATGAAAAACATATTAGAAAAATTAAGTCAGTAATAAAGAAGAAATATAAATCTATAGATATATTAATTAATAATGCAGCCAACAACTACGGACCTGGTGTAAAATCTACAAAAATAATGTTAGAAAATTTTGATGAAAAAATATGGGATGCTGATTTAAATGTTGGATTAAAAGGTGCCATGTTATGCACCAAAATATTTGGCAAGGAAATGAGTAAACAGAATAATGGGGGCAATATAATCAACATATCCTCAGATTTAGGAATAATTTCACCAGACAATAGGATTTATGGAAAAAATTCTATTAAACCAGTCACATATTCAGTGGTCAAACATGGAATCATTGGATTAACCAAATATACAGCAACGTATTGGCCAAAAAAAGTTAGGTGTAACGCTTTAGCATTTGGAGGTATGGAAAATAACCAAGATAAAAAATTTATTAATAAGCTAAAAAAATTAATTCCTTTAAACAGGATGGCAAAAAAAAATGAATATAATGGTACAATACTTTTTTTAGCTTCTAAAGCTTCATCTTATATTAATGGTTCAACTATTGTAGTTGATGGTGGCAGAACAATTTTATAGAATTTAATTATACTTTCAAAGTTGGATTGTTTGATAATGTAAATACTAATTAATTATTAATGAGATACTATTTAATATAATATAAAATTATAATAATTTTAAAGTTTATCTATTATATTTAATATAAATCTTTTATTTTCTAACATAGTTTTTTGTGGATCTATTCCTCTATTCGTTTCAAAAGTATATCTTCCCTTATATTTATTAAGTTTTATTGCTTTAAAAATTAGTTCAAAATTAACCTTTCCATTTCCTAAAACGACATTTTTACCTTTATAATCTTTATCCTTTAGGTGAAAATGACATATATATTTTTTCAATCCGATAATTTCTTTATATTGTAAATTTTTTTTTTTAAGACGATTTCCTGTGTCATATACAATATAAGTATTTTTACTGCCTATTTGTCTTAATAATTTATCAATAAATTGCACGTCTAGGTTTGTCTCAAGTGCAAGTTTAATATTTTTATTTTTTAATTTATTAGAGATGTATTCAATTCTTTTAATAAAGTGATTAAAATTTTTTTTAGTGATCAAGCTTTTTTCAAATAAAGCTAGAACATATACCTTAATATCAATGATGGATAAGTTCTCTATTATTTTTTCATAATATTTCTCAAAATTTTTGTATGTTATTAAATTTTTATTGATAAAAAAATCATCACAAAAGCTATAACTTGATAAATTATTTCTTTTAACAAGACTATTAATCTCTTTTAAATTTTTTTTATTCCAAATTGGATTGTTCTTATTAAATTTTCTTTCTCCAAAATATTCTATAAAATTAAATCCATATTTTTTTGCATATGTAAATTCCTTTTTCCAATTTTTTTTTGGAAAATATTGAAGAATGTTTTTAGATGGTGTCATTGACATTCTTCCCTGGATGAAACCAAACTTTAAATTATTCATAAATTTTAAACTCATACAATGTTACAAAAATGAATAAAATTATTTTTTGTTTTTTATTTTTTTTTCAAAATAAATTATAGTTTTTTTTAAAGCAATAACTTGTTTTTTTATTTCTAATTCATTTCTTTGATTTGTGGTAAATTGCATAATTTTTTTTTGAATTTCTTTTGCAATTGGTGTTTCACCCCATCCATAAGAATCTGACAGCTTCATATTCCCTGAATAAAGACCTTTTACTCTTGCATTTGCAAAACAAGGTTCTTCACTAACTATTTGCCAAGCAGCATAAATACCATCTCCTCCAAATTGAATAAATTTTTTTCTAAAATTTTTCCATTTTATTCCATATTTTTCTCCTTCAAAAAGAGCTGCAAAAGTAAAATAAGAATGGATGTAATTTTTAGGAACTTCCTGACTCACTAAAAGATTGGTCTTAGATTTTTTTATAAGATTATGATACGCGTTTCCACTTTTCATTCTTTTTTTTACAAAATATTTAAGTTGTTCTGTTTGAGCCAAGGCTACTGAGGCATTAATTTCTGATAATCTGTAATTGTATCCAAAATCATCATGTCTTTTCCATTCTGGATTTTGAAATTTATCTTTACTAATTCTCACTTTTCCACTTTTTGCAGTAATATTAGCAAAACCCAAACCACCAAACTTTCTAATTTTTTTTGCAATATCTTTATTATTTGTAGTTACAATTCCACCTTCACTACATGAAATATGTTTTGAGCTTTCTAAACTCCAGCTACCTACATCTCCTACTGTGCCTGCTATTCTTTTTTTATCATCTTTGCCCAAAAAACATTGCGCACAATCTTCAATAATTTTAATTTTAGTACGTTTAGCTATTTTAAGGATCTCACTCATGTCACACATTAAGCCATAGATATGCACCGCCATTATTGCTTTAGTTTTATTTGTTATCTTTTTTTTTAAATCGTTAGGATCTAATAAATATGTTTTTGGGTTTACATCACAATACACTGGTACAGCTCCACATTGGTAAACAGCAAACCCACACATTGCGACTGTTAATGCTGGAATAATTACCTCATCCCCATGCCCCACACCTAAAGCTATCAAGCCTTGATGCAATGTAGAAGTGCCAGAATTTGAAGCAATCGCATATTTTTGATTATGATATTTTGCAAATTTAATTTCAAATTTTTCAGCAAAAGATTTATCAGCTCCAGAGGAAAAATCTGATGATAATACTTTTTTTAGGTAGTTAATTTCGTTATTTTTAAATCTCCAACCCATTATTGTCTTTTAATTTCGTTTAATTGATTTTTTTTCCAAAGTTTATTTAAATAAAAATTTATTTTTATTAACTTATCATCTTTTAGTAAGAATTTAACAATATCTTTTGTTTTATAATCAAATTTAATTTTTGTAAAAATTTTTTTAAAAAAAATATAATCATCTTGATAGTCAAGTGTTAATCTAATTTTTTGATTAGATATTAATATTTTTTCTAATTTAATCTCTTCAATGTATCTTAAATTTTTATAATAACCATCTATAACATCCACATTCTTAATATTTTTAGTTTTAATAAAAATTTTTTTTAAAAATTTGGCATTAATTATATATGTAAACCCACCAGTAACTATATTAGACGGATTTTTCATCATATATGGTTTTGCTTTGTTTTTTATTAAATCAAAATTTTTTTTATAAAGGTCATAATCAAATAACAAGTCATCACCATCTATGAAACAAGCAGAATTTATTTTGTATTTTAAAAAACAATCATACCATCTTTTAACTTTATTATTTAATGACCCTCTAAATATTTTAATTTTATATTTTTTTTTTACGTATTTGACTAACTTGTCATCTGATTTTGCGTTAGATGTTGCTAACACAACTGGTAATCCAATTAACTTACTTCGCTTCACAAGAATATCGATAGCTTTAAACTTCTTTGTTATATCAAGCATAATCTTATTTCTTAATCTAGTAGAAGATGATCTAGCGGTAATAATTGTATAATAGTTCATTTAAAAATTTTGTAAGTTATATATTTTTTACTTAGTATTTCTTTATTAATGATCTAAGTTCTTAATAGCCAGATTATTAATTAAAGATTATATTTTAATTTAAAAAAGTGCATTGTCTTATCAAAAATACTGATTTGACTTTTAATTTTTTTTTCATCCATAAAATTAGTTTTTAACAATATTAATTTCTTTTGCAAAACCTCAGCATTTTTACATATTACTTTAGAGTATTTACTTTTTAACGCTGGCTCCTGGTATGATAATTTCCAAGCTGCATAGAAGCTTTCACCCCCAAATTTAATAAATTTCTCTCTAAATTCAAACCAATTAATTTTTTTAGTCTTAAAATAAAAAGCAAATGTCCAATATGAGTGATAATAATTTTTTGGTGTTTTTTGAAATGCAACCCAATGATATTTTTTTGCAATTTCTTCATAGCCTTTGCCAATTGTAACTCTTTTTTTTAAAAAATAATTTGCTTTTTTTATTTGTCCTATACCTGCGGCAGCAATAATTTCTGGCATTCTGTAGTTAGGGGCAACAATTTGATGTCTGTAATAATTTGGATTTTGAAATTTATCTTTTATATTTTCATTCAATTTGTTTTTCTCTAAACCTCTATAACCTAATACTGAAAACTGTTTTGCTTTTAAAAATAATTTTTTTGAATTTGTTAAAATAGCTCCACCATCTCCCATTGTTAAATGCTTTGATCTCTGAAAACTCATAATTGACATATCACCGAACGATCCAGAGATTCTATTTTTATATCTTGAAAAAATTGTTTCCGCATTATCTTCCAATAGCATTAATTTATATTTTTTTTTAAGATTTAAAATTTCTATCATATTGGGTATTAATCCAAATATTGAAACAGTAATTATAGCTTTAGTTTTATTGTTGATTTTTTTTTCAATACTTTTCGGACATATATTAAAAGTTTCAATATCAACATCGGCAAACACTGGCTTTGCTCCTAAATATATTACGGCAAATGCAGTAGCTGAAAATGTCAACGGTGGCACAATCACCTCATCACCAGCCCTAATGCCAAGTGCATATAATGCGGTATGTAATGCAGAGGTTCCAGAATTTACTGCAATTGCATAATTTGTCTTGAATTTTTTTGCTAAATCACTTTCAAATTTTATTAGATATTTTCCAGTAAGCTTATTTCCAATTGCTTTTTTTATGAATTTTATTTCACTTTCCGAGACTCTCCAATTATTTTTAGTCATAAGTTATATAATTAGTTTATAATCTTTTTTTGAAGGATGGTGAGATTTATCAAATTTACTCTCAATTTTTTCTCTTAAAATTTTTAGTGATATAAATTTTTTTTTATTTTTATTGTAAAAATTAATTAATTTTTCAGTGGTGAAATAAGTGCCTAGGTTTTTATGAATAAATCTCATTATAGTTAAATCAATTTTATAATCTAAAGAAACTACAATATTGCTATAATTAGAATATTTGCAATCAAAATTGTTTACATTAAATATCTTTCTATCAATAAACCATGATAAATAACTACTATCACATTTTTTATTGTGTTTTTTATCAATTATTTTTAATACATCTAAGTTAAAAATTTCACTGTCGAGTCCGAAAGGTATATTTTTCATAACTGTAATATCTTTATTACTTTTTTCGTGACTTAAAATAGCTTGGTCCAAATTAATAATATCTCTAAATATATCATCGCCTGTAATTCTTATTACACTGTCGATTTTGAATTTTACCGCACATTGAATAATTCTTTTTAAAACTTTTTTCTCTGAACCGATAAAAAAATTTATCTTTTCTTTTTCACATATCTTACGTAATTCAAATAAGTTTTTATGGGGGGAAGTTGCAAGTATAATATTTGAAATATTATTAAGTTTTTTTAATCGTTTTATAAGTATTTGAATTGAGATCAAATTATTTATTTTTTTTAAGGCTTTATTTTTTAATCTTGAGGAATTTAATCTAATAGTAATTATTGCTGCAATATTTTTTTTTAAGTAAAATTTTGATTTTTTTATCATCTATAAAAATTTCCAATTAGATGGATTTATCAATTTTAAATTAAATGATTTCATAAAGGACCAATCTTTTTTTTTCAAATTTGAGTTTGATGCCAATATTAGACTTTTAAATTGATCTAGATTATCAACACCAATAATTACCCGACTTACCTCGGGTAGGGATAATGGATAAGAAAGACATACAGAAGCTGCATCTAAATTATTTTTTTCTAACTCTTGCGCCCACGAGTCCCAAATTTTTGACCATTGATTAAATTTTGATGGAATTTTTGTACGTGACATAAGCAGCAATCCTTGAAGAAATGTAGAGCGAGTATGGACTTCTATACCATTTTTATTTAATTTTGATAACCAGCCACTTACTTCAAGGCGTCTATCAATAATATTTAATGGAGCCTGAACAATATCAATTTCCATCAGACTCATTAAGCGATCTAATTCTGCTGGATCATATATTGATACACCTAATTTTTTTATTAACTTACGTGATTTTAATTTCTTTAATGTGTTGATTATAACCTCACCTTTTTTGCCTGAAAGATTTTTGGTATGATGAACTAATAAACCATAAATAGACTTAGCTTGAAGACGCTTAAGACAATTATTTACCTGATTATTAATCCAAGACTCAATATTCGAACATTCTTTAGGAATATCGGGTAACTTAGTAACAATTTTAAAATCTGAAATACCAATTTTTCCTATTACTTTTTCGCTTTCCCCATAGGCAATGGCTGTATCTATTAAATCAATCTTTTCCTCTTTTGCTAATTGAATAATATCTTTTGCAACTGAAAATTTGATTTGACCAGATTTGTTTGCAACACCATAATTTAAACCAAACTGAACGGTGCCTAAAGCTAATTTACTCATCTAAATTTTTCTAATTTTATAGTCTTAATAATTTATCAAATTTATAACAAATTAAGCATATATAAATCTAAATTTGATAAAGATGTATTTAGATACACTGTATTTGTCAAAACAATTTTTTTATTTAGATTTTATAAAATCAAATTTAATTAAAAATAATTTTAACAAAATCCTTATTTCTTTAAAGCTAAGATTTATTGGTCCACCCACTTTTGATTTACCAATTCTTTTTTGGGTGGTTATTTCAAAATTATAAATTTTTGAATTTTTTCGAATAAAAGTGAATAAAAAATCAACTAAAAAAAGATCTTCATTTTTTTTGAAATTTGCTTCACTTAAAATTTTTGTTTTATATACTTTAAAACCACTTAAAGGATCTTTTAAACCAAAAAAAAAATATGAGATGAATGAAATTATTACCTCTAAAAATCTGTTTTTATTTTTTCTATTACAGATGATTATGTCACAAGTAGTCCTTAAGTTAATAATTTTTTTTAAATCAGAAGCCTTATGTTGACCATCACCATCGAATGTAATTAAATATTCACAATGAGACTTAAATTTTTTGATTCCATTTAATAGATTTCTTTCATACCCCAAGTTTTTTTTATTTTTTATATATTTAATTTTATTCTTAGAAAGCCAATGTTCAGTTTTATCTATAGAGCAATCATCTAAGATATATAAAGGCGCAAATTTATTAATTTTTTTTATGAATTTCTTTAAATTTTTTAATTCATTAAAAGCAGGTACTAATATTAAATACTTACTTTTTTTATATTTATACATTCACCTTCTTTTATATTTTTTTTCGCTTTTTTATTTTTAAGCCAAGTTAATTTATCAGCAGATAAATGATTTTTTAAAGCTGGTCTAAGTACTGTTATATTATTTTTAAAACTTTGATTTTTTTTTATGTCTCTTATTGCATAAATAGCTCTTTTTTGAACAAGTGAACTCTGTATTTCGTTATGTTCTATTTTTTTAATACCATCACCAAATGCTTTTTCTAGAATTCTAGTTTCATTAACCATTGTGCTCCAAGTGTTAAAGTTCATTGAAAACAAGTGGTCAGGACCTATTCTTTGATTATCATCAGTAAAATGTTTTTCAATAACTTTTGCTCCCAAAGTCACAGCCCCTAGGACTGTTGCGTGGCCTGGGGTGTGATCACTTAAGCCTAAAATAATTTTATTACCAAAAATTTTTTTGTAAGATTTTAATACATTCAAATTTATAAATTTGAAATTCTCAAAACTATTAGTGTAATTTGTATTACATTGCATAACTACTAACTTTTTGTTATTTCTCATTATTGTTTTAACAGCTTGTTTAACCTCTCTTAAAGTTGAGGCTCCAGTAGCAAGTATCACTGGTAATTTTTTTTTTGATATTTTTTTTAAAATGTCTAACCAAGTAATGTCACCTGATCCAATCTTATAAGCACAAATATATTTTTCTACTTTATCTACATAATCAAAATCATATGGCGATGTAAGAAAATCTATTTTGTTTTTTTTACATTCCTTTTTCAGTTCTTTTGTCCAATTAAAATCTATGCTTGCATCTTTGTAAACTTCGAAGACACTTTTTTTCCATTTTGACTGATGTGTTATTTTGCCAAGATCTTTAAAACCTTTATCACTAACAATTGTTTCTGCTTTAAAATGTTGAAACTTAGCAGCATTAGCGCCTGCTTTTGCACACAATTTAATCAATTTTTTTGCCCTAGAAAGATTACCGTCATGATTTGCGGCAATATCAGCAATAAAATAAACAGGAGCATCTTTAGATATAACTTTATTTCCTAATTTGAATCTCATAGTTTATGAATAATTATTTGCTTCGTTTTTAATTTCATTATTAATTGTTGGCAGTTTAAATTTAAATTTTTTTTCAAACTTACTTACATTCATAAACATATTATTTGATCTTTTAACTTTAAGCAATTTATTTACATTTATATATTCGTAATTATCATTTAGTACTCCAGTTTTTTTTGCAAAAAGTAGGGCAAAGTCACTTTTTAGAATTATATTTTTTGAACCTAGATTATAAATTCCACTATAGTAGTATTTTTTTTTAATAATAATTGAAGAAATAATTTTAGCAATTGTAACTATTCTTAAGGGATTAAAATATACATCGTTAAAAAGATATTTTATTTTATTTTTTCTGAAAGAATTAAAAACCCAGTCTGAAAAACTTTTATTAGCAACAGATTTGCCAAAAAAATTTGTTCTTAAAATTAAGCATTTATTTTTTATACATGTTAACTCTGCCATTCTTTTATGTTTACAATAATTATTAATTAAAAAAATTTTAGAAGTTTCTTTGCTAGATTTTTTTCCTTTCTGATTATAAAATTGATCAGTTGAAAAATGAATAAAATTAAACTTTAGTTTCTTTTGAGCCTTAAGTTTAAAAATTTCTTTTACAATTCTAAAATTAATTTTTTTTGAAATTAATTTATTATTTTCACATTTATCAACATCTGTATAGGCAATGCAATTAATAATTAAATCTGGATTTATTAAAAAAATAAATTTCTTAAATTCAATTTCATTTGTAAAATCTATCTTTCGTTTTCTTAACCCTGTGTCAAATATTCTTATATTACTAATTTTTTTTAATTCTTTGTATATTTGATTTCCTAAAGTCCCAGAAGATCCTAAAATTAATATTTTAAACACTACTTTTAATTTTTTTTTATATATTATTGATTTAAATATTGTTCATTAAATAAAATATTCAATGCTAAATAATACCAATATTTTTTGCATTAAAACTAATCCATGCCCGAAGTTGAGATTTGGTCATCCATTCTTTGTTATTAACACTGCTATAAATAAACCCTTCTGGAACTTTTATTCCTTTTTTTATACGTAAAGTATCTTTTTCCCATTTGTTAATCTGGGGTAAAATCTTGTAATAATTAGAATATTCAAAAGTCGAATAACTATCATCACTACCAATCATTTGTTCATGTAATTTTTCACCAGGACGAATTCCTATAATTTTTTGTTTTGCATGCGGTGCAATTACCTTAGCAATATCTGTAACTTTCATGGAAGGAATTTTTTTAACATAAATTTCACCACCTATCATATCCTTAAAAGCATGACATACTAACTCGACTCCTTGATCAAGGGAAATCATAAAACGAGTCATGCGATCATCGGTTATAGGTAAAATACCTTTATCCTTCAGTGAAGAAAATAATGGTATTACAGAGCCCCTTGAGCCCATTACATTGCCATATCTCACTATAGAAAAAGTTGTTTTGTGACCATAAGCATATGATGAATTGGCTGCACAGAATAGTTTATCAGATGCTAACTTGGTTGCTCCATAAAGATTAATCGGACTACTTGCTTTATCAGTTGAAAGAGCTACCACCTTTTTAACATTTTGATCAATACATGTGTCTATTAAATTCATTGCACCATTAATATTAGTTTTGATGCATTCAAATGGATTGTACTCTGCAGTAGGTACAATTTTAGTTGCTGCTGCATGCACAACAAACTCTATATTATGTAGGGCACGATGAAGTCGATCTTTATCACGCACATCACCGATAAAAAAACGTACTCTCTCGTCATCTTTGAATAGTTTTGCCATTTCCCATTGTTTCATCTCATCACGTGAAAAAATAACCAAACGTTTTGGATTATACTTTTTAAGCATAAGTGGAACAAAAGCATGCCCAAATGAACCTGTGCCACCTGTAATTAATAGAGAAGAATTTTTTAGCATTTTTTATTTTAATTATTAGCAGTTGTGAGGAAATTTTCATCAATATTAATTAATTCCTCAAATGTCCCTTGGCTTTTTAACTCACCTTTTTCTAATAAGTAGATTTTATCACATTTTTTTACCGTATTTAAACGATGGGCAATTAAGATAATCGTTATATTTTTACTTAGATTACTTATAGCATCCATCACAGCTTTTTCAGTTTGGTTATCTAGTGCGCTCGTTGCTTCATCTAAAATTAGAACTTTTGGATTATGATATAAAGCTCGAGCAATTCCAATACGTTGTCTTTGTCCACCTGATAATCTAACTCCGCGCTCTCCAATTTTTGTTTGGTATTGTTTGGGTAATTCATCCATAACAAACTCATGTAAATTTGCAATTTTAGCCGCTTTTTCAACGGCAGCGTAATCTATATTATTCGGCTCTACTCCAAATGCAATGTTAACAGCAACACTATCGTCAGCAAGATAAATATATTGTGGCACATAGCCAATAGAACGTCGCCAATCTCTTGAGTTATATTTTGTTATAACCTGTTCATCGACCTCCAAAGTTCCTTTTTGAGCTTCTAATAATCCTAAAATGATATCAACCGTTGTTGTTTTTCCACTTCCTGTGGGACCTATTAATCCAACGGTAGATTTTGCAGGAATGCTTAAATTAATATTTTTTAAAGCTGTACGTGATGTGTTGGGATAATTAAAAAAAATATTTTTTAAAATTATTGTTTTATTAAAAGATAGCTTATTTTTATCCTGAGAATGATTAAATGGTTTCAAATTTTTAAAATCATTATGTAACTGGTCAAGTGAAGGGCCAACAAAAGTAAGCTTAGTGAAAGAAGTATAAATTTGTTGCAGTGCAGGCATCAAACGATAGCCAGCAAAAACATATAAACTTAAGATAGGTATAGCGCTATTAAAACTGTTTGATTGACCCATTGCATAAAGTGTTATTAGTAATATACCACCAAAAGCAATAGCTTCTAAAATGAAACGAGGTAATTGAGCTATAACTTCTGAAGAAGCCTGAGTTCTAGCAAAAATTTGAGCAGAATCAGAAAAAATCTTAATATAAGTTCTTTCTAATCCTCCAACTTTAATCTCTTTTGCAGCACCAAATGCTTCGCTAACTGCTGTAAAACGTAATTGATTATTTTTTAAACGTTCGTTTCCAATTTTATTAAGATATTTACGTATAAAATAAAAAATGAGCCCATAAGCACCAGCTAGAGTCGAACCAATCACCAGCGCAAGTTTTGGATCAGCTATAATTAATAAGGTTATAAGCGCAATTGCAACCATGCCTTTGGCTATCAATTCCATCAATGGCCTCATACAGCCTCCAATTACCTGACCTACTTCAGATAAAATAGTCTTTCCAAGATCAGCACTATGACGACCTAAAAACCAGCTATAAGGCTGATGCAAGTAGCCTTCTATCAAGCGTTTTCCAATACTGTATTCTTGCATTTGAACAAATCGCGTTTGCACATAAACTGTAAGAGATTTAACCATAAGTGAGATAATCAATATTACGAATACAAGCACACCTAAAACAAAAAGAAACTGTTGATTATTTTCAACTCCAAATATACTTGAAGCTTGAAACATTTTGTTTAAAATTGAATTTGTTTCAATAAAGCTAGGGTTTGTTAGAACTGCCATAAAAGGTAAAATAGATGCCACACCGATCATATCTAGTAATGCCATTATTAAGATCAATATTAATAATAATCCTGCCTTTTTCTGCTCATGAGGAGTAAGTAGAAATAATAATTTTTTAAGAGTTTGCATTAATCTTTAATAAATTTAATAAAAATATTTATAAGTTCTTGAGCTTAGGCTAAAGCTTTTATTATTGCTGATCAATTTATTTAACCTTCTTTAACTACAATGCTAATTTTTTCAAGCTTTTCAACTATATCATACAAATTCCAGATTGGAACATTCAATCTATCTGAAATTTCGAGTAGTGAATTCTTTCCATTACAAAGACTAATGAAATTCATCATCAGTCTATCTTCTTCGTTGTTTTTTTTTATGGAAAGTGATGAGTAAAGCCCTCTCTTGCTCATCTGAGGCTCACCCAAAATAGAAACTTTATATTTTTTATTTCTTTCAATTGCTTCTATGGCTTTTCTAATTGCCCAATATCCTCCATTCAGACCTTGAGGGGTAACAACATCTTCTAAATTATCTAGCGATGTGTGATACTCTGGATAAACACCATACTTTGTCCGAAGTATTGATGCTATTGGTAAATCAATTCCAGGAGCACAATACTGTCTCTCATCACTACCTCTATCGAGCCAACTATATTCAATAAAGTTTGGATCAGTCCATTTAAGCACATGTTTTGCTATCAAATCACTTATTGTATGACCGTTACTAGATGGAACATAAGAATAAGCTCTATCATCACCTACACAAGTCACATTAAAACCAGCGAAGACTTTTTTTTTCATATCTTTATAGTTATGACTTAAATATGTAATAGATCCAATTGTTTCAGGAATAAAAATTATACGATAACTGTAATCTGTCTCACCAATTTCTTGTAACCATTTTGCAATAAATGTAACAACAGTTGGCCCAGATAATTCGTTGTTAGCCATTGAAGGATGACAGATATAAGTACTTAAAAATATTTCTTTGTCACTTTTGCCTTTAATTAATAATTCTCCATAATTCAACTCACCATCAAATAAAGATGTATCAACTACAACCTTGTATAGTCCATCTTTTAAAATTTTAAACTGATCATGAGTAAGACAAAACCCCCATCTTTCCTTATAATAGCTTGTTACATATGGAATCGCATTTGGTTGATCTGGAAGAGTATAAAGATGTTCTTTTAATTTATTAAGACTAACACTGCCCACAAATGGAGTACTATATCCAACCAAATGAAGGTTGTTTACTGAAAAGTCGCATATTTTTTTACCATTTGGATCAATAATATATGCTTCATTTACACTCCATTCTTTAGGAATAGTCCAATCAAAAACTTTTGTACCTGATTTTACAGACTTGATATTTAGTGTGGGTAAATACTTCGAAATTTGATTTAAGGTTTCCCTTAACCCTTCTCCTGTTAAACTTCTATTTAACGGCCAAAGTTTACTAGCAAAATTATGTATATCTTTACCAATCATTTGGTATTTACCTCAATAAGCTCAATAATAAAACCCAAAGGACTTAAAAAAAAAATTACTTTTGCGCCCTCAAAAGCTTTTGCTTTTTTAGCTTTACCCAGGGGGACAAGACCTTCATTTCTAAGTCTACTAATTTCATCATCAAATGAATCACATTCATAAGCAATATGGTTCAAATAATCCCTTCCTCTTTTAAGAACTCCAGTCACGGGGCTTTCATTACCATTTGGTGCAACCAACTCATATGTAACGTTATGATTATCTTTCACAAAAATAATTTTTACTCCCATTTGCTCGTCTACTATTTCATTACTAACTGATACTATATCAATAAATTTTGAAATCTCTGACTTACCATACTCAAGATCCTTCACAAAGATACCAATATGATGAAATTTATTCATGACCACTTTCATGAATTAATGCATATTCATCCTGTTTAATTAATTTAGATGATATATTAAAGAAATCTCTAGAAGAAATAAGATAGGTATTAAAACGACCAAACGATTTCTTAATCAATTTATCATCTCGAATAGCTTCTTTTTCAAAATCACTTAAATCAATATTAGAATCTAAATCAAGTTTCCTTACAAAATAACTTACACTTGTTTCTTCAATAATTTTATTATTTTTTATTTGTGCTTTAAAATTCTTTAAATATCTATATGAAACATTTAGATGTTGTTCAATAAAATGTAAAAATGTAACACGATCAAGACCGCAGCCTAAGGCTAAAATTTTAACATTACTTGTATAAAGTTTATCAAAAAATGTATCTTTTCCAAAACAATCTGTATTTTTAGTATCTGTAAAATATTCAGCCTGGTTACCAAAGCAGCTCACACTAAAAATTGGATGACAAGATCGGATAACTCCTTCCATTTTACGAAATGTTTCAGAAAACTGTCCGATTTCAGAGGAGGTTTGACTTGGGTCAAAGACCTCACCTTTCGTTGCACTGTACGTAAATGTGGGCACAATAACTGTGCCTTTATGGAAATAGTTAAATAAATGTAAAATAAATTCAGAAATAGGGTCAGAGCAATCATCAAAAATATACTGCGCAGCAACACCGGCATCACCATGGATCATAATGGTATCAGACTCGTTTAGTCCAAAATTTTTTAAATGTTCACTTATATCGCTACTTGGAAAAATCATTATCTAGTAATCTTTTTATTTCCTTAACTGACTTTAGGTTATCTAGATCTTCCATATTAAACCGAATTCCATATTTTTGTTCAATAGCCAAAATCAAATTAAAATTCCCAATCGAATCCCATTCATCAATGTCACCCATTTTAAGATCATCAATATTTTCAGGGATATCACTTTTAGAGAATGTATCTAGAAGTATTTTCCTAAGACTCATCTTTTTTCTTTACCATAAATTTCGATGTTTGGAATATCTAGATTTTTAGCATCTAAACAATAAATTGTACTTTTAGTTTCAAAAATTTTAGCGTTAAGTGCCTCGAATATTTTGTTTTCTTTATTAATCTCAACAAACCCATATTCATTCAAAAACTGCAAAGCTATTGTATTCCGTTTGGTATCAACAAATTCAGCAATTAAATACCTTGCCTTATTCTTTTTTATTTTTTTTACAATTTCTGATAAAATCCAAGCTTCAAGATGTCGGCCAAGAACTCGACAACTCATCAAAAAAGTATCTAAAAATAGAAAATCATCTTTAATCTTAGTCAAACAGACAAGAGAAACAATTCCATGATCACCATACACATCTCTCATTCTAATTAGAAATACAAAATCATCATTATCCAGTTTCAATTTTTTAAGGTCATTTGCAGAGTGACGTTTATTTCGAACATTAAATTGATTTGTTTTCATGCATAGTTGTTCAGCTCTTGAAATATTAGATTCATTAACTGATAGTATTTCTGGGGATAAATTTAAAGATGTTAAATAAGACTTTATATTATTTGTACTTTTAAGGTCATTATTAAACTTCGCTCTAGATTTATATTGATCAGATTTTTTTTTATCTTCTTCAGTAATCTTAAATTTAGCAAAACTGCCTAGTGTTTTTAACAGTCTGGGCCATTTAATAACTTCTTCAGGAACATCTAATGTTTGTACCTGAGGCAACAATGTTTTCATTTTGTCTCTTTCTAATGGATTGTCATCCCAAAAGACAAAACTGTCCAAACCTAAATCCAATTCTTTAGCAATTTCTTGTACGTTAAATGCTTTTTCATTCCAGTTTATTTTGGAGGTAACTATGTGATCTCGTTTTAATTTCATTTCACTATGATGGTCAAAAACATCCCACACATCTTTCTCATTATTTTTACTTGCTAAAACAACTACTACTCCGTTATTCGTTAATCTGACTATCTCTTTTTGGAAATCAACATAAGCAATACCTATACCATCTTGCCCTAATACAATACCCTTGACGCCATCTTCTCCAACAACTCCACCCCATAGGGTATTGTCGCAATCTAAAACAAGCACTTTTGATGGTGCGCTAAATAGCCTACTTGTTACAACTAACAAAGCATCTGTAAGAACTTTTAAACCTTGAATTGAAAGCCTACAATGTGCAAAGTACCAATTTCGATCACTGAAAATTTCATTTGATCCAAAGGGGTAAAATATTTCGTTCAAATCGATTAGATAAATTGTTTCAAAACGTTTTTTTAAAATAGAGAGCTTTTCACTAAACCACTTATAAAACTCTTCTAGGGTACTGTCTTTTTTTGAACTACTTATAATATTTTGATTATTATTTTTGCCCCAACATAATATAATTGGTTTAACGGAAGATGATGCTCTATTTTCCAGTTCTTGGAAAAAAGAAGCGTAGCGATCTTTAAGTAAGATAATATTATCCTCTGAATCAGCGATTAAATCCTCAAGAAAAATTACCAAGATAATCCCAGAATTCATATTTTTCATTAAAGACATTGTGAATTCACCATACGAATCAAAAGATAAATCATAATTTTCTTTTAATCCACCCCAACAATTGTTTGCTTCAAGCAAATTTGAAGATGCACAAATACTAAATAATTTTTTTTTATCCATTATTCATTTATATTTTTTAAAAATACTAAATTAGTTTTTAATTTTTTTTAAAACTACGTCAGGTTGTCTTACTTTATCAATAGCTATTTTCTTATAATTTTTATTTCTTTTTAAGAAATCTTTTATTGCTAATTTCTCTGACCACAGCTTTTTATTACCCTCATCAAAAACTATATAACCACCAACTGAAATGCTTTTGTCTATTGCTTCTAGAGCACGTAAGGTTGGCAAGTATAAATCCATGTCAAAATAAGCTAATGAAAATTTTTTTTTATGAAAAAAACTTGATTTTAAAGTTGTTGCATCTTTATCAATAATTTTAATATTTTTTAAATTAAAAAATTTAATAAATTGCTCAATTTGTTTTCTTTTTCCAACATATTTGTCTTTCAATTTTTCAGAGAGCTTTGTATCTTTTTTATTATAATGAATAAGACCTTTGAAGTGATCTAATAAATATAGGTTTTTCTTTATTTTAAAAATATCTAAAATTTTTTTTATAAGTAGGCTAGTATTGCCTCTATGAATGCCTAATTCAATTACATCGCCTTTTACTTTTGACGTTTGTTTGATTAAATCGAAAATGATTAAGGTTTTATAAAGATTAGAATCACCACTAAATAAACCGTAATTAGTGATAAGATCAAAATCTGAAAAATTATTCTTCTTTTTTAATTTTATGATTTGTTTGTATTTTTTGATACTTAAATTCATAATTTCTTAACTAAACTGATAATAACAATAACTATATATTATAAAAATTTTTTTCAGTGCATAAATCAAGCCAATTGAGCTATT
>TARA_B110000046_G_scaffold47237_1_pt1 | contig 18068 bp, 2 predicted proteins | sample TARA_B110000046 | Tara Oceans TARA_B110000046 (sample SAMEA4397157) | marine metagenome | biome: Polar Biome; feature: [DCM] deep chlorophyll maximum layer (ENVO:01000326); material: water (ENVO:00002006), including particulate matter (ENVO:01000060) such as... | depth 40 m
GAGTTCGTGCACAGTGCACCAAGGGTTGACCCGTCCAGCCCAGTACAGGGCTCTACGACTGCATGGGTCACTCCACGAGGACGAGGAGCTCGCCATGCCGAGCGCGGGCAGAACAGTGTGCACACGACCTTGGAAAGGCCAAGGATGGATCCAGATGTTGGCGAAGCTGCAGCCGTGAAGGCGGACAGCTTGGAAACAGGTACAAGGGCTGGGGGCAGTGCACAGCGTGGTGGTCGAGGTGCTGGGAGAGGGCGCGGCAGTGTACTGTCGCGCCTCGGTTGTCTCTCTGTCATTGCGCCCACAGTGGAGGAGTCGGCGTTGGAGGATGGTGCCAATGACCCGGTACAGGTCAACCCTGTCACAGCAGTGACGAATGAGGCGGCTGTAGACCAAACTGCAATGAAGAGGCAGGAGGCGTGCACGCTGGAGTGCCCATACCCAAAGGTGAGGGCGACACTCCGCAGGACGGCTGGACACGAGCTGGAGGAGAGGTGCATGCGGTGTGGAAGCAACTCCAACCTACTGCGGTACGGAGAGGGCGTGTACTTGTGCAACAATATCACCCCATTGTCGGACACGTCGTGCGTGGTGCAACACGTTACGGAGTGCGAGCAACCCCTACTGCTACAAATGCTCCCGGACTCACACTGGACTTCGGCTGAGCTGAGGTGCTGCGTGTCGGGCAGCACTGATGTCCGTGCACTGGTGCTAGCTGAGCACGGTGCTCATCACGCCTCGATTGTTCGCCAGGAGCTGGTAGTACCTGGTGCTACAGTGCATTCAATCGTAGACGGACACGTCCTGGCGCCCTGGATCAGTGAGTCTCAGTTACTCACAGACGTGGACTCGATGGCAGCACAGTCGCGTGCTCGGCGACGAAGCAACGGAGCAACTTCCTTTGCACCTCCTGTCAAGTTCGCTGATGTCAGCGAGTACTTCAAACACTTCACAGAGGTGCTTGCTATGGTTGGGAGACATGAAAACTTGGCCAATGCTGCGCGAGCACGAAGCGCAGTCACAGTGTCGTGGAGGCCAGGGCTGCAGGGACCAATCGCCTGTTTCGCAGCAGACATCAGTGAGCGCGAGGGTTTGCGTCTGGACGAGACAGTACGACTTACGCGGCCATCCACGGGAGACGACACAGAAGAGTGGCTTTCAGTGGGTGTTGTCACCAGGACAAAGGGCTCAGAAGTGGAAGTCACACTGCAAGAGTGTGTTGGTGGGTTGAGTTCAATTGAGAGTTCAGTCGTGACTGGGTACACACTCTTGCCAGTTTGCTCGATGATTGCAGTCGAGAGGCTGCAGACTGCACTCGGCTTGTTCGCACACGATGAGGTCACTGGGTGCAGCTTCAGGGTTCAGCAGTGCCTCCTTGGCAACCCAGTACCATCGCCCGTCTGCCGTTTGATCGAGGTCCAGCCACATCCCGGGTTACCGCGCCCTAATGCGTCACAGATTGAAGCGATCAAGGGCTCGTTGTTACAAGCTCTGTGGCGTGTGGTTGGGCCGCCTGGTACCGGCAAGACAACTACCTTGCTCCAGACGATGCATGCTCTCCTGCTGCAAGGAGGTGGGCAGGTCTTGGTCTGCGCACCATCGAATGCAGCGTGCAACCATCTAGCCAGCGGGCTTAGTGGCTTGAACATCACGTGTATTCGGTACTATGCTGCTTCACATGCGGATGCGGCGGGTCTTCAGCTGGATGGAGCACTACGATTACATTCACATCTCGACCCAGCTGGAGCGTTCTTGAAGTATCAGAAGCTGGAAGCAGCCTTGGGAGTGCTCACTCATCAGGACAAATTGGCTTACAGGAAAGCACAACGGGTGGAGACGATAGAAGCCTTGCGATCGGTGCGAGTTGTCATATGCACGTGTGCATCGGCGGCGAGTACCATCATTGCCAGCCTTCGTTTCAACTCGGTGATCATTGATGAGGCTGGGCAGTGTACAGAGATGGATGCGCTCTGCCCCATTGTTCTTGGTGCTCAGCATGTCACGCTCTGTGGGGACGACAAACAGCTTGGCCCTGTCGTTGGCTCACCGCGAGCGAAGGAAGCTGGATTCGAGATCTCCATGTTCTCCAGGCTCGCCAAGTGCCGGACGCCCGCCGTCATGCTCAATGTTCAACACCGAATGCACCCAGCCATCTCGGCGTTCATCTCCAGTGAGTTCTATGCCGGGGCAGTCACTGACGCTGTCTCCACGGCTGGACTTGCGCGTGTGGACGTCACCTTCCCCTGGCCGTGCGCCGACAAGCCAATCTTCTTCCTACATAAGAAACCTCTTGAGGGCGAGCTGAAGGGTGGACGTGGTGGCAAGTCAACGTACAACCCACTCGAGGCGGATGCAGTGGCCGACTGTGTCCTCTCGCTCATACGGCAGGGAGCAGCTGCTTCTGAGATTGGGGTCATCTCGATGTACGATGCACAAAGGGCGGCCATCTTGGATCGCCTTGCGTCACTCGCGGAAACGTCGGTCGTAGTTGCCAATGTGGATGCATACCAAGGCCAAGAGCGGCCGTTCATTGTACTCTCGCTCGCACGCTCCAACGTTGGCGGGTCGATTGGGCATGTGGGCGACGCGCGGCGTATCAATGTCGCTTTATCACGGGCTAAGAGTGGTCTCATTATTGTTGGAGATGCGCTTACAGTGTGCAAGCATTCGCATATTTGGCAACGATGCCTCAGTCGCCTTGCGGCCGATCGGCTTGTCGTGACTGGATCTACTGTGGCCCCGTGGCAAGTGTTCGAGTCTGCTGTCTTTGGGACGGGAGACACGGCGGCTGTTCTCTCCGCATTCCAAGAGTCTGGAACCGAGCCCACAGCCTGCGTTGACTCGTGGCACACGGTCACACTTCCAGTGCCAGTGGCGCACCTCCCTGACAAAGAGAGGAGACAATTGCAAAGGAGGGGCGTGTACTCCCGCTTCATTTGCAAGGCGCCCGTCCAGCCTGCACGTTTGCAGGAGTTCCGTGAGAAACTTCTGATGGTAGGCCGACCTGTTGCGTCAGAGCAGGCGAGTCTCCTCACCTGGCCACTCAGTACCACGGTGGCGGAGGTCTCAGACACGCTGGACCCATTCTCACAATTTATGCTGGCAGGCACCCGCATGCCGTTCAGGCACTCACTCATCAGTTGGTTTGTTCAACATCACGGCCGTCAGTGTGAGTCGGAAGTAGTGCGAGCCTTGGTCTACGAGTCTTTCCCCGAAGTCTGCGCACTTGGCCTTGACCCAATCACTGGACGTGGAGTCGAGACTGAGCCGCTCGACACGCGGGGGTTTCAGCTGTTGAAGCAGCACTTCCCACACGTGGATTGCTTTTTGTGCGGAGGGGGGGGTTCCGATGCGTTGTTCGAGACGGAAGAGAGCATGAGACTTGAAGCCACGTTCGCGGCTGGAGTCGATCTCTTTCAACCGCAGGCTCGAACGGGGATGATCAATCTCTTGCACTCGGCGAGCGACAGTGTCACTGCGTACTTAGTGGCTGAAAAGGAACTGATCAACACGACACTCAAGCAACTCACCACGGCAGCCGAAGGGATCCTCCGGCTCTTCCAGTTCTGGTGGCGTGCATGTATCGTTGGGCGCATGGATCGTGGCCAGCGCATTGAGTACTGGCAACTTGTACACTCTTCAAAACTCGAAGCACCGGAGCGATTGCGGGAGCACATCAAGTCTTGTCGTCTGAGGGCGGGACAGGGGCATGATGTGCAACGATGGTTCACCTGGAGAGACGGTAAAGTCGTCAAAGTGAGTGAGCCGATTGGGAGCCGCGTCACACGGTATCAACGTCAAGATGGCGACAGAATCGTGTTCGTTACACACGGAGTCGATACGACAACAGTGCGACGCATCATCGAATACCATCGGGCTACACAAGCACGGCCGGGTCATGAAGTCACGGTTGCGACCCTTTACTCTACGACTAAGGAGGTTTACATTAAGGGAGTTGCGGTTTCAGTGGACCGACGACGACGTGCTGGACCTCTTCGATCAGCCAACGTAGCGCTTCGATTCTTACACCGCTTCCGGCCAGTGCGCGCAATGCAGTGTGGGTACGGTGGGGCGGCTTGCCTTCATACTGTCCGCGACGCCGAGGGTGAGGCTGTACTCGACGCAGCGGGTGAAGTTGTCAGAGAACGAGAGGCAGCCACCAAGGCGGACTGGAACAGCTGCCAAGTCGGCACGTCAGTAGTGACAATTTGGTATGTCTGGGAAGCGGAAGCTTTGCAAAGCAGATGCCCTGGCCATTGTCTTCTCCTTCCGTACAATGAGCCTGGTGGTTTGGGAGAAGCTGCGAGACAGCTTGGGTTCAATGCTGTCATCACCGATCTCAAGGTCACGGACTCGAAACCGTGGTTTGAGAAGAAGGCTCAACAACTATACGGGTCGTTGGGCGCGTCCGTTGCTGTGCAACAGGGTGATATCTTCAGCCCTGCTGTTCGTGCAGCAGCCAAGACCTTCCACCCCACTGCTCGTGACATCTGGGGGATGTATCCCACGCCTGCTTGTGTCCGTGGGTCCACGATTGTGGAACTCCGTGGCACGAGCGATGCGCGTGCGCAACCGGGAGATCGCCCGCCTGCACGTGGCGACTTTGGGGAGAAGGGTGCGCGCAATGAGACGCTCTCCGCAGAGGTCAACTACTGCAAACAACAGTTTCAGGAGCATAAGATCGTGAGCCTCTGTGAGACCACGAGTGGTACACCCTTCCAAGCGCCGGCCGGTGTTGCTTGCACGGAGTTCGATGAGCTTGCGTATGCATGCCAGATCCAAGGTAAACACAAGGTCTTCTCTTCTGACCGCCACAAGATTCACATGGATAAGATTCTCCTGGCCAATGGGAAATGGCTCAGTGAGCATACTTGCCCAGGAGCAGCACGACCTCTGCAACCACGACAGACTGCTGGTGGTGCTCCTATCCACCCCCCCTGTTGCACCGGACAACGTGCGTGTGGGCATAACAACGGGTACTTTGTTTACAATAAGGAGGCACTTGCAGCCATCAACGGTACACATCCGTCGCACATTTCTACGAAGACGGGACACAATAACTTGCTCCCTGTCGCCATTGGCAAGCATCAAATCGCACAGCTGGCGTGCCATTCGCTCAATGTGAGGTTCGGCGTCCCCTTTGTCACGCATGACGCTGGCTGTTGTGATCTCAGACTGGCCGCTTGGCGCATCGGGCTCATCGATATCCTCAGGGACTCTGCGCAAGCCTTGCCACCACTGCCGATTCTCCGAGTCGTGCTCATTTGCACGCCGCTCAATCTGCCTGACACGATTGTCGTCAACAGCCAGGGGGAACTGCCAGCGTTCACTCTACAGGCGGGTGGCTTCTTCACGGAAGAGGTGGCAGACGCGTTTGGACGCACGTACGATGGACTTCGGATATTCAAGGAACGAATCTCCTTTGTCTGCGACTTTCTCAGTGCTGTCCCAAACACGCCTGTTGCAGTGTTTCACTCTTCAGCAGTTGCATGCAATGACGCGTATTTTATGCAACCTTGGTCACGCTCTGCAATGCTGCCACAGAAGCAAGCTGAGGGGGCTGGAACACGTCTGTTCACTAGCACGATTGCACATCTTCAGAGCAGGCTTGCAGACAACATGGCGAAGCAGTGGCCCAAGCTACAGTGCTCGGCACTGAGCATTGCGACCACTGCAGAGCTCTGCAAGGCACCAATGGAGTGCACGCTAACGCCTTATGTTGCGTGTACTCCAGGGCTACTTGAACGAGCACATGCGTTCCTGACGACCGGCGTGATGGAAGGTGTCTCGCAGTCGGGGCCGGCCGTTGCAGTCCGAGATGCCAGTCGTGATGGTGGCAGGACGACAAGGAAACCCGACGCAGCGGAGGTTGCGTCGGTGATGGCTTTGAAGTTGAGTGCTTCGTACGACCCATTCACGGGACGGCAGGTTACTGCTTTCTCTGGAGAGGCCGCTGATGAGGGAGCACTCGGAGTGCAAGCGACAGATGCAGCAGCCAAAGTCCTGCGAGTGAAGTACATTGCAGAACGTGAGAAGCTCATGGGGAAGGTGGACCCTGCGGTGTACGGCTTGGACGGCACTGCAGAGCGCCTGGATGCTGGCAGTCCACGACCTGGACATAACGTTGTCGAAGCAGTGGGCTTTGCATTAGTGTGGAGACAACGTCTAGTTACGATAGCTCACAACAGTAGGCTATGTTGCATCTTCCATAAAGCACTGGTCGCACGCCCACCAGAGGAGCAGTCTCGGATGCTCGAGATGAGGGCATTGTTTCTCAGTGTCTTTGGGGCGCACGCGTTTGCGGATAAAGTGGATCAGTTACTCACATCGGCGATGGTGAACACTGAGCCGCTTCAAACTGGGTGGGTTATCGCTGCGCGTGACTCTACTGGTCGGCTCCCTTCGCGGATGATCCGTCCACTCAAGGTGTCGCTCTCCATATGGAAAGTTACTCTTGCAGACGAGTGTGAGTGGACTACCCTCACGTCTGCACGTTCGGGCAAGGTTGCAGCGGGAGCATGGCAGCTCCATGTCCCTGTGTTTGCAGATGGAGAGTTTACCATGGCTAATGCTGTTGAGGGGTCAGGACCGTTTGGAGACACGCGTGCCGCCTGCCAGGAGCCGTGTAAGGACGATTCGCTCACCCGCTCGATCGGGCAGCTTCACCTGCAAACACTCCAGCAGTTCGCAGACGGGTATCGTGCACTGCACCTCGACAGGATCTTCCCTAGGGTTGCGTCCTTCTTTGCGCACAATGCCCTCGAGGCGAGCTCACTGGTTGCCTGGCCGTCCACGCCGTATCGTGGAGAGGATAACTGGCCGGCTTTGTGTACAATCAGAGACGAGTGTGTTGAAGCGGGGGACACGCTGCAGGGGCTTCTCGACCTCGAGATGAACGATGCTCTTCGTGAAGAGATCAGCTGCCAACGCGCCACACTTGAACAACTGGAGAATCAAGTCTCACTCTTGGGTATGGCAGCCGCGCTGAATACGCTTGAGCGGACACATCGGATTCCTCGCGACTCAATATCGAGGCTCAACATTCTTGAGCTCTGGTGCTCTGGCAATGTTGTGTCCGATGTACTCAAGGGACTTAAGACGATTGAGTCAAGGTTAGCCACGAGCATGTACCTCGCGGTAGCGGCGGGCTGGCTTCTTTGTCTCCGAGACGGCGACACTGGGTACTGCGTCTGGGCACTGGTCGTTGAACAGTTCAGGTACTCCTCGTTCACTGAGCTCGTGCATACACACGGAGAGGCAGTTCTTCCCGGTGTCGATGTCCACAACATGACCGACGCACAAATCGAGTCATACTTCTACTTGCTTCACAGGGGGGGTGAGGCGAGACAGCTGGACAACCGTGTCCGTCAATGGCGTGCGGCCACGTCACAGGTAGGCTGTGTTGTTTGCTGGCGCATTGTTGCGTTGCCAACATACAGTGCCATCTGCCCGCCTCGTCGATTCGGCAGTCTACTCACACTTGCTGGGCGCGTGCAGCCTAGAATGACGCTTCGTGCTTTCGCTAGACGGGCGCGTCCTGCGCTTCGATTGCGTTCCCTGGAAGTGCTGGCAAGGCGGGAGTCGTGGAGACGTCTTGCACAAGTGGCTGTGGCGAGAGCGATTCGAACTCTGACCATGGCACTATGGGAGAGCAGACAGCGACGGATGGCTTCGTGCCACTGGATCGCGCGTTTTTCGAGGGAGGGGGGGTTGATCACTGAGGGTGTAAACACGAAGCCCAAGCCCGCTGCTGACGGCTCGACAGAGAGAGAAGCCAGTGCAGCGTGTGTCCAGGAGACGCCAGTCGGTAGCCCCCATGAGATACCGCAGATCCTGGAACAACTCGCAGTCGCCGAGGTGGAGGATGGAAGCAACGAACCTGCAAAACACTCGAAAGCACAGAAGCGGAGGCAACATAAGCACAACAAAGCTCAGCGTGCATTGAGGGCAAAGTTCGAGGGCAGACACCCCACACAGAAACTAGAGCGGGCAGCAGACGAGTCTACAGACAACAAGTGGATTAACCCGTGCAACTGGATAAACACCCATGTCAGTGCTGCGGGGATCCTGCATGGAGTCTTGGTGCATCCAAAAGGCGGGGATCTACAGAGTCCAATACTCACGGAGGAGAACTTGATCAACGATTTGATTGGAGACCTAGGACTGGAACAAACTGTTGTCAAACTGCGTGAACAAGCCAAGGCTCTCGCCTCCGGACCGACGGCAGCACTCGGTACAGGGGACCAGCCACAAGTAGCTCGACTGCGTTTCGTGGTTAATACAAACGGCAAACTGCGCTGCATGATCAGAGCACGTGGGCGCCTTGAGCATGTCACGTGTGCAGATGGAATTGCACACCAAGACATCGGCGACCGTTTCACACATATCTGCAAGCCGACGGCCTGCACTGGAGCTGACCTACCCTTGGTTGTGGCAACAGGAGCGAGTTCAGCAAACAGTGAAACGAGTAGGCTGCCCGGCACTGTCAGAGTGATGCCACGTGACGAGCAGACTGCTGGAAGGAAGGCTGCCAAAGTCCTCAACTTGTACACGCAGTTGGGACCACGCGCTGAGGCGCAACAGTCGCATCTCAACAATAAGGGACAACCCCCCGACTCACTCTCGCAGCGGATCAGGTGGTTTAGGGCTTGCCTTCTCGAGTTGGGGTGTATCCTCCCACGCGGTGCCGTTATGGCCTTCCCTTGGAGAGCAGGGTGCCATGGAGACAATGGTATCTGGGAACTGTGGAAGCACGAGCTGAGAGTGTTTGCAGCTGAACATCCGGAGCTGCACGTCGTGATTGTACAACGGAGCCAAGATGTGGTCCCTGCAATGATCGAACGTCGACTGGCGGAATCCAGTAAAGCAGAGAAGCAGGCACGAGCCGTCATAAATGCAGAAGGTGGGTCCGAAGAGACGAGGCGGCTTGGGCACTTGGTGATCGATGCTCTACAGGCACAGGTTGAAGAGTCGTGTGGCCCAGCAGTGGAGTCTCACAAGCCACCAGGTCTACAAGCTGCAGTTTCCAATCTTTGCGGCGACGAGGTACAGGCACAAGCGAAGGCGCGCGCCGACGTGCGTGTACAGAACCAAGCGTACGATGAACTGTTCCGTGCGCAGAACATCAAGGATCTCCGTGAAGGAGAGACGTCCAGTGCAGATGTGTTAGCGGCACAGAACACGCCTGCGGGACAGTACGGCAATAACATAGTAGTGCGTAGTGGTACAGAGCGCGATCGACGTGTCGTCATCGTCGGACTTGAGACGACAACTGGTTACAATGGAATGACTGGGATCACTGACGGTCTTACGAAAACCGGACGAGTTGTTGTAGTGCTCGATGCAGGACAACCCAATCAACCAGTTGGGCCACAAGGGCAGATGCTCAAATCCATCAACGTACATCATGACAATTTGACTGACCAAGTGGCAGCAGAGGCATTCGCAGGCGAAGCAGTGCAGGCCACGCCTGCCTCTCGCGAAGGGTATCCGTGTGTTTGAGGCAGGAGGCGTTGAGGGAATCCATGTTAGCAGTGGTCAGGGCAGGCGGACTCCAGCCAAGCTCTTCGGTGTCTCACTCGTGCAGCTGGAGGGCTCGCGGAGACGACGACCCCTGGGCGAACTCGAGGATAACGTGGTCCGCGAACGGCATGCGAGTCAGCCGTTGACGCGAGCAGCGTTCGAGAAGGCCGTCCGTCGGCCCATTGAGTGCATCAACGTCTTGGATTCGGGTTCTGCCACCAGCTTGGCCGGGGAGACGGAGGCAGACGAGTGGGTAACCTCAGGCTTTGCACGCTATGTGGAACCCCTCCCCTCGTCTATTCGCCGTATTCGAGGTATTGGTGCACTGAACGACGTCGTACACTGGCTGGCTTTCACGCTGGATTTCGGGGGTGCTCCTGTCACTTTCAGTGACGTCCCAGTTCTCCGTGGACATCGCGGGCTTTTACTTGGAAACGACTTCCTTCACCAAGGTCGTGCTAACATTCAGTACGCTGGTGACGAACATGGCACAGTCTGCCTTCGTGATTCAGACAACACTACAGTGTCGACTCAAGTCCCTTTCCGTACCACTCAACTCGACGGCCTTTCGTTTGCAGCTGTCCACGCGGACGGTGAGGCAGCGGAGGTTTTCGAAGCAACTGATTTTGGCGATGTCTCCGCGGAGGAGCGTGCGTTGCGTTATGACGAACAAGCCAAGGCGTGGGAAGTCGAGGAAGCGCTCAAAGAAGTGAAACCTATTGCGTGGGCGCCCAGCGTCATCACGATCCCTCCGTGGAGTGAGGCCTACTTCCGAGTCAGAGTCCCAGAGACGTTAGTCAAGGCACGCGACGTGCTCTTGCTCCCGCTTGAGGACGACCGTCAACAGGATCTAGGCGTGTTGATAGCACCCACGTTGCAAAAGGTGACCAAGGATGGATATGCATGGTGTCGCGCTATCAACACTGGAAAGACAGTGGCGCGGATCCCACTTCTCGCGCCGGTAGCACGCTTCCAGATTGACCCGAGAGTGTACAGCATAGAACACGAGTTCAGCATCGACGAGATCATCGAGCGGATACACGTGGGTGAGAATCTTGCGCACGATGATCGGCAGCGGATCTGCAAAATGCTAGCCACGCGGCGTGCCTTGTTCAGGTCTAAGCTGGGATATGCACATGGGTACAAGATGAAGCTGCGACTTCCTGCGATTGAGCAAGGGCTTGCAAAGCCACCAAATGCAGCACAACGGTTGCGTTCGAATGAGGAGGAGGCTGCATTGGACAAAGAAATCACCAAACAGCTCAAGGCTGGGCTCATCGAGCCTGCTCGCAGTCCATACAATTCGTTGCCAATGCTCATCAAGAAGCCGACAAAAGAGGGTGAGCCACAGGAGTACCGTACAGTGCTCGACTACAGAGGGGTGAATGCATATCTCGAAAAAGACGTATACCCCTTGCCCAACTTGGAGACAAACTTGTCCGCACTTGGCAAAGCCAATTGGTTTACTTGCATCGACTTGCTTCAGGGCTTTCATCAGCTGGAGCTGGAGGACGACGGTGTGTCTAAGGAGGCCACCGCGTTCTCCAGCAAGCGAGGTCAATTCCAATGGGTCAGGATGCCCATGGGCTTGGCATCATCCCCGTCGACCTTCATGCGACTGGTTGACAGTGCGTTGAGAGGCCTCCCACCCGGGACGGCCCTCGCGTACGTGGATGACCTGGTCATCCCCACGTCAGGTACCTTCCAGGAGCATCTCGATGACGTTGGGAAAGTCTTCGACAGATTGATCGAAGCAGGGTTTGCAGTCCGATGCGACAAGTGCCACATCGGCTTGAAGTCTGTTCCTTATTTGGGATTCATGGTGGGTACGTATGGCACGAAGCCCATGGCGTCAAAGACGAAGGCTATCGTTGAGATGGCTATCAAGCATGTAATCGGTGATCCAGCTGCGGCGGCACGGTTTGCAGGCATGATGGGATTCTACAGCAAGTTCGTACCAGATTTGCATTCGTTGCTCGGCGCGTTCCATGAGCTGAAGGCAAAGGCCGCACCTATTGTAGAGATCATAGGGGGGCCCAGAACTCCGCCGTCGTTGAGATTCATAGCGTCGTTCGCAGCCTGCAAGTTGCGGCTGGCGACGGCGACAGCGAATGTGCGCCCTGACTTCACCAAGAAGTTCTATCTTCACGTTGATGCGGCGTCTTCGTGTGGGATTGGCGGCGTCCTCATGCAGCGTACTGATGAGGACGATCCGGACTCGTTAGTCCCGCTTGCTTTCTGGTCAAGGCGGCTGACGGAGGAGGAGCGTGTTTATGGAGTCAGGGACCAAGAGTGTATGGCACTCAAGGAAACACTCGTTAACTACCGCCACATCCTGCTTGGCCACCGCACCGTCGCGCTCTCAGATCATGCCTCACTGCAGTGGCTGCTCACCACCAAACACCGTGACACGTCCAGGGTGTCGGACTATGCGCTGTACGCACAGAGTTTCGACCTCACGGTTGAATGGATCAAAGGCTCGCTCAACGTTGTTGCGGACTGTTTGTCGCGTGCAACGGAGGAGACGCAGCCTTCGAAGGAGGGGGGGCCTACCGGAGGGCGCGCAGATCTTGCGGAAAGACTTGAAGCCAGCGAGGACCCGAGTCCAGGTGTGCAGGCTCAGGTACTAACCAACGAGATGAACGCCGATTGGGACGATGAGGCCTTTTCCGGGGATGCAGCTCTGGACACGGGCGGTACCGCGCAACCAACCGTTGCCGCACCGACCGCGCTCGACGCTGAGGACACAGGGATGTGCGGAGCAGTGTCTCAACACAGTGGAAGCAAAGCACTTGTGGAGATGACTGAGAGCTGGGATGATGAGACCTTCAGCGGTGATGCAGCGTTGGACGTAAGTGATGGTGAGCAAGAGGGACAAACAAGTGCAACAACAACTGGAGCTGTCGGAGGGAGCACTCAAGAGACAGGCGTTTTCCTCATCGACGAAGATGTTAACATCCGGATGGTGGACGTCAAGGAAGCGTGCAAGGCAATTGAGACAGTGGTTTGCAAGGGTTTGGACACAGACACGTACTTCACCCGTAAGTCACCGACGGTCGGGCTTGCCTTGCTGCAAGTCACGACGGGGGGACTTCGTGTTCTGGTTGAAGAGCACGATGGTGTTCTAGTCCTCCCCCGTGCTCTTACTACAGCCCAGAAGCCTACGTATCGCGAGACGCTTACGTATCGAGCACAACTTCTGAGAAGCCTGCACCTGTCATACGGCCCTCAAGTTGAAACGGTGTTACGAAAGGCAGTCAAATTCAAAGCCAGAGCCGACGGGGATTGCAACTTCTTTGCTACGGTTACGGATGACTCATTCACGACGAAGGCAGTCGGTAATTTCCTGGCATTGGATGAGCGGCTCCTTGCTACCCTTGGTGATCCTGAGGACCGCGCGTTCGTGTTACAGATAGCACGCATACTCAGCGTTGAACAGGTTGACACCAAAGGGGCACGCAGTCGTTGGAAGGGAGGAGTGAGCTTGCTCGTCAGGCAGCTGGCAGCAGTCAAAGAGAATGGGGCAACAGCCTGCGCGTCGTTCTCCGTTCAGGCGACAAGTGCGACGTCTTCAGTCCAGAGTCTCCCCACTGTCATCGACAAGCCGGCTGGGCCCGCTTTTTGTGAGAGTTCGGAACACGGACGTCGGGCAATTGATATGCTGGCAGAAAGGTTACAGAAGCACCCGCACCTGAGCCTCGCTATCGACTTAGAGGGGATGCTAGGTGGGCGCCGAGGGCACGTCGATCTCATACAACTTTGTGTGGACGGGGTTTCGGAGAAGGAGCCACAGCTGGTGTACGTCCTAGATGCACATAACAACGGGGCAGCCTTCTTTGAGTATGCCCCGATGCGCCGAATGCTAGAGGATAAGAGTGTCCGCAAAGTCTTGCACTGCGCGTATGGAGACGCGTCAGCATTGTACTATGAATACGACATCAAGGTGAGCGGTATCCTAGACACTGCGGTTGCAGATTGCCTCTTGCGCGACTCTCCTCCCGAGGCTAGGCTGCAGAAGCGACAGCAACGCAAGCTGAACGTGATCCTCACCGAGCACCTTGGGGATACTATCCCGGTTATGACGCATAAGTCTACCCACGTCCACAAACCAGGGCAGTTCCAACAACGACCATTGCCCCTGGAATACTTTGAGTACGCGTATGAGGATGTGTTGTACCTGAACAAGCTGCACGATTATCTCTGTGCTGAGTTGGAGGCAGAGGGGTTGCTCCAGTTAGCGCACGAGCTTTCGGAAATGCGGGCGCCGCCACGAGCCTTACCAAAGGAAGACAATGCACACTGGCCAGCCAAGGAGATCGTGGTGGTGTTTGGGGACGCGAGGAGTGTAGTTTGCATGCAAACGACAGACTTGCGCAAAGGGGGGGAGCCCTCGCTAGCTTTTCCCTCTGCTCCACTACACTCACAAGCAACGGCGGACTCTTATAGAGAGCAGGCCCTTACTACTTGGAGCACGTGCATGGGGGAGACGGACAAACCTACGCGTGCCCTCTTTGCAAATCGCCTGCGGAAGCTAGTTCGAGTAGGCGACACGCTAGTGGCGGAAGTGGTCGTCAAGGACTGCACCACACTTATCTCTGAACTTCGGGAATCGATCAAGCCGCTCCATGAGGGCACCACAATCCCAGTGGTGAGACCAAGAGTCAACTTTACCAACCCCTCGTGCGGTGTACTCCCAGAACAGCGAGCAGTCTTCCAACATGTGCATTGGGAGGCAAGCAGGATGGCAGTAGTCAACGTTGCGGCTGGGCCAAAGACCACGTCAGAGAGGGCAGCAATAATCGTGCATGACAACAAACAAGTCTATTGCTTGACAACAGACAAGAAGGAGCTTCAGTTCCCACAAGCTGCTATCGAGGTGGGAGGAGAGGCCAAGGATGCAGCCATGAAAGCATTCGATGTGTTTGCGGGGCCAGCACTCCGCAAACACGATAGCTCAATGGTTGGACTTGCGGTGATGCCAGAGAGCTCACGGAGGATTCGAGAAGGATTTGATAACATGACGGAGATTGGAGTCTGCGGCAATGTAACATTCTTCAGTTGCTTTGTTGCAGCTTTGAGCGACTTGACCGCCTCCTTCTGCGCGTCACGGAGTCACACCAACGGATTCCGATTAGTTCCCACGTTACAGAAGCGTTATCCTGGGTACGGGCTTTACACGCACAGCATGGCGTCTGGAAGATTAGCAGCAGATCATTCGAGTGTATTCTCTGGACTCACGGGTGTCAGTGTGGCAGCTGTGGCTCAACACAGTGGCTTCAATCCAAGATATCAGGAACTGCATGAGAGCTGGGACGATGAGGCTTTCAGCGGCGATGCTGCTCTAGCTACGCTTGATGTCAAACACTCTATTGGGGAGTGGGGGGATGACGAGTACAGCGGAGACGCCGCGCTCGAGTGTCTTGCAGGTGGTGAGTCGGCGAGTGGCGATCTCGATGAGTGGGATGCGTGTACCTTCATAGGGGACGCATCACTCTCAGATCTTGCCACAACAACACCAGAACAGGACGATGCGTCCTGTTGGGATGAGTCGTGGCGAGCCCAATATGCGTATGATGCAGAATTTGAGGCGACTGGTTCTACTGAGCAGTGCGAGGCAGGGCAAGGTGGTGAGCAGAGTGGAGTGGATGAGGAGGAGGAAACTTTGTTCGAGGCGGCCTGTTTGATCCATTATGCAGAGCTGCTTGCGGAGACGACAGAATGCGAAGCCACTTCTCTTGGCAGTGAGGGTGTCTCAGGCACGATGGGTACTGTCCCGTTACTCTGTATGCCCACAACTGCGGAAGTCCTCGCTGCGCAGCGGGCTCACCCTGCGTACGCGGACTGGATCTCATATCTCGAATTAGGAGAGTGGTCAGATGCGTGGATAAACAACCCGCGTGAGAGGGTTGAGTTGGTCGAAATCAAGAAGGTATACGAGCTTGACCAACTTGGACTCCTTCGAAGGCTTGTTGAAGGGACAGCCGAGAATCCAGTTGTCCTCCCACCGTGTCTCCGACATCGGGTGCTCCACCAATATCACGATCGCATGGGGCATTTTGGGGTCGCCAAAGTTCTCAAGCTAATGTCCCGTCGCTTCTATTGGGGCACTGTGGAAGTGATGCAAAGGACAATCTCGGGGTACATCAAGAGCTGTGATGTTTGCCAACGAACAAAGATCCCTGGGCATAAAGCTGGAGAGGGGCACGTTGCTTCATGCGGGCATCACCCTGGAGATGTCCTTTGCGGTGACGTCTTCGATGTGGGATTCGAGGAGGATGGGTACGACCATACCTTGGATTTTGCCTGCTACTTTTCACGAGGCATCCGGTCAGTACCGCTTAAAGGAACGCCCACTTCGGAGACAATCATTGACGCGTTGATTAGTGTCATCTTCCGTGACAGCGGCATTCCGTCAGAGATTCGGTCAGATGCTGGCAGTAACTTCATATCTGCAGCAGTCCGTCTGCTGTACGAGCGTCTTGGTATTGAGATTGTGGTAGGTACAGCGTACAGGCATCATCTAGTTGGTCTGGTTGAACGGTGGCATCGTACCCTTCTCCAGCTCATTAAGTCGCACAAACTTGCACGAAAGGAGGCTCAGTGGGGCAGCAAGTGGTATCGGTGCTTGCCACTCATGGAGCTTGCCTACAACCTCACTGTCAATCAGTCCACTGGGTACTCCCCCTTCTTCCTTCAGCATCTCAGGGAGGGCCGCATGCCAACTGACCTGAACCGTGCTGCGTATCCTGAGCTGCCTAAGGAGATTGCGGAATGGGTACAGGATCGACTCGACGACCTCAATGTTGTGTACGAAGCTGCCTCTCATTCTCTCCGACTCAAGGCGTTGCATGCAAAGAAGACACATGATCTCAAACATGATGTTGGGATTTGGTTCAAGCCAGGCGACAAGGTCTTGCTTGTCAAGGGTACAGCGTACGACGCAGGCGCAGTGCACCCCAAGATCCAAGTGCCGACAGACGGTCCGTTCACAATTCGGCGAGCACTACCGTTCGATCGATACCTGCTCTCCGACCTTACGACTCGTAGGATTCGCAGCAAGATCCATGTCGACCGTCTGTTACCTTACTTTGGGCGCGTGTCGGAGAACGACTCGAAGTGGAAACTATCGACAGATCCTTCAGGTGGAGTCTGGCCCGTCAACAGCATAGTTGGCAGACGGTTAACCACGGTCGAAAAGCCAATCACTGAACTTGGGATCAAGGAAGGTGAGCAAATTATGGAATACAAGATCAGATGGACCGGCTTCCAACGCAGCTCCGATAAGTGGCGGGCGGTGCAGTACCTGGGCGAAGTCATGGAACTGATCAACGAGTACAACAAGGGACACCCTCTCAACGAAGCCCATCGGGCTTTCCTGGCGTTGCAGGGGGAGTCAGTGGACCGGATTGATCGCCCAGCGCTGCAAGTACCAGTGCCATCAGCTGAGTCCCGACAGAGGAAGCACATGCGCTCCCGCCCTCACGTGGGTGAGCGACCAGCTGAGCAAGCAGAACAACCAGCCACGCAAGACGCCGTGGAGTTGGGGCCACCTGTGGAGGAGGCACCAGGTGTCAACGAACTCGACAAGGCGCAACAACAACTTACAACCTCGCTGGCCCGCCTTCCTGTAGGGGCACGAGTCCGCACTCACTATCGGCGCGATGGAACGTCCTTCACAGGCACCGTTCAGAAGTCATGGGTGCCGCGTCGGCGTTCAGCTGGTAAGCCCTTGGCCCACCATGTTACCGTCATTTACGATGACCCCAGGTACGGCGGGGAGGCGTTCGAGCACAATGTTCAAAACTCGGAAATTGAAGTCATCGAAGCACCTGCTGAGCCAGTGCCCGACAAAGCTACAGTTCCAACAACGATCGATGAGAAGGCCGCTAGACGACTTGCACGCATTCGGCGTGAATTGCAATAAACAAATGAACTTCAAGAGAGCTATTAATGAAGACCGCACGAGAAAGAGACCACCTGGTCTCACCGTGACGGTTTGATAATCCCAGCTCTCCTTGATCAATGTACTAAGGGGTTCACATGTTCCTACCAAAGGAGTTAGCTTGGCAGCTAACTCCTCCTCGACTGCCAATCGAGGATGGTCAACCCGGACATCTTCCCAACCTAGTGCTACGGTCATACTGTTTGTTTGATGTGAGGACGCTCACACCTTTGCAACTACCCGCCACTGCTGTGTCTCAACACAGTGGCCTTCTCATCTTTCTTTGGATCAGTGCAGCCTCCCGCGTGCTGTCCGATCCTGTGGCGTGGTGCTGGGTTCGCTACCTTCATCTCGCCACGAGTCGGCATGGCTGTGTCTCAACACAGTGGCCTTCACCCCCCTTTCCTCCGAGGACAATTTCGTCCCTTTTCGTGGCACACTCAGGCTTGGAGCAGGAGTTGCGTCATCATCGGAGTGCTTCGTTCCTAACCCAGAGTCCGTCTGGTACCTGCGGAAGCAAGCGTCGTTGACGCAACCGATGTCTGAGCGTGCGTGTGCCGCGAATCTACCAGTACTATGCCTCTCACAGTGCAGCCTGCAGCTGAAC
>TARA_B110000046_G_scaffold30475_1_pt1 | contig 18064 bp, 15 predicted proteins | sample TARA_B110000046 | Tara Oceans TARA_B110000046 (sample SAMEA4397157) | marine metagenome | biome: Polar Biome; feature: [DCM] deep chlorophyll maximum layer (ENVO:01000326); material: water (ENVO:00002006), including particulate matter (ENVO:01000060) such as... | depth 40 m
TATTTAAAAGTAAAAACATGTATCCAGTTGCCGATGTGTAGGGCCTCATTTTTCCTTTACTTTTAACTTGTTGCCGGTTTCTATAAAAACCCAGGTTTATTAACTTCACCCTTTTTAACTTAAGGTTTAAACCTAATTTCTTATTCATTAGGTTTGCATTACATACCTTCTAAAAATCTAAAGTTATTTTTATAACCCTTTGAAAACCGCAACAATTACAGAGCTTAAACGCGAATTAAAAACCAAGTCTACCCCGGAGTTACTGGAGCTTTGTTTGAAGTTGTCGCGTTTTAAAAAGGAAACCAAAGAATATTTAACATACCTCATTTTTGAATCTGAAGACGAAAAAGAATACACGGAAAACGTAAAAACGTTTATTACCGAGGAGTTTTTAGATATGAATACGGGCACCTATTACTTCATGCGTAAAACAGTAAGGAAAATTTTAAAAAGCGTAAAGAAGTTTGTTCGTTTTTCAAAAAAGAAAGAAACTGAGCTAGAGTTGCTGATGCATTTTTGCGATGAAATGAGAAAGGTAATGCCTCTAATTAAATACAACCAAACCTTGCTCAATACCTATTTCAAACAAATTGAAATGGCTAAAAAGGCTTTATCAAATTTACACCCTGATTTACGGCTCGATTATCAGCTCCAGCTTGATGCTCTTGACCAATTATAGATGATAAAAAAGTTTATTCCCGCCTATTTTTTAACTTTTGTTAATGTTCTTGGCTTCAGTATTTTAATGCCAATTCTACCGTTTATTGTTGACCGATATGGCGCTCCAAAGTGGGTTTATGGTTTACTTATTACTTGTTATGCTGCTTTTCAGTTTATTGGCGCTCCATTTTTAGGTGCTCTGTCTGACCGCAAGGGTAGAAAACAAATCTTATTAATTAGCCAAGCAGGAACATTGTTAAGTTGGTTTCTTTTTCTGTTCGCGCTTTTTCTGCCAGATATGTGGGTTTACGGTATTTCAATTCCTTTAATTGTTATTGCCTTCTCTAGGTTGCTTGATGGCGTTACCGGCGGCAACACCTCTGTAACCAACGCTTACGTGTCTGATATTACTACGCGTAAAGAAAAATCTTACATCTTTGGCTATTTGGGCGGAATTTCAGGTTTAGGCATGATCGTTGGGCCAGGGCTTGGTGGTTTTGCGGCAAGCACCTCACTTGGATATATCGGCACTTTGTTGGTTTCTATCTTGATTTCAATTCTGGCTTTATTAACCATCTTTTTCTGGCTAAAAGAATCACATCCTATCGAGAAAAGAACAACCGACAAAAGCGCTTCCATTATTGATAATTTTTTGATTTTAAAAAGAATCCGGTTAATCAACCCAAAACCTGTCATAAAGCTTCTTTTTACCATTAAGTTTATTTTTTCAATTATGATGGCCTGTTATATTGCCTCTATGGCTTTATTTCTAATTGACACCTTTCATTTTAATGAAAGCCAGCTAGGTATGTTTTTGTTTGTAGTTGGCGCTTTCTTATCCTTTAACCAAGCCTTTGTATCGAAAAAAATAATTGGTAAAATTGGTGAGTTTTCAACACTAATTGTCGGCTTACTTCTTTCCTTTTTTGGTTTATTTTCAATTACTTTAACCACCAATTTGTGGTTGTTCATTTCGTTTTATTACGTTATGAATTTAGGTTTATCACTTGTTTTCCCAACCCTTTCGGCTCTTATTGCGATTCATGCAAACCCTCAAAAACAAGGCGAAATTATGGGTGTCAGCGAATCTTTAAATTCATTCGCTTTAGCTGCCTTTCCGATAGTTGCCACGGCACTTTATAGCATCATGGGTTCTTCTTTTTATTACGTAGTTAGCTTACTGCCCTTGCTGGCGCTAACGCTAGCCTACTTTGGAATAAAAAAATTAGGTAAAAACTTAGATTAAGCTGCTATTACTTTACGGGCGCTCTTTATTAATATCATTACTTTAATACTCAAGTCCATAAAAAGGATTCGTGGGTTCGCGTTTCTTTCAATATAGTAATGCGCTTCCGAAAACTCTTTTATAAACTCATGGGCTGTTGTTCCGTTTACAAAAGGGGCAAAGTTTGTTACAAATTTATCCTCAACACCCTCCATCTGAGTTAGCTCAAAAACACCCGTGTTTTTAATGAGGCTTTCTCTAAAAATATGCAAACTAAAGGCTAAAAAGCCTTTTTGGTGTTCTCTACCAATAGGCCCAATTTTTTCAACCCATTTTATTAAACCGGGTATATCTCTTTTAAAAGCAAGACGCATCCAACTAATAAATGAGTCACGATTAAAAGCAAGGCTTCCCCCAGATTCAACATGACGAATCGCTTCTAAAAAGTTTCCATCACTTAAAGCAACCACAGCGTTTAATTCTTCATCCTTTAAATTAAACTTTTCTGATAACCCCTTTTTTATATCCTCTTTGTGAAGTTTGTTAAACTTCACAATTTGCGTTCTTGAAATAATGGTTTGTAGCAGAAGCTCAGGGTTTTCAGCAATTAAAATAAAGGTTGTTTTTGCTGGTGGTTCTTCCAATATCTTTAATAGTTTGTTCGATGCTGAAGGGTGTAGTTTTTCAACCATCCAAAAGATAACAACCTTATAGTCGCTTTCAAATGGTTTTAAGCTGATGTCGCGTATTATCTCCTGACTTGATGCAACATTTATGGAGCCTTGCTTGTTTCCTATCCCTAGATGACCCAACCATTGGTTTAAGCTTAAGTACGGGTTTTCAAAAACGGCTTCTCTAAATTCAGCCTGAAATGCTTTATAGATAGCGTTTTTTTTAACCAATGTTGTTGTGTTTGTAGGAAACACCAAGTGTAAATCGGGGTGAGCTAGTTTTTGACACTTTAGGAATGAAGCCTGTTTGTTTTTATTTGTATTGGTACAAAGTATTTCAGTAGCGTAGGCAAGGGCCATTGGTAAGGCTCCACTGCCTTCAGGGCCTAAGAATAATTGAGCATGCGAAACTCTGTTTTCAGCTATTGTTTGCTGCAGTTGTTTCTTGATTTCCTTTTGTCCCAAGATATCTTCATATTGCATTGCGCGAAATTAAAATGTTTTAGATTGTATGTTTTCTTTTTATTGGCTTGTTTCTTTGTTTTCAACAGATACTTTTGTTTTTTAATTTCGAGATTATGATAAAAGTAAATGATATTAATTTTTCAGGTAAACGAGCGGTTGTTCGCGTTGACTTTAATGTACCTATCAATGCGCGCTTTGAGGTAACGGATAACACCAGAATAGCTGCCGCTATTCCAACCATTAAAAAAATAATTTCTGATGGTGGTTCGGTTGTTTTAATGTCGCACTTAGGTAGACCAAAAAAAGAGGCGCCAGGTGCTTTCCCGGTTAAATTTTCATTAAAAAACATTGTTTCTGAACTATCTGGTTTACTTGGAATAGAGGTAAAGTTTACAGAGGATTGTATTAGTGATAAAGCTTTTAGCATGTCTTCTTCGCTTGAAGCAGGTGAGGTTTTGCTGCTTGAAAACTTACGTTATTACAAAGAAGAAGAAGTTGGTGATAAAGTTTTTGCTCAAAAACTCTCTGCTCATGGTGATGTTTATGTAAACGATGCCTTTGGTACAGCGCATCGTGCTCACGCTTCTACCGCAATTATTACTGATTTTTTTACTGGTGCCAAAGCAAGCGGTTTGTTGATGTCAAGCGAAGTAAGTAGCTTGGAGCTTGTATTATCAAATTACAAAAAACCTTTTACTGCTATAGTTGGCGGAGCAAAGGTTTCTTCAAAAATTTCAATTATTAGCCATTTACTTGATAAAATTGACAACCTAATTATAGGTGGTGGAATGGCATACACCTTTTTTAAAGCTCAAGGAGGACAAGTTGGAAACTCATTAGTTGAAGACGATTACTTGGATGAGGCTCGTAAAATTCTTAAGAAAGCAGTTAAAAAAGGTGTTCGTGTTATCTTACCAACAGATTCCATTTGTGCTGACTCGTTTAGCAACGAAGCAGCTCAAAAAATATTTGACACAAAAGACATATTAAGTGGCTGGATGGGAATGGATATTGGTCCAAAGGCAATTAAAAGCTGTAAGGTTTGTATAGAAGAGTCACAAACTATTTTATGGAATGGCCCAATGGGTGTTTTTGAAATGTCAAATTTTGCAGAAGGAACAAAACAAATTGCTTATTCTATTGTAACAGCAACTGAACGTGGAGCATATTCTTTAGTTGGTGGTGGTGATTCTGTTGCTGCAATTAATCAACTCAGGTTAAAAGAGCATGTAAGCTATGTTTCAACTGGTGGAGGCGCTATGTTAGAGTACCTTGAAGGAAAAGAATTACCAGGCGTTGCTGCTTTGAAATAATTTACTGGTTTATTAGGTAAGCATCCAGCCTTTTCTCAACCCTTTCTTTTTGCTTAATAAAATCATCAAGCCATTCGCCATCGGTAAAAATGGGAAGCACCATGCTTGAAAAACCCACAAGAGGCTTGTAAAGTAAAGAGTTTTGTTTTTTATCGTCGCCTATAAACTCAAATTTTCGATTTACACCTTCAAATAAGAAAAGTAATACACTTAAAATAAGTGCCGTTTTTATAATACCAAAGGCCAACCCGCCAAGTTTGTTAAAAAACGATAGTGACAAAACATCAATCATTTTTTCAATCATTTTTCCTAGTAAGCTAACTATTACTACAACAGTTAAAAAAGTTGTTATAAAAGCTAATATTGGAATAATACCTGTTTCCAGTTGAAACGTGGTTGTAATACTTTTTTGAGCAAATTGAGGAAAATATACGGCTGCTATTATTCCTAAAACTAAAGCCACTAAAGAAAAAACCTCTACTATAAGTCCTTTTTTAAATCCTTTATAGGCACCCCAAAGAAGAGGTACAACTAGAAAAACATCAATCATTCCCATACTGCTAAAGTAAACAGTATCGTTGTGTTGATGTTGAGAGTTGTTGCTTTTTTTTAACGTTGGTTTATTCATATAAATAAGGTATGATATATACCTTTGCTATATGAATAAAATAGAGAACGTTGATTGGAAAAATGCTCTTAAAAAGTTAGAAGCTTTTTTTGGAGATGAAATGGACATACAATCTGCGCTTTTCGTAATTGGTGTTCAAGAGTTGGGATTTGTTCCCGACAGGTTAAAAAAAGACCAAAAACTGGATGTTATGCATGTTGCAGTATGCTCTTTATTAATGCCTTATGGGTTTTATGAGTTTATAGGAAAAGACAAAGATGGATGGCCTCATTTCGATAGAGTAAAAAAATTACCTCCTTTATCAGAAAAAGATCAAGAAATGTTATTGAAAAATGCGATTATTGAGTATGTTCAACAGTTCTAAAAACTAATTACAGTTTGTAACTATTACTGTTTTTTTAGCAACCTCGTCTGTAATTAGGGTTATAAACTCATCACCACATAACGAGTCGTCGCCAAGAATTATGGTAACGGGAGGAAATCCAGTATCAATTGTTGACTCAGTAACCTTAAATGCCTCTACTTTTAAAACCGCAGGTAACTTAAACTCGAATTGGGCAACGCCATCAAACGCGGTGGTGGCAGTATCCGAAACAATACAACCTGCTTCGGTGCAGTATATGATTACTCTGGCCGCATCAATGGCTACACCAAAATCATCTAATACCGTAATTTCTGCTCGAGGCGGTGTTTCGTCGTTGCACGCATATCCAATTAAAACCAAAAACAGTATACTTAAACCTATTCTAACTAAATCAGCTCCTTTTCTTATTAATACTTTCAATGCTTTTAAAATTTTATTTTTACAACCTCACAAATATAAAAAAACAGAAACGATGAGAATTTTATTATTTATCTTTAGTCTCCTTCTTTCGGTTGGAGCTATTGCTCAAGAAAAAGAACAGTTGGTTTTAATTAAAACCAGCAAAGGAGCAATTAAAATTAAACTCTACAATCAAACTCCTTTACACCGCGACAACTTCTTAAAACTTGTTGAGGAAGATTTTTATGAAGGAACTTCTTTTCATAGAGTAATTAATCAATTCATGATACAGGGTGGTGACCCTTACTCAAAAATTGATAGTATGAAAAGTAAAGCAGGACAAGGTGGCCCTGGTTATACTATACCCGCAGAAATAATTGATTCATTAATACATAAAAAGGGCGCTTTAGCTGCCGCTCGTCAACCGGATGCTGTAAATCCAAAAAAAGAAAGCTCTGGCTCTCAGTTTTATATTGTTCACGGTAAACCGTTTTTAGTAAATGATGTTCAAGCAATGGTTGACCAAAAAAATGGAGCAATAAAACAACAGCTCTTCCAAAAGTTTTTGCAAGACCCCGCTCACGCTGATTACCAAAAGAGGTTAGTTGCTTTTCAAAACCAAAAAGACCAAAAAGGTTTAACTGATTTAATTGCTGAATTAACGCCAATTATTGATAGACAATTTGAAGCGTTAGAGTATAAATATATCTATTCTCATGGGGCAATGGAAATATACACTAGCCAAGGTGGTGCGCCTCATTTAGATGGTGACTATACCGTTTTTGGTGAAGTGGTTGAGGGTCTTGATATAGTAGATGACATCGCTAATGTTGCTGTTGCGCCTGGTGACAAGCCTGTTGTGGGAATTATTATTGAATCGATGAAGGTTGTAAAAAAATAGGTTTTACCTTTTAATTTTTGTCCCTTTTAAAGGATATACATTTTGTATTTTTGCCGCAAATTTCAGCTATGCTTGATAAAATAAAAAAACACTTACAAGATATTGAAAATACCATAGTCACTGATGCTAAAGAGTTAGAGGTTTTTAGGGTTAACTATTTAGGTTCAAAAGGCTTGCTTAAAGGTTTTTTTAATGAGTTTAAGAACATCCCCAACGAACATAAAAAAGAGTTTGGAAAAACACTAAATGACTTCAAAAAAAGCGCACAAGGAAAGTTTGATGAGTTGCAGCAAAAAATTCAATCAAGCGGAGTTAAAAAAGAAAGCCCGCAATTGGATTTAACCTTACCTGGTTATCCTGTAAATGTTGGCTCACGACACCCTGTTTCTATTATTATTAACGAAATGAACGACATTTTCTCTAAAATAGGTTTTATTATTAAAGAAAGTTTCGAAATAGAAGATGATTGGCATAATTTCTCAGCTTTAAATTTTCCAGAAGAACATCCTGCAAGAGACATGCAGGATACTTTTTTTATAGAAAGTAAAATAAAACAGGCTTTACGAACCCACACCTCCTCGGTACAGGTTCGGGTAATGGAAAACGAACAACCTCCAATACGAATCATTGCTCCTGGTAGGGTTTTTAGAAACGAAGCTATTTCGGCTCGTTCTCATTGTATCTTTCATCAAGTAGAGGGGTTGTATATAGATAAGAACGTTTCGTTTGCGGATATGAAACAAACCCTTTTATATTTTGCCAAAGAATTTTTTGGAAAAGCGAAAATTAGGTTAAGGCCTTCTTACTTTCCATTTACCGAACCAAGTGCTGAAATGGACGTTTATTGGGGTTTAGAAACAGAAGTTGATCATAAGATAACCAAAGGAACTGGCTGGCTAGAAGTTTTAGGTTGCGGAATGGTTGACCCAAATGTTCTTGACAACTGCGGAATTGATAGTAAAATTTATTCCGGATATGCCTTTGGTATTGGGGTAGAAAGAATTGCTATGCAGCGTTTTAACATTCCTGATATTAGAATGATTTTTGAAAACGACGTACGTTTTTTAAAACAATTCACTCAGGTAGTTTAAAAAGATTATTTTTATTTTTCATTGCAAGTTTGAAGACCCTTGATAATTTAACGATTAATCGTTTTCTTTGCAAACTAAAAAATTTTAACAATAAATTAAAATAACATGTCAGAAGTTAAAGACAAAGTAGTTTCAATCATCGTTGATAAATTAGGTGTTGATGCTGCGGAAGTAAAAATCGAATCAAGTTTTACTAATGATTTAGGAGCTGATTCTCTTGATACAGTAGAACTAATTATGGAATTTGAAAAAGAATTCAATATTGCTATTCCAGACGATCAAGCAGAAAATATATCTACAGTGGGCGAAGCTGTAAAATATATTGAAGAAAACTCAAAATAATTTAATCCAATAATAAATACTATGGGTAGCAGACGAGTTGTTGTTACGGGGCTAGGAGCGTTAACTCCAATAGGGAATGATGTAAATTCCTTTTGGGATGGATTGGTTTCTGGTAAAAGCGGAGCTGCGCCAATTACATTGTTTGATGCTGCCTTATTTAAAACACAATTCGCATGTGAAGTAAAAGATTTCGATCCATTTGCGCACTTCGACAGAAAAGAAGCGCGTAAAATGGATCGTTTTGCTCAATTCGCAATGGTTGTTGCTCAACAAGCAATTGATGATGCTGGTTTACATGAATCAAATCTTGATGTAGACCGTATTGGTGTTATTATTGGTTCAGGAATTGGTGGGTTAATCACTTTCCAGGAAGAAATGAAAAATTATGTAAACGGCGGAATGGTTCCTCGTTTCAATCCTTTCTTTATTCCAAAAATGATTTCGGATATTGCCGCAGGTAATATCTCTATTAAGCATGGTTTTAGGGGGCCAAATTTTTGTACTGTTTCTGCCTGTGCTTCTTCTACCCATGCACTTATTGATGCTGCAAATTATATTAGACTTAATAAAGCTGATGTAATTGTTGCTGGAGGCGCTGAAGCCGCAGTTTGTGAAGCAGGTATTGGTGGTTTTAACGCCATGCATGCACTTTCAACAAGAAACGATTCTCCCGAAACGGCATCTCGTCCTTTTGATGTAACCAGAGATGGTTTTGTTTTAGGTGAGGGTGCTGGTTCTATCATTCTTGAAGAGTTAGAACACGCAAAAGAAAGAGGTGCTAAAATCTATGCAGAATATGTTGGCGGTGGAGCCACTGCTGATGCTTATCACTTAACTGCGCCACATCCTGAGGGATTAGGCGCTATTAATGTTATGAAAAATGCTGTTTCTGATGGAGATGATTTTGATGCTAGCATGATTGATTATGTTAATGTACACGGTACATCAACTCCTCTTGGTGATATTGCCGAAACCAAAGCAATAAAAGCAGTTTTTGGGGATTACGCTAGAAAAATAAACATTAGTTCTACCAAATCTATGACAGGTCATTTACTTGGAGCTGCTGGTGTAATTGAAGGTATTGCATGTATTAAAGCCGTTCAAAGTGATGTTGTTCCTCCAACAATTAACCACGAGAAAGAAGATCCAAATATTGATAATTCATTAAATTTTACACTTAACAAGCCACAAAAAAGAATTGTTAATGCTGCATTAAGTAATACTTTTGGTTTTGGTGGTCACAATGCATCAGTTATATTTAAAAAATTCGTTGATTAATTGAGAATATTTTCTTTTCTCAAAAAAAAATCCTCTTCTGATAAGCTTTTAATAGAACAATTACGTGATAAAATTGGCGTTTTACCGAGCAACCTTAGCCTTTATAAAACAGCCTTAACCCACAAATCTATTTCTGAAGAAGAGCACAATGAAAGGTTAGAGTTTTTAGGAGACGCCATTTTAAACTCTATCGTATCAGAATACCTATACAAGAACTTTAAGAATAAAGATGAAGGAAATCTTACAAAAATTCGTTCCAGAGTTGTAAGTCGGGTTAACCTTAATGCTGTTGCCTTAAAAATGGGTATAGAATCATTAATTGAGTTTCGAAAGTCGTTAGTTTTAGAAAATTCTAGTTTGCCTGGAAACGCATTAGAAGCTATTATTGGTGCCATTTATCTTGACAAAGGGCTTAAAAAAGCGGAAACTTTTATAGTTGATAAATTAATAAACCAATATTCAGAAATTGATACCATAATTAATACACAAATAAACTTTAAAAGTCAACTTTTAGAGTGGTGTCAAAAAGAAAAAAGAATTTTAAGCTACTCAGTTTCTAAAAAAAAGACGGACGGTTATCAACCTTTTTATGAAGCCGTTGTTATAATAGATGGTATTCAATATGAGTCAGGTCAAGGTACATCAAAGAAAAAAGCAGAACAACAAGCAGCCAAAGTATCCTTTGAGCAACTGTTGATGAAAAATTAGAATTCTAATTTAAACTTTTTGAATTTGGTCTAAGTAAGTTTGTAGCTTGAGTAAAAAACAAATACTATCTTTTGACTATGATTACAATTATCAAATAGTTGGTATATGTTGTCATCTTAAAAATTATAAATTAGCCTATTTTATCAATAAGGCTTTAAGTTTAAATTTAATAAAACAGGAGGATTTTACCTTTAGTTTTGTTGACGCATTAAAAAGCGCGTTTTCGTTCTACAAACATAATTTGGAAGAAAACCAATTAAACATCTACTTAGTGCAAAACAGAAGCTCAGAAGGAGGAGTGCTAATTCCAGAATACAAACAAGCTGACTATGTTTTTATTGTTGAAAATGAAGAAAATTTTAATGAAGAATCATTAGAATATCTAACCAAAATTAAAAACATAAGTTCGGTACTTACAGCTTTTAATATAGATTATAAATCGCTTAAGTACAAAGACATATTAATATTTGAATAAAATGTATAAAACCATAAATAAGACAAAAATTGTTGCAACCATTGGACCTGTAACATCATCATTAGAAAATTTAACAGAACTTATAAAAAATGGAGTAAACGTTTGTCGATTAAACTTTTCGCATGGTTCGCATGCAGACCACCAGAAAGTAATTGATAATGTTCATATCATAAATGAAAAATTAAATGCTAATACTGGCTTACTCGCCGATTTACAAGGTCCAAAATTAAGAGTTGGTGAGGTTTTAAATAACGGTGTTAATCTTAAAGATGGTAATAAAGTAAACTTTACCACCAATAAATGTATTAGTGATGAAGCTAATCTGTACATTAATTACGATGATTTTGCGAAAGATGTAAATCCTGGAGAACACATTTTAGTAGATGATGGTAAATTAATGTTTGAAGTTTTAGAAACCAACAGAGTTGATAATGTTGTTGCGAGGGTTATACATGGAGGAGTGTTGTCTTCAAAAAAAGGAGTTAACCTTCCAAACACCAAAGTATCATTGCCTTGTTTAACTGAAAAAGATTTAATTGATCTTGAATTTATTCTTACGCAAGATGTATCCTGGATTGCTTTATCGTTTGTTAGAAATAAAGCTGACATTATTGAATTAAGGAAACATATTGAAAAATCAGGGAAAGATATAAGGATTATAGCAAAAATTGAAAAACCTGAAGCTATTGAAAATATTGACGATATTTTAGAGGTTACTGACGGATGTATGGTTGCTCGTGGTGATTTAGGTGTTGAAATACCCATGCAAGATGTACCATTGATTCAAAAAGATATTATTAAGCGTTGCAGAAAATTATCAAAGCCGGTAATTATCGCGACTCAAATGATGGAAAGTATGATTACCAATGTTTCTCCAACCAGAGCAGAAGTAAATGATGTTGCTAATGCAGTTTTAGATGGCGCTGATGCAGTAATGTTAAGTGGTGAAACATCAGTAGGTAAGTTTCCTAATGAGGTTATTAAAGCGATGCATAAAATAATTATTAGAGTAGAAGAAACACCTTCAATCTATTACAAAAAAGTTCTTACTGAATCTGAAAGTAGTCATCGTTTAATATCTAATATAGTTTGTGAAAGTGCATCTAAAATGGCTAAACAAGGTGACGCAAAAGCAATTGTCACTATGTCGTTTTCTGGATATACAGGCTTTAAAATATCATCATACCGTCCTAAGTCTAATATTTATGTTTTTACTGCAAACAAGTATATTTTAAATATGCTAAGCTTGGTATGGGGAGTTAGGGGTTTGTTCTACGATAAATTTGTTAGTACAGATCATACTATTGATGATATAAAATTTATTCTTAAACAAAAAGATTTTTTAAAAGAAGGTGACCTTATTATTAATGTGGCTAGTATGCCAATTGCTAGTAAGGGAATGAGTAATATGCTTCGTATGAGTTATGCATAAAACCAATTTATTTTGGTTTTATAGTAGTTCCATCTAGCTTTTTTTCTTCGCCGTTTACGTAAAATATTTTTACCAGTAAGGTTCCATCTTGATTGTTACGAATCCATAATTTTTCTTTTTTTCCGGATTCGTATTTTCCATATAATTTTTTATTCCCATTTTCAAAATAGTAAATATGCTTTCCTTCGGGATCACCATTTATAAATTCTCCTTCAAATGAGGTTTGTCCATTTTTAAACGTTCCTTTCCATATTCCTTGCTTTAATCCTCCAATAAATTTTCCTTCTTCCCTAAAATCACCAGATAAAATTTTCCAGTTTCCTTCTTCATAACCATCCAAATATTGTCCTTCAGTTGTTAATAATCCTGATGAGCTATATTCGTTGATAAGTCCATTTTCTCTACCTCTTATAAATTCTTCCTCCCTTAAAATAGTTCCTGAAGAATAATACCATTTCCATAAACCATGTACAAATCCATCCTTGTTGTATTTGCCACGTTGTTCAATTTTTCCTGATTCAAAATAAAAATTCCAATCTTTAATTTTGTTTCCATCAAGATATTCGCCTTCCGCTTTTAATTTTCCTGATTCTAAATAATATTCTTTCCATAATCCTTGTTTAATTCCTTTTTGATTAACTAAGCCTGTTCCAATTAGTTTTCCTGCTTTATATAGTTCTGTGTGTACAATTTCACCCACTTTATTATATTCTTTCAATACGCCCTCTAAAAGTCCATTTCGATAACTTGAAAATGTTTTCATTTCACCATTGTCATGATAGGTAGTTACAATTTCCAAATTTTCTAATTCTTCAGCGTTTTCTATAACTTTTCCAAACTCATATTTAGTTGTATTAATTAATACCCCTTTTTTTGAGTATTCCCTGAAATAACCATTTTTTAGATTATTACTAAAGGTTCCTTCCCATTTAGCTTGTTCATCGGGTTTATCATAAAATGCTTTCCATACACCTTGCTTATTTCCTTTTTTGTCTTTTTGATTTATAATTTCAGTTTGTTTTATATAATCGTTCTGAAAAATAGAAACTCTAACAATGGTTCCATTTTTATCATAATTAAAAGCAGTTTTTTCCTTTTTTCCGTTAATAAAATTTAACCTTTTTTCTACCTTACCGTTATCATAATATTCATATTTGTAACCATTGTTCTTACCGTCTTTAAATAGCTCTGATACTTTTAAAAAACCTTGTTTGTTGTAGTGTTTAGTTATTCCTTCAAAAACATTGTTTTTGTATGTTATTTGCTTTAATAAAACCCCTTGACTGTTGTAAAAATTCCAGGTGCTGTCTAATAAATTATTTTTTCTAAATCCATCTGATTTTAACCCCCCGGATTTGTAATAATTTTTCCAGTATCCGTCGGGTTTACCATTTTTAAAATTTCCCTCGCTTGCCAGTTCACCGGTGTCGTAAAAAAATTTGTTGTAGCCATTTTCATTTGTTTCGATTTGAGCATGAACAAAGATTGATCTAAAAAATAAAAGAAGAAGCACCAAAGTTTTAGTTTTCATAAACAAGAAAAGAATAATAAACTTTTAAAAGATTATAATAATATTAATGGTCCGTTGATAGGTTGTAAAACTATTCCTAAATAAATTAGGATTAAAAGTTTTTAATAAATAACTAACAATATATTAACAATTTTATTAGCTATAAAGTTCATTTGATTAAGGGTTTAAACATTTATTAACTAAAATTAAATTTAGGTTAATAAAGTTATATGTTAATTATTAATTGCATTTTTTTTTGATTTTAGTGTTAACTAAATGTTTACTGATTACTCACAAGTAAATGTTCAAAAATTAGTGAGTTCGAAATATTATCCTAACCAATAAATAATTGGAAATTGCAATGTTTACTTTTACTTTTTTATTAACCGAATATGAACACATTTTATGTGTGATTGTTTATAACATTAAATCAGTATGAAAATAGGTTTTGGGAGCGATCACGCGGGTTACGAGCTAAAAGAATTATTAAAAGATGAGGTATTAAAAATGGGTAATACCATTAATGATTTTGGTACTCATAGTTCTGAAAGTACAGATTACCCTGACTATGCTCATGCGTTGGCTTCGTCGGTAGAAAAGAAGGAAGTAAAATTAGGAATAGCAATTTGTGGCTCTGGAAACGGAATTAGTATGGCGTTAAACAAACACCAAGATATTCGTGCAGCGCTTTGTTGGTCCACAGAATTAGCTGAACTTGCTCGTTTACATAACGATGCAAATGTGTTGAGTTTACCTGCCAGATTTATATCAAAGGAACAAGCTATTGCAATTGTAAAAGTATTTATAAAAGCTAAATTTGAGGGAGGAAGACACCAAAGGAGAGTTGATAAAATTTCTTGTTCTTAACTATTGAATAATTAAGCTTATTGATTGTGTTTCTTTTTGTGTTTTAACATTTACAAGGTAAGTACCAGCAGCTAAACCTTCAGTTGCTAGCTCGTAATTATTATAGCCTTTTATACTATTAACAACAGTATTATTTACCAATAAGCCAATACTACTGTATATTGATATTACCACGGTTTGGTTGGTGGATGATATGAGTTCTAAATAGCTTTTTCCAAGTGTTGGATTAGGATATAAATTATAGCTGTTTATACTTATCTTATCTTCAATAGAAAGCGAAAGGTCTTTAGAAAACTCATCAACTACATTTGAAAGAACCTTTATGTTTGGAGTACAATTCGTGTTTAAGGTACTCACAAAGAACGATCTATAATCACCTAATGAATCTAACATCAAAGAATTGCTAGGGCTGCCAACCGTATCAATAAGTACATAGTCGGCACCATTATATGCTTTACCATAAACTTCGTACGAACTACTGGCTTTTAATTCATCCTGCCAAAGTAGTTTAACTGTTCCGCTAAGGTTAATAATTGCGCTTAAATAAATACTTGATGCCTTAGTATGGCTGCCAATTGAATTACAAGTGTTTGCTGTTTCTAGTTTATAAGAAGCAGGAAAGTATTTGGTTCCTAAATGTTGATCAGTAAAAGAAACAGTTGAGTTGCTGCTGGTGTTAAAAACAGGTTCGTACGTTTGGTTTTGATTAAACCTTCTATATAAAGTTTGGTTTAGGCCGTTTCCTTCCCATGCTACAATTTTTTCTAATGAAGATGTATCAATTGTTACTTGACATATATTGGGAGAACTGGTGGCGTTGTAAGGTAATTTAATAGGAATTTTAACAGTACAAGTACCATCATCAATTGTGGCTACATAGTTATTACCATCAAGGTTATTTATATTAAAGGTAGAATCGCCATTAGACCAATTAATAGAGTAGTTTTTAAACAAAGGTTTTAAATTAATTGCCCCATTTGATAAGCCACAATCAGGGAAAACAAGGCTATCTAGTTTAATAAATATTCTTTCAACAGATGCTATACCTGTTGCTTCACTTATTAAACAATTGTTTGCATCAGTAACGGTGAGTTCATAAAACCCAACTGGCTTGTTTACTATTGAGTCATTTAATGTTCCATCGCTCCACAGGTAACTGTAAGGACTAGTACCTCCAATTACCTCACTCTTAATCTGTCCATTAGCATTTAGGCAACTAATAGGGTTGCTAACAAAAGAAATATTAAGTTTTTCAGGAGCTGTTAGTTTAATGGATCCACTTGTTAAGCAGCCGCTACTATCGGTTGCTAAATACTGATAATTACCATTGTAAAGACTTGTAATGGTAGGTGTTGTTTGACCATCCAACCAGGTGAAACTTCCGCCTGTAGTAATGTTTGCTGTAACTGCTATTGAGCCATCGTTGTTGTTAAAACAGGTCGGATTAACTAGGTTATCAATACTAACCAAAGGACCATCAGAGTTGCTCAATGGAACAGTTTCAATAGATGGGCAGTTGTTATCATCAGTAATAGTTACTTCATAAATACCCGCTGTTAACTGTTGAGCGCTTGGTGTAGTGTGTCCTGAACTCCAATGGTAACTATAAGGACCGTTGTTTCCTTGAACACCAACAGATACACTTCCTAGAGAATTACATTCAGGCTCGAGCGTAGTAACATTTACAACAGGAGTTGGCGAAACCGTGATTTTAAAGGTTTGTGAAGTACTACAAAGCCCATCAGAGGCTAAAAGAGAATAATTACTTGTTACGGTTGGGTTTAGAGAAACAGACTTACCCGTTTTACCATTACTCCAAGTGTAAATAAGATCTTGAGGTAGATCAAAATTTGCTTCTTCATTTTTACAAATGGTTTGATTTAATGAGGTGTTAATTACAGGAGGATCAAATACTTTAAATGAAACGGTATCAAATGTGCTACAGCCATTAATATCACTAACACTGTAAATAATAGAACCTAATGTATCGATTAAAATAGATGGAAATAATTTACTTCCTAAAATTCCGCTACCAATAAAAACCCCTCCACTAATATCAGCACTTAAACCAACAACAGGATCGTTTTTACATACCGCATAAACAGGTGTAATGCTGGGCATTGTAGTGTTAAACAATGTAACTAGGCTAGTATCTACACTAACACAACCTAGTAAATCAGCATAGGTATAATAAACAGAATCCGTTCCCTGTTTTGCTTGTGATGGTAAATAATCTCCAAATGTTGAGTTTACGTTGCTACCCGAGTAAATTCCACCCTTAGGAGAGGCTCCTTGAAGTTTTATTTTGTCTAAGTTATTGCAAAAGGAATAGTTGTTTGATGCAACGGCAGGTTTAGGTGAAACAGTAAGAATTAGGCTGTCTTTAAAAACACAATTGTTCACATTTATAGACTGGTGTTTAATTTTTATTTGTTGATTAGCTAACCCTGCGGTATTCAATAAATTATTTACTATTCCAGTTCCACTAAATACGGAAGTAACATTTATTTTAGAGTTAAGATTAACCGTGTCTAAATCTACACAAAAATAAGTAGGAAACGTAGTTATCGGAACCGTTGGCCCATAAACAACATAGGTAGTTGTATCGCTATTAGAGCAATTGTTTGTGTCCGTATAGCTGTAACTAATCATACTGTTGCCTGGTGAAACAAGTAATGGGTTTAGTATGTTGTTTACAACTCCAAACCCAGTGTAAAATCCACCAAAAGGGGTTCCAATACTTAGGGTTTGAACTGTATCGGTTGAGCAAATGCTATTAAACGCACTAATATTAACAGGGGGTTTTGATAAAATAGTAAGCGAATCAAGCAAGGTTTTTGAACAACCATAGTTTGAATAATAGGTATATGCAATAGGATAAATACCAGGCACGCTTAGCGTTGGCCTAATAAAACCAAAGGTGTCAAGTGCGGCGCCTAACCCTTTGTAATAACCCCCTATAGGAAAACCAGCACTTAAAAATGAGTTAGAAGCGTTTTCACAATAAGCGCTTGTAATGTTTAAGCTTAAGTTACGTGGTAAAGTATCTACCTGAATGAAAGTTGTTGCTGAACCATTACAACCGTTTGTTGTATCTAAATAACTATAAATCAATTTAGAACTGCCAGCGGAGACAGGTATAAAGTCGCCATTAATAACATTTAAACCCGAATAAGTGCCGCCAGAAGGAACTCCATAAGTAAGGGTTAGGGTGTCTACATTAGGGCAAACCAGAGGAATAGTAGCAATACTAACGTTTGGGTTTGGCGCTACGGTATAGTAAGCGGTGTCTTTTGCAGAGCAATTGTTAGTGGAGTCTGTATACGAGTATACAATTGAACTTTTACCCACATTCATTAACGATGGTATAAAAACAGAATCTATAACGCCAGCACCAAAATATAAACCTCCTTTTGGGGTTGCTTGGTTAAGAACAATTGATGTCCCGTTTCGGCAGGTAATGGAATCAACAATATTGTAAGCAACAAGAGGGTGCTGCTTCACTAAAATTTCTTTTACAATTGAATCTACACAACCTTTTTTATTAACCAAATATTTAATTTTATGTACACCAGCGCCAGCAGCGCTAGGGTTAAAAGTGTTTCCGGAAATACCAGCTCCAACAAAAACACCGCTCGACGGCTCGCCAAACAACTGAAAGGAAGGCCCGTTGCTACAAATGTTATCAGCTAAAGTAAATTGTGGGTTTACAATACAATCACTTTGTTGAAACCC
>TARA_B110000046_G_scaffold185720_1_pt1 | contig 18051 bp, 15 predicted proteins | sample TARA_B110000046 | Tara Oceans TARA_B110000046 (sample SAMEA4397157) | marine metagenome | biome: Polar Biome; feature: [DCM] deep chlorophyll maximum layer (ENVO:01000326); material: water (ENVO:00002006), including particulate matter (ENVO:01000060) such as... | depth 40 m
CCCCGCGCTAATCCCTTTGAGCGGAGGTATTCAAATTCTTGCATAAAGCCAAACGTTCTGGCGCGACTAACTTCCTTAACAAATGAGGTGCTCGAAAAATCGACGCTCGCTTTTAGGGCTTGATATTTGAACACTGGGTGATCAAAGTCAATAGCAAAATTGACTTTAAACCCTTCAAAAGGCCGGAATGTGGCGCTTTTCCCGTCTTGTTCGACAGTCACTGTGCGCTTAATTCGGATAAATTTCTTGGCAGCGTCCTGCTCTAAAATACCGGCGGACTGCAGTAAAAACACGAAGGGCCCGGCACTGCCATCCATAATAGGAATCTCTGGCGCCGATACATCTATAACAACATTATCTATACCCAGACCTGCCAGTGCCGACAGCAAGTGCTCGATGGTAGAAACGCGAACGTCACCATTGACGAGGGTTGTAGAGAGGGTGGTGTCGCCAACATTCTCTGCTTTGGCAACAATTTCCACCACTGGATCTAGGTCGGTACGACGGAAAATGATGCCTGTATCGGGATCGGCTGGGTGCAAAGTCAGGTAGACCTTTTCGCCGGTGTGTAATCCCACGCCAGTGGCACGTATTACATTTTTTAACGTGCGCTGCCTAATCATGGCTACACCCTTGATTTGTATGGGTGAAATTCTAACAGACAAGCCCTCTATCACCAAGATTTTATAATCTGAGGCGTGGTAATAAAGGGCTTAGCAGCACTAAATAATAGTCTTGTTAGTCCGCTTGCTTGCGTAAAAACGCAGGAACATCGAGATAATCCATCTCTGGGTCGGCATTAGGGTCAATTTTTCGTGCTGTTGACCCTTCAGACACTTGGCTGGTGCGACGATTAATTGTTGGTTTGTCCAAACGTCCATAATCGATATCACCCGTTGCTGATCTACGTGGTGGCGGATTATCAACCACACCACGGGGACCCGTCTTAGCGGCAACACCACGTAAACCTGTGGCAACCACTGTGACTCTTAGCTGATCTTCCAAGCCAGGATCGAACACACTACCAACAATAATAGTGGCATCTTCGTCGGCAAAACTGCGAACGGTATCACCCACATCTTCAAATTCGCCCAGAGTTAGGTCGTAACCACTGGTTATATTAACCAAAATACCCTTGGCTCCCTGTAGGTTAATATCCTCTAAAAGAGGACATTTGATAGACCCTTCAGCCGCAACTTTGGCACGGTCCTGGCCGCTGGCCTCACCCGTGCCCATCATAGCCATGCCCATCTCTGCCATAACAGTGCGTACATCGGCAAAATCGACGTTAATCAAACCGTCCAGCATGATCAGGTCGGTAATGCCTTGAACTGCCCCAAAAAGGACGTCATTAGCCTGCTTGAAGGCATTGATTACGGTCATATCTTTGCCTAGAACCTGCATTAACTTTTCGTTGGGCACAATGATCAATGAATCTACGCGGTCTTTGAGTGCGGCAATGCCGGCATCGGCCACAGCCATGCGCTTGCGCCCCTCAAAAGCAAACGGACGGGTGACAACACCTACGGTTAAAATGCCCATCTGTTTGGCCACTTCGGCAATAACCGGCGCACCACCTGTCCCTGTACCCCCGCCCATTCCAGCAGTAATAAATACCATATCTGCGCCCTCAAGAACCTGCGCAATGCGCTCCTTGTCTTCGAGAGCGGCCTGGCGACCCACCTCCGGGTTTGCGCCTGCACCAAGACCCTTAGTCAGCGCACCGCCTAACTGCAACACGGTGGCATTTTCTAGGTCATTAAGGGACTGTGCGTCCGTGTTGGCACAGATGAAATGCACTCCATCTATATTACTTGCCATCATATGACGAACCGCATTACCTCCGCCCCCGCCAACGCCTACTACTTTGATTTCTGCATTCTTTGGAATGCTGTCTACTAATTCGAACATAGGTAACCCCTTATTTGCGCCTCACAATTAAATTTCTTAGCCAACTTACTTGACCCTTACATTCCACCTTGAAAAAAACTTTTTACCTTATCCCAGGCAGAGTCAGAACTTGCTTTTTTGGTATCGGTTAGACCGACCCTGCGTTGAGCCTGAGCACCGAAGTGCAGCAAACCAACCCCCGTCGAATATATTGGATTGTTGACAATGTCCGACAGACCTTTCACATTGACCGGTGACCCTATTCGCACAGGCATATGAAATATTTCCTCGGCCAATTCAGTCACACCTTCCATTTTTGATGTGCCGCCGGTTAACACCACACCGGCTGCGATCAATTCTTCAAATCCACTGCGACGAAGCTCTGCCTGAACTAGGGTAAATAATTCGTCGTATCGCGGCTCAACTACCTCCGCTAGTAATTGGCGCGACATATCTCGTGACTCTCGGTCGCCAACACTGGGGACTTTGACTGTTTCTTCTGGACGGGCCAATTTGGCCAGTGCACAGGCATATTTAATTTTCAACTCTTCGGCATGAGGGGTTGGTGTGCGCAACGCCTGAGCAATATCGTTAGTAACCTGGTCACCGGCAATTGGAATTACACCTGTATGGCGAATGGCCCCTTCGGTAAAAATGGCGATATCTGTGGTACCACCACCTATATCGACCAGTGCAACGCCGAGCTGTTTTTCGTCTTCGGTAAGCACTGCATAGCTAGATGCCAACTGTTCTAAAACGACATCATCTACTTCCAGTCCGCAGCGGCGGATACACTTTTTAATGTTTTGGGCAGCATTAGCGGCACAGGTAACTAGATGCACCTTGGCCTCAAGTCGCACGCCGGACATCCCCACAGGTTCATGGACTCCCTCTTGATCGTCGATAATATATTCCTGTGGCAGGACATGGAGAATTTCCTGATCTGCCGGAATAGCGACGGCTCGAGCGGCATCGATGACGCGCTCAACATCCAATGGCTGTACTTCTCGATCGCGGATAGCCACGATACCGTGGGAGTTGAGGCTGCGAATGTGGCTGCCGGCAATACCGGCATAAACCGAATGTATTGAGCAGCCAGCCATGAGTTCAGCCTCTTCTACAGCACGCTGAATTGAATTGACTGTTGCTTCAATATTGACGACCACGCCTTTTTTCAGGCCGGAGGATAGATGCATCCCAGTACCGACTATCTCTAGATCACCATTGGCACCTATGGCACCGACAATGGCCACCACCTTGGAGGTGCCAATATCTAACGCGACGATCATATTTTCTTCATTTGTATTTGCACTAGCCATAGTTTTTCCTCAGCAGCTCCTGTCGTTCGTGGACAGATGAGCTGTATTTATCTCAGTGTCGTGGTGCGCCCCGATTAATACGCCGTCTTTCCAGCCGACGGCTAATCCATTGGGATAACGCAGATCTATTGTTTTAATACTATCTAATTGTTGATTCAGTCCGGATTTCCACACCAGAACAAATCGCCTGATTTTTTCGGCAATCTGGTCGCGACCCAATACCAGTCGTATGTCATCTGCAGTATCTACGCGCCAGGCACCGAGACTATCGCGCTGTATTTCAATTAGCTTTAATCCAGTCGGGAGCATCAATTCAGCCATGGACTGATACGCCTGCATCATTTCGCGAGAGGTGCCATACTTAGCTCGCAGCACCGGCAGCGCTTTTAATTTACTGTTATCAGCGATGGTTAACTCTTCTCCCAGGCGATTTAGAAAACCCTCATTACCCCAGCGCGCTATAGGGACTTCTTCCAGCACCTCCACCTTTAGCGTTGATGGCCAATGGCGTCTTATACTGACTTGATTTACCCACGGATGGTCTTCGAGCACCCCACTTAGGCTAGTGAGATTGACACTTAAAAAGCCGCCGTCGATCTGGTTATTAACCAACCCCATTAGGTCTTGCCGCTGTAAATAGATAAAATCACCACCGATCATGATCTGCGTTAGAGGCTTATCGATTTGCTGGTACACCCGATTGCCGCCATAAATAACAACCACAAACATCACCACAATTAGCAGTCGCGAAAGATTCTCTATCCACCCGCTACCGGCGCTCTGGGGTCGCTTATTCATCGTGTTTTGTTTGCGGTTAACGCCTCGGCGATTCTGGATTGCCATTAAAGTGACTCCTCCAATATCGCTAGTACCAGCTGCTCAAAATTCAGACCAGAGGCTTCAGCAGCCATAGGCACAAGACTATGACTGGTCATACCCGGCGAGGTATTGACTTCTAACAACTGAAATCTGTCGCTGCCATCAACCATAAGGTCAACGCGACCCCAACCACTGCACCCAACGGTGTTAAATGCAGCTAGAGACAATTTACATATCTCAGCCTCTCGCTCAGCCGACAGATCGCTGGGGCATTGGTACTGGGTATCGTCAGAGAAATATTTGGCATGATAGTCATAAAACACATCATCGGTGAAAATGCGGATAGACGGCAGAGCCTGATCACCCAAAATCGCAACCGTATACTCTGCACCCTCTAACAAGGGCTCAGCAATGACCGTCATGTCGAACTCAGCAGCATGCTGCCATGCTTGGCGCAGTTGCGCGGGCGTTTCAGCACGACTCATGCCTAAGCTAGATCCTTCGGAGGCTGGCTTAACCATGACCTTTCCACCGAGAGATTCCATGACATATGCCCAATCTGACTGCTCATCCAGTACCGCAAAATCAGCGGTGGCCAGGCCAATGCCCTGCCACATTTGTTTGCAGCGTAACTTGTCCATCGCCAGAGCTGAGGCCATCACACCACTGCCCGTGTATGGCAGCCCAAGGTATTCCAAAGCACCTTGCAAGGTACCGTCTTCACCGCCTGGGCCGTGCAACGCGATAAATACGCGATCGAGATTATGGCCAGGTAATATCTGCAATAGGTCATGCTGCACATCAATGGCGACAACATCGACATCTAGATTTTGCAGGGCGCTCAGAATGGCTGTACCACTCATTAACGACACTTCACGCTCCGAGGAGGTGCCGCCATAAAGTAGCCCTACGCGACCGAATTTAGCTTTGTTGGAGGCCATCATATATACACCTCCGGCGCAGACTGAAGCTTACTATCAGCCAGCATGGCAACCAGCTTACTAACACTGCCGGCACCCTGTGTCATAACTAAGTCCTCACCGCGCACCAGCTCACCCAGTAAATAAGGCACCTCTTCAATAGACGCCACATAAATAGGGTCAATGCCACCACGCTGACGAATACTGCCACAGATATTTTTACTGCCAGCGCCGGAAATAGGTTCTTCTCCGGCCGCATAGGTATCCAGCACCAGCAGCACATCAACCTCAGACAGCACCTTCACAAAGTCTTCGTAGAGGTCTCTCGTTCGGGTGTATCTGTGGGGCTGAAAAACCATAACCAGGCGCTTTTCTGGCCAGCCGTCACGAACTGCCTGTATGGTCGCCTTAACCTCAGTGGGATGGTGACCGTAGTCATCCACCAGCATAGCGTTACCGCCTTTTACGGAATAGTCGCCAATAACCTCAAAGCGCCGACCAACACCACCAAATTTAAACAAGCCATCTATGATGGCCCGATCAGAGATACCCTCGTCACTGGCTACGGCAATTGCCGCCGCCGCATTTAAGGCATTGTGGCGTCCAGGGATATTGAGACTGATATCTAACGACGCTAACCCATCAGGACGATCAATCGTAAAATGACATTGGCGCTTTTCTGGGCGTAGATTGCTTATGCGATAGGCTGCATCTTCACTAAACCCATAGGTTAGCAATGGCCGTGCAACATCAACTAAAAGACTGCGAATAACCTCATCGTCGAGGCACATCACAGCCAGACCATAGAACGGTAGATTATGTAAAAACTCAATATAGGTCTTTTTTAACACCTCAAAATCAAAACCATAGGTTTCCATATGGTCTTCTTCGATATTGGTCACCACTGATACCATCGGCTGAAGATGTAAAAAGGAAGCGTCACTCTCGTCGGCTTCGGCCACCAGATAACGGCTACCGCCTAATTTTGCATTGGTACCCACGCTGTTGACTCGACCGCCAACGACAAAAGTGGGATCACGACCCGCTTCGGCCAACACTGCGGTTATCAAACTCGTAGTGGTGGTTTTTCCATGGGTGCCGGCAACAGCAATGCCGTGGCGATAACGCATGAGTTCGGCGAGCATTTCGGCCCGGCGAACCACGGGTATACCGCGCATGCGCGCGCTGGCAATCTCTGGATTTTTTATGGTTACCGCTGAGGACTTAACCACAACATCGGCACCCTCAATATTCGTTTCGTTGTGGCCAATAAAGACCATGGCACCGGCATGGGTGAGACGCTTAATGCTGGCATTGACACTGAGGTCAGAGCCTGAAATTTCATAACCTTGATTTAACAACACCTCGGCAATACCGCTCATGCCGCTGCCGCCAATACCAACAAAGTGAATACGACGGATACGACGCATCTCCGGCGGCTGGAAGTTCACAACATTAATCACTTGCCACCTCCATACATACGTTAGCCACTGTCTGTGCAGCATCATTCTTTGCTAGTTCGCGAGCTCGCATCGCCATATCTAAACGTTGTTTGGGACTGTTACAAATACTATTGATTTCATTGGCTAGTAACTGCGGGGTTAACTCAGCTTGCTGAATCATGGTCGCCGCACCCTGCTTAACCAACAACTGGCCATTGGCCGTCTGGTGATCATCGATTGCAAAGGGGAACGGTATCAATAATGAGCCCAGCCCTACCGAGGTTAGCTCGGCAACAGTCAGTGCCCCGGCACGACAAATCACAAAGTCTGCCCAATCATAGGCATCTTCCATTGCATCGATAAAGGCCACCACATTGACTTTGCCTGTTGTTATATTGAGGCCACAGCTTTGGTAATCATCCTTCGTTGACTGTAAATGGGCCCGGCCGGTTTGATGAATAACGTCTGGGCGCACATTGACATCAAGCTGGGCCAGGGTTTGGGGCAGCAGCGCATTGATGGCTAATGCACCGCGACTGCCACCCAGAATTAACAGCCTGGCTGGCCCTATGCGACTGGCAAGACGCTGCTGTGGCGGTGCCAATGCGGCAATGGCTTGACGCACTGGATTACCACACCATTTGCCGCCTTTTAAGGTGTCTGGGAACCCCTGCATAACCCGGGTAGCTATATAAGCTGAGAGTCGATTGGTGGTGCCAGCCACCGAGTTTTGTTCGTGAATAACAATCGGAATGCCTTTTAGTCGCGCTGCAACGGCACCTGGCCCAGAGGCAAAGCCACCCATTCCAAGGACAACTTGGGGCTTAAATTCTGTAAGAACACGCAACGCTTGACGAATAGAGCGCCACATCAGGAGCGGAGCCTTTAAAAGCGCCATTAAACCGCGACCGCGGATGCCTTCGACATCCATATAATTAAGCTCGATCCCCTGGCCAGGCACTAACTCAGACTCAATACCGCGACGAGTGCCCAACCAAGCAATCTGCACGTTGGCGTCACGCAGTTGCTTAGCCACAGCCAGCGCTGGAAACACATGACCTCCAGTGCCGCCTGCCATAATCATTATGCGAAGATTATCGCTCATAGCGCAGTCTCCGCACTTTGGTGGTTACTGTGTGGAGTTCATGGCTAATTCGTAACATCATGCCTACCATCGCACAGCAAACCACCAGACTGCTGCCGCCATAGCTAACAAAAGGCAGCGTCAAACCTTTGGTAGGTAACAGGCCGGCATTTACACCCAGATTAATAAATGTTTGACAGCTTATCAGCAGGCCAAAACCGAGTAGAATAAACAACCCATACCAGTACTGCTTTGCAATGGCTATTTTACCTAGCTGCAAAATACGCAGCACCATTTGTACGTAGAGCCCCAGCAACACCACCACACCCATAAAACCAAATTCTTCGGCATAGATGGCAAACACAAAATCGGTATGGGCCTCGGGTAAATACATCATTTTTTGCACTGACTGCCCTAGACCTACGCCGAACCACTCACCGCGACCAAAAGCAATTAATGATTGCGTCAACTGATAACCGGATTCAAAGCGCACGGACCACGGATCTAAGAAGGTAGCTAAACGTGCCACCCGATAAGGTGCCGCCTCAGCGACCCAATACAGAAGTGCTGCGGCAACTAACAGCACTAAAACATACTGCCGCAGATTAGTACCACCCAAAAATAGCATGGCCATAAAGGTCACACCCAGCACTACTACTGAGCCAAAATCCGGCTCTAAAATCAGCAGTACTGACAGCACAGTAATAACTCCTATTAGCTTGGCAAACTCACGCCAGTTATGAGCAAGGGTATCGCGATGCTTTTGTAAATGAGCAGCAAGAAACACTACCGTGGCGACTTTAACCAGCTCAGAAACTTGCAAACTAAAACCACCCAAGTTTAACCAGCGTCGTGCGCCGTTAACTTCACGGCCTATGCCTGGTACCAACACTAGAATTAGCAGCACTATTGAGAGCAGCATCCATAGCCGTCCATATTGGGCCCATACTGTGGGTGAAACAAAATAACCAACACCCATCGCGCCTGCAGCAACCACCATGTAGGCAATATGACGAGTCACAAAATAGAATTCATTATTGTAGCGATACTCAGCAAAGCTAAATGACGCTGAGGCGATCATAATGAGACCAATAGAAATAAGCGCTAAAACAGGCAATAGCATGGGTATATCGACATACCATTGGGTGCGCTTAACCGGCAGATAGTGTAACGGCAGACTAATATTCATTGCTGTCTCCCAAACTGAGCACCGCTTTTTGAAAGCGGCGGCCACGTGCCTCGAAACCACTAAACATGTCAAAACTGGCACAGGCCGGTGATAGCAGCACAATGTCGCCAGAGGTTGCTAATTGACTAGCCTGCTCTACAGCTGCCTCAAGAGATTCAACAATGCGCGTGTCGACAACGGTGTGCAGAGTTTCGGCAATCTGTGCTGCGTCTTGACCAAATAAAATGCTGTGCTTAACAAAGTCACTTGCCGCAGATTGCAGCTCAGAAAAGTCCTGACCCTTGCCCTGACCACCGGCAATTAAGATCAATTTTCTGCAGCTCCGGTCACCAAAGCCTTCTATGGCCGCAAGTGTCGCCCCTACATTGGTGCCCTTAGAGTCGTCTATATAACTAGCGCCGTTTATGTCGGCAATAAATTCACAGCGATGAGGCAGGCCTTTGTAGGTCTTTAATGTTTGCAACATTGCCTGCATAGGTAATTCAGCTGAATATCCCAATGCTAAAGCTGCTAGCGCATTAGCTAGATTATGTTTACCTTGTAGTGCAACATCTTTGACAGGCATAAGGCGACTTGCACCCTGAGCTAGATAACCAGTCACTGGACCCTGTAATAGACCAAAATCACCCAGATCAGGCTGATTCAGGCCAAAGCTTATCATTGGGGTCTTACTTGGCAACAAAGGGCGAGTCAAGGGATCTTCTCGATTGATCACGACCTTGCCTGCACCGCGGAAAATGCGGTGTTTGGCTGCATGGTACTCCTGCAAACCAGTGTAGCGGTCCATATGATCTGGGCTGATATTTAGTAGCGTGGTAATCGCACCGCGTGCGTCATTGAGTAACTCTAGCTGAAAACTGGAAAGCTCAAGCACATAAAGTTCATGACTGTCGTCGAGCAGATCTAGCATCGGCGTGCCTAGATTGCCACCAACACCCACATTGAGTCCGCTGGCAGCGGCCATTTCACCTAACAATGTGGTGACTGTACTCTTACCATTAGAGCCTGTAATGGCGATTACTGGCGCCTTGGCGTGCTCTAAAAACAATTCAACATCGCCAATCAATGTAACGCCTGCATCGCGGGCCGCCAACAATGTAGGTTCTTGCAAAGAGATGCCTGGGCTGACAACGACCTGATTAATGTTGGTGAATAACTGCTCATCAAAGGCCCCCAACACCAAGGGCGTTTGCGGGTAGGTTTGCATTATATCCTGCAGATTTGGCGGCTCTGCACGACTGTCTGCGAAGACAAATGACTGACCAATCGACGATAAAAACCGCGCCACAGAGAGCCCTGTGGCACCCATGCCAAGGATCGCTGTGTTGCGGTTCGTCGCGATTATATCGGTCATTGTTGATTCCATATTATTTAGCGCAGCTTTAGGGTTGCCAGGCCGATTAGGACCAGTACAACGGTGATAATCCAAAAGCGCACAATAACTCTAGGTTCTGGCCAGCCTTTTAATTCGTAATGATGGTGCAACGGTGCCATACGAAAGATGCGTTTGCCGGTCAACTTAAACGACGCCACCTGTAAAATTACCGAGACAGTCTCCACAACAAACACGCCACCCATAATAAAAAGCACTATTTCCTGGCGTACGATCACTGCCACCACGCCCAGTGCAGCACCTAAAGCCAGCGCCCCTACGTCACCCATAAATACCATAGCGGGGTAGGTGTTAAACCACAGAAAGCCCAAACCAGCGCCGCAAAGGGCCGCGGTGAAAATAAGTAATTCTCCAGCACCACTGATATAGGGGATATTTAAATAGCTGGCAAACTGAATATTGCCTGTTAGGTAGGCAAAAATACCCAGCGCCCCACTAACCAGCACTGTGGGCAGAATAGCTAGGCCATCGAGACCATCGGTGAGATTAACCGCATTGCTGGTACCAACAATAACCAAATAGGTAAATAGGATATAAAACGGCCCTAGATCGAGAGCAAAATTCTTGAAGAACGGAATAATTAGCTCTATTTCGGCAGGGCTCTGGGCCGTGGCATAGAGCACTCCTGCAGCGACAAAACCAAATACAGATTGCCACAGGTACTTCCAACGAGCTGGGAGCCCTCGCGGGTTCTTCTCAACGACTTTACGATAATCGTCAACCCAGCCCACCAGGCCGAAGGTAAATGTGGTACCCATAACAATCCAAATATAACGACTGTTGAGGTCACCCCAAAGTAAAGTACTGGTAAAGATGGAGAGCAATATTAAGGCGCCGCCCATGGTGGGCGTACCAGCTTTGCTAAGATGGCTTTTGGGCCCATCACTGCGAATCGCCTGGCCCATCTGGAGCCGATTGAGCTGACGAATAACCATTGGCCCAGCAACCCACGAGATCACCAAGGCGGTTATGACCGCCAAAATACCGCGTAATGTGAGGTACCCAAACACTGAGAATGGTCTATAAAACTCAGATAAATACTCTGCCATCCATACCAACATTAGACACTTCCTCGGGTCAGTAACATCTCTACGGTTTGCTCCATCTGAGCGCTACGCGATCCTTTAATTAAAAAACTTACTGGGCCTAAGCTAAGCTCATGGGTTAGAGCATCGGTTAATAAATCTCGCTGAGCAAAATGCATGCCGCCAAATGCCTGACTGGCATGCGCACTTAGACTGCCCAGACTGTAAAACGCATCTATGCCGACCTGCTGGGCATAGAGCCCGACTTGGGAATGGAGACTAGCGCTATCATCGCCCAGCTCAGCCATATCTCCCATCACCAAAACTCGGCGACCGGGATAGTTGGCCAGCACATCTATAGCAACCTCAAACGAACTCGGACTCGCGTTATAACTGTCATCGATAACAGTGACGCCGCTGGCCGTCTGTTTAATTTCTAAGCGGCCAGCCACTGCAGACAGCGAACCTAGGCCGTTGGCAATCTGCTCCACGCTAGCACCAGCCGCTAGACCACAGGCAGACGCTGCAAGGGCATTGTTTATCTGGTGTGCGCCAGGCACAGATAGTCTGATAGGCTGCTCGCAGGCAGGCCGCCCAGCAATAGCGGCGATGCAAAGAATAAACTGGTAACAGCCATCGCCAAGTATCTGGGGATCACGGGCACACAAATCCGCATCTGTGTTGGCCAAAGAATAGGTGATTAGGTTTTTGCCTGCTATTAGCGCTCGCCACTGGTCGCACCACAGCTCATCGAGGTTAAGTACCGCAGTGCCGGAGGGTTCTAGGCCGCTGTAGATCTCCCCTTTCGCTGCAGCAATGCCCTCAACACTACCAAAGCCCTCAATATGAGAGCTTTGTACATTGTTGATCAGTACAATATCTGGCCTCGCAATATCGCAAAGATAAGCTATCTCGCCAGCCGCACTAGCACCCATTTCAATTACAGCGATATCAGTGTCACTGTCCATCGAAAGCAGCGTCAGTGGCACACCAATATGATTATTGAAGTTGCCGGCTGTGGCATGAACTGAACCAGTGGGACGCAAAATTGCTGCAATCGACTCTTTGACCGAGGTTTTTCCGGTACTTCCTGTAACTGCAATCATAGTGCCAATAAAGTCATCTCGGCGTAATCTAGCCAGATCACCTAGGGCCTGTGTCGTATCTGTAACTACCCATTGCGGTAATGGTAAGCTCTTATCAGGCTTGACCACCACTAATCCTGAAGCCTTTTGAGCGACATCTTTGAGGAACAGGTGGGCGTCAAAGCGATCACCCGTTAGGGCGACAAATAAATCTCCTTCTTTAACGGCGCGGCTATCTATGGCCACAGCATCAAAATGGCAATCTGGATTAATCAAAGTGCCACCAAAACGCACGGCGGCATCGGTAAGGCGTAACTGGGCCATCATGCCAACCCCCCATTTAGGCTGAGTACCTCGCGCGCGCGCAATGCCAATCTTGCTTCACCTTGATCGCTAAAGGGCAGGGCCTGCACACCTACAATTTGATATTCCTCATGGCCCTTCCCGGCTATTAACACCACGTCATTTTTGCCCGCCTCTAACACGGCATAGCGAATAGCCGCTCGGCGGTCTGGCTCTATGACCGCCTCGCACCGAACTCCCCGAGCAATGTGATTAATAATTTGCTGTGGATCTTCGCTACGTGGATTGTCACTGGTGATAATCAACTGATCGGCACTGGTATCAGCAATAGCACCCATTTCGGCGCGCTTACCAATATCGCGATCGCCACCACAGCCAAATACCACCCATAATTTACCCTGGCAGTGCGCACGTAATGCTTGCAGTGCCTTTTCCAGCGCGTCTGGGGTATGCGCAAAATCGACCACTACTGAGGGCGAGGCACTGGCATCAACCAGCTCCATTCGACCCGGGACAGCGCGCAACTCAGGCACCGCCTGTAAAATATCGTCCAATGCGAAGCCCTGAGCAATAGCAGCGCCAATAACAGCCAATAAATTGGCTAGATTAAACCTTCCTAATAAGGGCGACCTCAGTTCCCCACTACCCCATGGCGTATGAATTGCGGCACGCAGACCCTCAGGAGAGATTCCTATAGTGCGGCAGAATATATCCGCCTTGGCTGCAGCACCCCGCCCTTCAACACTGTAGGTAATGGCGCGAATCTGGGGGTCCAGATTATCCAGAATCGTACGGCCGACGCTGTCATCTAAATTAATGACAGCATTTTTTAAGCCAACCATAGAAAATAGCTTCGCTTTGGCCGCAGCATAGCTTGCTTGATCGCCATGATAATCAAGGTGATCGCGACTGAGGTTAGTAAAGACAGCTGTCTGTATCTGCAAACTTGCCACCCGACGCTGCACGAGACTATGGGAAGAGACCTCCACAGCTACGCTGTTCGCCCCCCGGGTCTTTAGTTCAGCTAAAATACCCTGCAAGGCGACCGCGTCTGGCGTTGTGAGTCCGGTTTTACCAAGCAGGGAAATATCGGCATCGGCATCGGCATCGGCAGCTGTGCCCGCCATACCAAAACCCAAAGTTCCTACAAAGCCTACCAAGCCGCCGGTTAATTTTCCTATCAGCTCGGCATATAGCCTTGAGCAAGTGGTTTTACCGTTAGTGCCTGTGATCGCAGTAAGGGCCATCTGCCGAGATGGGTAGCCATAAAATACGCCGGCAATATGTGACACATATTCATGGAGGTCTTTGATACCAAAAATTGGCACGTCACGATTAACCGAGCTTTCTATGACGCGACCTTTTTCAATCAAAATAGCGACTGCGCCGCCATCAATAGCCTGCGAAATAAAGCTAGCACCATCCATGTCAGCCCCCTGGAGGGCAATAAATAGGTCACCGTCACGAATCTGCCGACTGTCTAGCGCAATGCCTTTTATGGCAATGTCAGGACAATCTTTCTCGTCGACAAAATCTACGATCAAGGCAGATAGAGTGATAGAACATTGCCGCGAAAGGCTCATCATGAGTCCCCCTGCTTTCTTGGGGCGCGCAGCAAACTGGCGACCGTGCGGTTAGCATCTAACTGATCTGGTGTTACCTGCAAGAGCCTCAGAGCGTTGCCTGTAACTTCTGAAAAAACTGGCGCAGCAACTAGGCCGCCGGAGTATCGGTCGCCATTGGGCTCATCAATCACAACAACGGTCACTAAACGAGGTTGCTCGATAGGAGACAGGCCCGCAAACACCGAGATATGACGATTTTCATCATAGCCGCCGCCGGTATTGGTTTTGCGAGCGGTACCGGTTTTGCCACCGACCGAGTAACCCTCGATCATGGCGCGCTTGCCAGTACCCTGCTCACCACTGGCCCCATGAAGCATTCCACGCACAGTTCTAGCCAAGCCCTCATCAACCACACTGATGCTTTCTGGCTCAGAATCTATAGCCACCAAAGAGACCTCTTTGCGGTAACCATTGTTGGCCAATATTGCATAGGCTCTGGCCAACTGAAGTGAAGACACACTTAGCCCATACCCGTAACCAAATGCCGCCTGGGTAACTTCCGGCCAACTTCGATGTGCAGGTAGATTACCCAGAGTTTCACCCGGAAACCCACTGCCTACTGGCTCCCCAAACCCCATCCGCTTAAAGAGCCGACGGGTATCGTCAGGGTTTAATGCAAGGGCTATTTTAGTGGTACCTACCTGACTGGATTTTCTTAGCACGCCAGCGACATCTAAAACCCCGTAGTTATTAGGGTCGTTAATGATTTTATTGGCCACCCGCACATAACCAGGACTGGTATCAATCAGTGAGTCAGGCTGGAAATTACCGCTTTCCAAGGCCGCCAGTACTGTAAAAGGCTTTACCGTGGATCCAGGCTCAAGCATATCGGTTACCGCGCGATTGCGAATCAGCCCCGGCTGCAAATTGTATCGGTCATTGGGGTTTACAGACGGCTGATTGGCCATAGCTAACACCTCACCTGTCTGAACATCAAGCACAACCACTGATCCAGATTTTGCACGGTGCTTTTGCACTGCGGCCTTGAGCGCCCGATAAGCGGCATACTGCACCCGAAGATCAATACTTAGGCGCAAAGAGTCGCCAGCATGAGCAGGTTTGACTAGAGCAATATCCTTAATGACACGACCCGCCAGATCTTTAACCACCTTTTTTACACCAGGCTGACCCGTTAGCCAGGCGTTATAAGCAAGCTCCATACCCTCTTGGCCGCTGTCATCTATATCAGTAAAACCCACTAGCTGCGCGGTTACTTCGCCAGCCGGATAAAAGCGCTTGTACTCTTGGCGACCGCTAACACCGGGAATTTGCAACCTGAGTACTGCATCGGCCTCAGCGGTGGGCATCTGACGAGCCAGATACATAAATGATTTATTGCGATAGTGTTTAAGATCAGCTTTTAGCTTGGCCAGGCTGATATTTAGCGCCTTGGCAAGGTCGGCAATATGATGGGGCGCCGCCTGCTTTTGCATATATACAGGATCGGCGATTAATGTTGTGACTGGCGTACTGACCGCCAGGGGTTCGCCATTTCTATCAGTAATCAGGCCACGATAGGCAGGAATAATTTCTTTACGTATGGCGCGAGCGTCACCCTGTGTTTGAAGGAAATCGACACCGAGTTCTTCATCGGGAAGTATCTGTAGTTGGGCTATTTTAGCTAAAACCACAACCGGCAGAGCGACCAATGCGAGCATTACAAAATAGTAACGCCAGCGCGGTATAACTGTCTGTTGCGATTTTTTGGCCACGTTTGTGCCTTACCCTTTATGTCTAATTGAGAGCCTTTTAGGGCTCTTTTCATTCCTTTTTAATGCTTTTGACCCAACATTCATTAATGCTTAATCATTAATATTTCTTCTGACTGCGGAATATGCATCTGCAAGTTTTTTGCCGCCATTGTTTCAATTCTTTGCAATGACCCCCAGGCGCTCTGCTCTAGGAGATACTTGCCATAATCTACTTGCAGCTGATTGGCCTCACGCTCCATGGCTGCCAGCTGCCCATACTTTTCACGACACTGGTGACTAACAAATGCCACCGCCAGCGCGCTAACCACGACTAGCAGCCACAACACTGCAATTCGCAGTGAAACCGCCACCTAAGCTACTCTTTGAGCAACACGCATTACCGCGCTACGCGATCTAATATTGTTATCAACTTCGCCAGCCGTCGGCTTAATTGCCTTCCCAACCTTGATAAGCCGCACGCCGCGATCAATATCTCGAACAGGAAGATTCTTCGGTAATTTAATGCCTTGCTCTTGATCGCGAATAAAGCGTTTTACTCGGCGATCCTCGAGTGAGTGAAAGCTGATAACAACCAAGCGACCACCCACTTTTAACGTGTCTATTATCTGCCCTAGCAAATCCTCAAGATCATCTAGCTCACGATTAATAAAAATACGGATAGCCTGAAATGCCTTGGTCGCAGGATGCTTTCCACGCTCCCATGCTGGGTGCGCCGCTGCTAATATTCCCGCCAACTGCACTGTGCCCGTTATCGACGTTTTGGCACGCTCTTTAACAACAGCACTGGCCATGCGTCGCGCAAATCGCTCTTCGCCATATTCTTTAATCACGCGCGCAATTTCTTGTTCATCGGCCGTGGCGATCCACTGCGCCGCAGATAAACCCTTACTTGTGTCCATACGCATATCTAGCGGCCCGTCACGCATAAAACTAAATCCACGTTCAGCTTGATCGAGCTGCGGGGAGGATACGCCCAGATCCAGTAATACCCCGGACAGCTGCCCAGTCTTGCCCACCTGCGCCACAATCTCACTTAGGTCGGCGAAGGTACCGTGCACTAGCTGTAATCTGGCGTCTGACTTAAATTTTATTTCACCCTCAGCGATAGCCTGAGGGTCTTTATCGATGGCTACTACCGAGGCGCCTGGCGACAACTTAGCCAGCAGTGCGGCGGTATGGCCGCCACGCCCAAAGGTGCCGTCAACATAGACACCGGCAGGGTCCACTATTAAGGCCTCGACTGCCTCATTTAGAAGCACCGTTGTATGTTTAGTTGCTACTTCAGCCATCGCGTCCACTGCCCGTATTATCTCTCTGTTACCAAGAGAGGTTTTTTAGTGCATCTGACATATTGTCTTTGTTGACCAACATGCCGCGATAATTTTCTTGAGACTTTTCTCGCTCAGCATTCCAGTTATCTTCAGACCAGATTTCTAAGCGCTGAGTGCGGCCCACCAATACCAGTTTCTTCTCTAACTCGGCATAGCCACGCAATTCGGTAGGAATAAGAATTCGCCCGCTGCCATCAACCTGTAAATCTTTAGCCTGACCCACAACGAAACGACTCAGCATTTCACCGAGTTCGTCCATGGCAGGCAAGGCGGCAACTTTTTCTTCGAATTTTTTCCATTCTGCAAGCGGTGACAGCGTCAAACAGGTAGACTTCATATCAATTGTTATAACTAGATCGTTAGAGCAAATATCATCGAGCAGGGAGCGGTAGCGGGTCGGAATTGCCATCCGACCCTTGGTGTCCATATTGATTGGATCACTACCTCTAAACACTTTTAGCCCTTTATCGTTCTTATTTGGTTCAAAATTTCCAAAATTATCCACTTTTCGCCACTTTTCGCCATCTGTGCAGACTATTGCTCGCACAGAGCAAAGTCAAGCGCGATAAAGGGTAAAAAAGTTAATAAAATCAGTAAGTTCCGTGATCTCTACAAGATTGGATTAGAGGCCGTTAATGGCGAGAAATATTTAACAATATAAAACATAGAGCTAAAGCTGCAAGTTAAAGTAACTTCTAGCTTTATAATGTTTTAAGAATAATTGTCGTTAATTTTTTATTTTTTTAGATCAAAACGAAATAAAAAAGGGCTAGCGATTTCTCGCTAGCCCTTTTCGTGTACTGCTATAAAAGTTGAGTTGACCGATAAGCCGGGTTCTGTCGTGGACAGTCATTCATCTAGGACAAGCGTCACCGCTTGCCTCAAGCAACCTACCCGTCCCCAACGCGGGTCGC
>TARA_B110000046_G_scaffold185731_1_pt1 | contig 18021 bp, 13 predicted proteins | sample TARA_B110000046 | Tara Oceans TARA_B110000046 (sample SAMEA4397157) | marine metagenome | biome: Polar Biome; feature: [DCM] deep chlorophyll maximum layer (ENVO:01000326); material: water (ENVO:00002006), including particulate matter (ENVO:01000060) such as... | depth 40 m
AAATTAAACACTCCCCAAATAATTTTTATAACCCTACTTAGATAAGTTTCATATCCTATTTTCTTTCTGTGCTTAACATTGTAATAAATAGTTAATATCATTCCAATTAAAGGTAAAACTGTCCAAAATAAAATCGCTGAATATTGAGTTGCTTGAACAAATGATTCAAAAGCAATGTGAAACAAACTCATTACAATAACTAAACAGCCCCAAAAAATAAAATTAATACTTATTGGTTTTAAATTTTCTCTTGTGTTATTAATTATGCTTGCTATTGCTTCAATTTGATCTTTAGACGAATTCATACTTATATTTTACACAAATATAAACTAGTTTATTTTATAAACAAGATTTGTATAAATTATTTTTTTAATATCTGAAAAACTTTCCAGCCAACTACTCCAACTAAAAGATAAGGAATAGCCATAAGATAAAGAATTCCATTATTAATTCCTTTAGCTGTTACTTGACCTTCTTCGGACTCAAGTACTGCTCTACACATAGAACATTGTGAATAAACTAAATCAGTAGTGAAAATTATAAACAACAAGGCTGAAAATAAAAATTTAGATTTCATATTAAATATAGTAAGGTGAAATCATAAGATATACAATTACACCGGTAATAGCTATATAAAGCCATATTGGAAAAGTATAGCGGGCAATTTTTTTATGATTTGCAAATTGTTTTGATATAGCCCTTACATAAGTAATTAAAACCATTGGGATGACCCCTATGGATAGGATGATATGGGTAATTAAAATAAAAAAATAAATATATCTCATAAATCCCTCACCTCCATATGGTGTTGATTCAGAAGTCATATGGTAAGCAACATACATAACAAGAAAAACTAAAGACAATCCAATAGAGATTTTCATCAAGCCTTGGTGTAACACGATTTTTTTATTTTTAATTGCCCATAAAGCAATAATCAAAAATATGGCTGTTAACCCATTAATTGACGCATATATTGGCGGCAAAAAACTTAAAGGTTCAACATTCGGGATACGAACAGTAAAAAGAAATGCAACAAGCACAGGGACTACAATGGAAACAATCCATATATAAATGTTGTATTTACCTTTATTTATCATGATATTATTCATTCAATAATTTTTTTATATCCTCAATTAATAAATCAACATCTTGAACCTCCACTCCTTCTTGATCAAGTCCCATATAATAAACAATAGGATTTCCAAATTGATCGGAACGAGAACGGATAAAGCCTTTTTTGTCGATCAAGGCAAAATAGCCTTGATGTTCGAAACCTCCAGCTACTTTCGGATTTATAGAGGCAAATATATTAAATCCAGAATTTGCAAGTTCAAATATAGCTTCTTTTTGGCCTGTCAAAAAATGCCAGTTTTGAGAAAGAACTTCATAATTATTAGCATAATTTTTTAAGACAGATGGAGTATCATGTTCTGGATCAATTGTAAAAGAAGCAATTCCAAAATCGGATCTTATTCCGTAGATAGATTCAATTGTTTTCAAATTTTTATTCATTATTGGACAAATACTAGGACATGAGGTAAAGAAAAATTCTGCTACATAAACTTTCCCCAAAAAATCTTCGTTAGAAATCAAGAGACTGTCTTGATTTTTAAATATAAAAGAAGGTACTTTCTTGGTTTGATTGTTTAAAATAATATAATTTAAAGGGGCAGCTGATTGAGTTCGACTACTATCAATTATTGAGTTTGAATTGATACGTTCAATTATTTTTGGAATAAATAAGATGCCAAAAATCATAATAATCAAAAAAAGACCCACATATTTTAAACTCGGCATATAAATTACTTTTTACGGTTTGTATTATAAATTTTTAAAGCTAGCCTATATTCCGCAAGGATCACCTTGACGTCGTCAATCATTTTTTTATTGATCTGTGCAACAGATCTAGCGTCAAAACCATAAAGAGTTCCTGAATCTTCGTCATCATTTCTTCCTCTTAAGTTTAAATCTTTATCGATTATAAAGACGTACGGGGAGCTTGCCTCTAGACTAAGTTTTAATGGGGTTTGAAGCGAGTTGAAATGTGATTGAATTTCATCTGTAGATACAGGAATAAAATTCCATTTGGAAAGGTCCGTTCCAACCCCTTCTTTTAATGTCCTTTTTAAAATATTTACTTGTGACAAGCTATCTTGATTAACAAAAAATACAAATTGAAAATCTGCAAACTCATAAAAACGCTTGTAGATTTTTTCATTTAGATTGAGAGCTTCGGCTTGCTTATTTTGAAGGCTCCCTCCCCAATAACCCAATATAGTTATATGATCTCTAAGCATTAATTTATTATCTACATTAGACTTAATGGCAAGTATTTCATTAACACCTTTTGATAAAATAGGAAGTTTTGCAAAATTATTTTTTCCCGATGCAAAAAAAAGATAAACTACTATTGGAAATACAAATAATAATCCTAGTACTAATTTCTTATATAAATCTTCCTTTTTCATAATCCAAAAAAAAAGCGGTTTAAAACCACTTAATTATTTAATACTATTTGTGTTAAAAATTCCAAGAAACAAATCCATCATTCATTACATCAAAAATATAATCAGCCTCAATCAAAAGAATAAAAGCTAAATAGGGAATTAAAATTATTAGCGGAAGTACTATCGCATTTTTAAATCCGCTTCTTTCATCTCTAATGTGCATGAAATCCCAGGCAATGTAATAAGCTTTAACTATGGTAAGGATAATAAAAATCCAATTTAGAATTTTCATTCTAAGAAAACTTCCCATCAATATCTCAGGTTTAATAATCCCCAAAGCAACTTCAATAGTTGTTACTATTGAAAGGAATATTAATACTCCCCAAATTTTTTGCTGATTAGATTTAAATTTTAATAAACCTCTAAAGATGGCTAATTTATGCCCTTCTGCTGCCATTTAATTTGTTTTTAATTATGTTAAACTAGATAGAAAAATGTAAATACAAATACCCAAACCAAATCAACAAAGTGCCAATAAAGTCCAACTTTTTCAACCATTTCATAGTGTCCTCTGCGCTGATAAGTTCCAACAATGACATTGAAAAAGATGATAATATTTATAACTACTCCAGATAAAACGTGGAATCCATGAAATCCCGTGATAAAGAAGAAGAAATCAGCAAAAAGTCTATTTCCATATTCATTACGAATAAGGTTTGCTCCCTCAACAACATAAATTGCCTCATCTATTTTAGTTAAAGACTCTTCTCTTGATAGTACTTTTTTTCGCCCTTTCTCATCTAATTGTTCCGTCCGAATCACTAAATCAGTATTAGAAACAAATCCTTCTTTAACTCCTAATAAAGAGACTGTCGGTAAAGCTGTTTCATTTTCATACCAAATACCATTACTTGACTGATGGGTAGTTCGATCAGTTTCTATACCAACTGCAAATTCTTGTATTGCTGCACGCTTTCCAGTTTCTGCATTTACGAATTGAAGGATTTGACCTCCTTTAGTTTCCAAAGCACCATACTCTCCTTTAATAAAGTTTTTCCATTCCCAAGCCTGAGATCCGACAAAAATCGCACCACCAATAATGGTTAATAACATATAGAAAGTCACTTTAGTCTTCTGCATATGATGACCAGCGTCTACTGCCAATACCATGGTAACAGATGAGAATATTAATACAAAAGTCATTAAAGCTACATAATACATGGGAGCATCCACACCGTGTAAAAATGGAAAGTGTGTAAATACTTCATCCGCAATGGGCCAAGAATTAATGTTTTTAAATCTTGAAAAACCATAGGACACAAGAAAACCTGTAAATGTCAAGGCATCAGAAACAATAAAAAACCACATCATCATTTTACCATAGCTAGCGTTTAGAGGTTTATTACCTCCAGCCCAAACTTGGCTATCGTCATCAGATGCTTTTACAGTAACTTCCATAGTGTCATATTAGATTCTTTGCAAATTTATTAATTTTTAACCGTAGAATGAAACGAATAAAAATAAATATACCCAGAGAAAATCAAGAAAATGCCAAAAGGTCAAGGCAAGTTCAAATCCTAGGGTACTTCCATCAGTATTACTTTGTCTCATAGTCTTAAAAAAAAGTAATAAAACAACAATTATGCCTGCCGTTAAGTGGACCAAATGAAGTAAAACTAAAACATACAAATAGGATGTAGTTATAGAGCTTTCCGGTCCAGTAAAATAATAACCTTTTTCAATAATATCACCAAACCCTTGAAATTGAAAATAAATAAATCCAATTGCAAGTAATAGTGTTATTAGGAGTAATGACTGAGTAGCTTTTATTTTTTGAGATTGAATCATTTTTAGTGCACTATAAAAACTTGCACTACTCAAAATAATAAGTAAAGTACTTAGAGAGAAAGAAAAGGGCAGCTCAATTTGTTGAATCCAATCTGATCTCGAACTACTAACTACATAGGCACTGGTTAAACCTGCAAAAGTCATACTCATACTTATCATTCCAAACCAGAGCATCATTTTTTTTGCTCGATTATTTTTTACCGTTAAAGAGTCGTTTGTATTCATTTATTTATATTTTTTATTGTATCAAAAATTTATCCAATACATAAACTAATTGTACTCCTGTGATGTATATAATACTTGCCCGTATTAAAAATCGAGCAGCCTGATCTGTTTTTAAAAACATTAATCTTATGGCATAAAACAAAAAAAACAATCCCAAAAGTCCTACTAAAATAGCAGAGGATAATGACAAAAAGAGTGCACCAGTATTATGGAAAGCTGGTAATAATGAAATCACTACAGTCCACAGAGTATAAAAAACCGTTTGAAAAGCGGTAGAATGGTCACGTGCTCCCGAAGGCAACATTTTAAATCCAGCTGCTTGGTATTGATCATGCATTAGCCATCCAATTGCCCAAAAGTGGGGGAATTGCCAAAAAAACTGAATCATAAATAATACACCCGGTTCAATTCCGAACTCATTTGTTGCAGCAACCCAACCCAGCATAAAGGGAATAGCGCCTGGAAAAGCTCCTACAAAAACAGATAATGAAGTTTTTTGCTTCAATGGAGTGTAGAGACAAGCATATATAAAAATAGATAAACTTGCAAAAAAGGCTGTTTTTAAGTTGATAACATATAATGCGCCTACACCTATTAGAGTTAAAATTACTCCAATGAACAAGGCACTATTGGGATTTATTCTCCCTTTAGGGATTGGGCGGTTTTGCGTACGCAACATTAACTTATCTAAATCTTTTTCAAAAACTTGATTAAAAGTATTTGAAGCGCCAACCATTGCATATCCTCCAACAATTAGCAAAAACAAAGTAGGGTAATCTATAGTTTCAACGGCTAAAAAATATCCTGCAATTGAAGAAATAACAACTGTTACAGACAATCTAAACTTAGTGAGTTGAGAAAAATCACTTAAGATTAGCTGAAAGTTAGCTAGAGTAAGGGTATTATTTTGGGGCATCTATATCTGCATCGCTCGGGTTACAAAGATAGTTGAGAATTAGGCAATGGACAATCAAATCACCTATTTAGATATAAAATATTTTACTATTTAATTAATCAATATATTCTTGATTGAAAAGCAGACAATACAGGTTATACGAAAGTAAATTATAGTTTGGTTACTAGAGATTATACTTGATAATTTGGAAACAATGCATTTTGATTGAATTTTAGCATTCTAAAGTTTAATTCAATAGATCTTCTATCAATATATAAGTTGTCTTATAAAAGACAAAAACCAGCTTATCGCTGGTTTTCGGGTACTTAATAAAGATGTAATATTATTGTAATCTAAATGTAATAGGAATACTAAAAGGAACACGAACAGGTCTACCCCTTTGCTTTCCGGGTATCATACTAGGTAATTTAGAAATAATACGTTGGGCTTCTTTTTCCAAATTCTTATCAGGTCCACGCATTCTTATGTTTGTGATTTGTCCATCTTTTGCAATGATAAAATTAACATACACCCTACCTTGAATTCCCATTTCTTGTGCAATCTCAGGATATCTAAAATTTTTACGAATATGTTTATTCATTTTCTCTTGAAAACAATCTCTTCTTTCTGATTTCTTAACTTTCTCACAACCAGGAAAAATAGGTACATCTTCAATTACAGCAAAAGGAACATCCACTTCCTCGTATTCTTCTTCTACCTCAACAATCTCTACAATTTCTTCTTCATTAGTTTCTGTAGATTCGATAACGGTTTCTTCTACTTCTTCTTCATCTTCTACTACTTCAATTACCTCAGGAGCAGGAGGTGGAGGTGGTGGTGGTGGTGGTGGTGTTTTTATTTGCTCAGTGATTGGGATTTCCTCATCATCGTCTTCATCAACATTTAAAGCTTCATAACCATAAAGATCTTTGTCGTATGTTTTCCATTCGATTGCTTGCCATGAAATAAGTAGAACCACAGCGAGACCTATTACAAAGTAAAGGCTGCTGTTTTTACTTAAATCAGCTTTATCATTTTTTTTGGGTTGCATAATAAACCATTATTTAGATAGCTAAACTAAAAAAAAATAGAATAAAAACAAGCTATTACTTTACAGAATAAGAAAAGAAAAGTCGAATTAGTAAAATTCCAAGACATGACCCTGCTAAATTTGCTAATAAATCATTAAAGTCAAAGGTTCGATTGAATATTGAAACGAGCTAAATGAACTCCAAAATAAAACCGACGGAAAAAGATAAAAAAAAGGCTTTTTTAAAAACGGATGTGTTTTTAAAAAATGCTGCAAAATATATTCCTGTAAGAAAAAAATAACAGGTAAAATGAAAAACTAAATCTTGTCTTAAATTTAGAAAAGTCCAATAAGTCATTTGTTGACCAGGAGGTTTAAGGCTCAAATAAATCACACTGAAGGTAGCTAATACCGCAAATACCTTAAAAAAATAATTAGCCTGTAACCAACGAAATATATGCTGTAGCATCTAATAAATTTTCTATTGACCCTGGATCACTAAGTTTCACTTTAATCATCCAACCTGCTCCATAAGGGTCTTCATTGACAGTTTCTGGGGTGTCCTCTAAAGTTTTATTAAAAGCGATGACTTCTCCTGAGACGGGCATAAACAAATCAGAAACAGTTTTAACAGCTTCAACAGTTCCAAAAACAACGTCCTTCTCCAGTGTCTCGTCTAAAGTCTCTACTTCCACATATACGATATCACCTAACTCACCTTGAGCATAATCAGTAATTCCAACAGTGGCTATGTCTCCCTCAATTTTGATCCACTCATGATCTTTGGTGTATTTTAATTCTACAGGTATATTCATTTTATGAAAAATTCATTTTGACAAATGTAAAAGATTTCTTCTGTGAAAAAACAATTTTAATTTCCAAAGTTATAACGAATTGTAAAACCTGAACGAATACTAGTTTGCGGAAAGGCAGTTGAAATTGCGAATTCTGAGAAATTATGATCATAAAAAAATTGGGCAATCAAATTTTTTGTCAATGCGTAGTCGGCCGTTAGTTTGATAGCTACCAAACGTTGTCCAGCAGTCACCTGGTTATTATCGTATTCCAAGTTTCTTAAAACAGTAATATTATCTCGATAGGAGACATCTGCTTTAATGTTTAAATCTCCCTTCAAAATAATCCGGCGGCCTCCAAAACTAGTTCTAAATCGTAAATCTTTTACTCTATACCCCATTCCTATAACGTATTCATCACCAGCTGATTCTGTGATTAAATTATTGTCAAGACTTAACGAGATGGCTCTTTCTTTTCTTAGCTCAGCTAAAAATTTAAATGAATTATTCATCTCAATATCAATGCGAACTAAGGGATTAAATTGCTCAACTAAATTTACATTAGAATATAATTTTTGTGGAATTAAATTGCCTAACTTATCTAATTGATCGGGAATATTAGTATTAAAATCAAAATTATTTTGAAAGTTAGTCAAGGTATAACTTGCTCGGTAAGCGTGATTTATTGAAAAACGTTTGAAGATTTTTGAAAATGCTTTTATTTCTGAAAGACCTGTGAATTTTATATTCCAATTGGGTAAAGGGTTACTTCTAATTGGATTTAACGAAACTTTTTTTGGGCTAGAACCCGAATATGCTGCTAGAAACGAATGAATCAAAACACCTTGTTGATTTCTCCCGAAGCCAAGGGGATAGCCATCATTATCCTTCACTAGATTTCTATAATTACTATTCTGTGCCAAGCGGTTTGCGATAACTTTTCTATTATCCCTAAATTTTTCAAAATTTGAACTTGACGAACCGCGAGAATTACTAAAAGTGGTTTGAATCAAAATTGTTGACATTCCAAAATTACCAAACAAACTTGAGTTTTGAGGGAGATAATTTTGATCTTCTACTTTAAAATTTTCAAGTTTATTTTCGGAATAATCACGCTCAGCATTAAAATCAATAATTAAATTTTTTAGAGGAACAACCTGAGCAGATGCTTTAAACTTGCTACTATGTAAACTTGTGAAAGGTTGATTAAAATTTGGATACCTTGTTAACCATCCTTGACGTGCTGCTTCATATCGGATATCTGCCTGACTACCAAAAGTATAGCCCAAGGTTGGTCGCATCCCACCTGCAAAACCAACTGAGGGTAAATAACCGGGTAATACAGAACCATTGTTTTCATTATAACTGGCTTGTACTCTTTTTACAGCTGTCAATACATCAACTAATTGGGTCAAGCCCTTCTTTAAGAAAGAACTCTTTGATTTTGGTACAGAATCTTTAGGAATACTATTTCTTGTTTTTTGTGTGAAAGAACTTCTCTTGGATTTTAAACCCAAAATGGAATATAATTTTGCAAATGACAATGCTCCTGTTAAGGTTTTTGTGTTATTATTTTGAATAGTATTTACTATTCCTAGGGGGATACCATCCTGATTTTTTACCTGTGATAGTGCTTCGGAGCCTCTAATCCAATTGAAGTTTCCGGTATAATTGTAAGTTGCATCAATAAAACTTAAAAAAGGAAGATGCTGAAAAGGTAATTTATAATTTACAGCCAGGGACTGAATATGATTATTTGGTTCTCCTGTATTGAGTAATCTCTGCCATAAGATTTGTTTTGAAGGTATAAAAGGATTTGCCAAACCAGAGTCAATCGCATCCAGTTGCCTAATTATACTGCTTGTATTTGCATTGAAATTTACACGTAACGAACGACTTAAATTATGAGTAAAGGCATAGTTAAAATCAAACAAAAAGTTTCTTTGTTGTAAATTGGGTAAGCTCCGCTGTAGCGACGCATCTACTCCTTCTAAATATACCTGTCTAAACTTCTGATTATTTAAAATTCTATTAACATTAGCTGATGCCTCGAGGGAGCTTGGTAAAAGATTAAAGTTAATTTTCTGAAGCCACTGCCAGTGTTTTTTACGATTAAAAAAAGTTGCTTTTTTAAAAGGTTCAATGGGATTAGAAATGAAAGAATGTCCATAATTAGCGCTCAATAATAAATTAATTTCTTCTTGAGTTTCTATTTCATAATCTCTGTGCAACAATTCATTATAGGCATAGGAAAAATCAAAATTTTCTGGACTGTAAAAATAGTTTTTATCTTCTCCTAAATTATTTTTTCTTACTCCAATTAAACTAACACTCTTTCTACTTGTATAGTTAATTGCTTGATCTCTTATTGAATCACGTTGAGATTTTCTTTCTGCCGTATCCAGTCGATCAACTAGTTTTAAATCTTGATAAAAAGGATCATATTCTGGAGTAATCATTGTTTTTCCACTTGCAAAACTCAAAGGTATTTGAAGCCCCCATTTGGAAGGGGTAAGTTGTTCAAGGTTAATATTAGAAACTATATCATATTGCAGCAAATCCTCTCTTGCTCTTTGATTAGGAGTCTGATCTATACTCCCAAAACCAATCGTAGAATACCTTCCTGATGCAGAAAAAGAAGCAAAATCAGCTAAATTAGCATCTAAAGCGCCAATCGCAGCCCAACCCCCTTGACTGTCTATTCCAGAAATCCTTAATTCATTAAACCAAACCTCACCACATAAAGATTCTCCTAAATTAGTTGAGGGATTTTTAACTCCTATCATCAAGGTTCTTATGTCTCCTAAAGAAGGATTTCCTCGAATTGAAAATTTATATTTTTTATCCCCAGGTAGACTGCTGATCGGCGTAAATTCCTCTATAGAGTTTAGTTCTTCATCAAAATATATTGTTTCTCCTAATCCTAATTGTTGAATTGCAAGCGTTTTAAGTTTAGCTAAAAGATCTATGGGAACTTCCAGAGAATTTGAATCAGGGTTCCAAACCTCCTCTGCAGTGAGTCTATTTATAATCTCAGATGAATATTCAGTGGGTTTTAATGGAATCTCTATTTGATAATAATTATCTTGATAATCAGTCCCCAAACGAATAAAAGCAACCAATCTTTTATCAAATTCATCTTCCGAACCCTCCCCTGGAAGCGGCTCATTCCCTGGAAGAGACTCGGCATGTAAAAACATACGCAACTTACTGTACTGACGCATGTCAAGATTCAAGTTTTTGTAAATTCCTCTTGAATCCAAAGGCTGTAGATCACAAACTCTAAATGCCAGTGACTGTTCGTTTTGTCTTATTATTGTATTATTATTATTTATCTGTTCTCTTCTTATCTCTGGAGGTAAAACATAATTAATAGGAATTCTATTTTCATTTTCCAAAATATTTACTGTACTGATGTCTACGGTAGTATTTTCATTTACTAAAACCTCTTCATTTAAGGCTTTATTATATCTTCGCCAATCTCCTCTTACTAAATCCAAAGTGCCAAACCGAAAGGTAACTTCTTCTTCAAAACCACTTAAAACCATACGCATAAATCGAATCGATCTTAAATCATTAATTGCGTTTACTGACTTAAAATAATTGTTGAATGAAGTGTTTTCATAATAATCTTTTTGAATTGGAACTTTAAACTGTATCCAACGAACTACTAATTCATCTCCATTGGGTGCGTTAACTTTTATGTTTTCTCGAACATCAGTAACAAATGGATGATTTCCTACTTGCATATTTTTAGCAATAGGAACACGATATTCAAAATAACTATCAATCGTATTCATACTTTGATCTCTGTTAATATCTTCTGCATCTGGCTCTGTAGTATTACCTCGATCAGAATCACTAAAAGCAACAGGAGTATTCCCCTCCAATCCATTGTAATTTTTATATCGATTTAGAATTCCACCTTCTGCTTGTAAAAAATATTGATAGTTGTCCCCAGCCGGATCTTTGATAGGTCCATTAGTGAAAATGTATTGTTCCTCAATATCATTTAATCCATCCAAGCCAACATCTTGTAAATCACGGTCTTCTGCTACAGAATTAAAAGCATATACTAACGATTGATTTGCAGGAACTTTTCCCCAATCTGTTTGATAAGTTGGAGAAAGTTCAGTTGATCCAGGCAATCCATTTTCAAATTGTTTTCTTCCATCTCTTAAAACATCCTCCGATATATTCCCTAAATGAAAAACTAACTCACCTAGATCGTCTGAAGAAGATTCATTATTTGAAAATGTATCCAATAACCAAAATTCGATGAATTCTACATTTGATTGTTCAAAGTTTGTAGCATTTAAAGAGCGCATTATGCCCGCCCAATTCTTTTTTATTTTATTACCAAATTGGTCATTTGGAGAATTATTATATGGCCCTTTTTCTTCTGGATAATAGGCTAAATCAAATGTTGGGAGTGTACTTGGCGTCCCTTGAACAATATCTTGTTCTGGAAACAATTCATTAATGAAAATTCGCCGTGTTTCGTTTGAAGATATATCGTTATTATTTATTCCGTTCGGAGGTCTAAAGTAAAAGATTTGATCAATAGAATACCAAGCTAGTTTAGATCTTCCATATCCGCTTTTTAAGCCGTCGTCATTTGCTCCAATAACATCATTTACAGGGACACTTGAAAGATTCCAAGCATTATAGCCTTTGATATCAATATTAGTTTGTGCACCTTCAAAATCATCTATATATACATTTGTTTCACCATTTAATTGGGTATTTCTTGGATCTTGAGCTGCCAAACTTGCCACTTCTGCTCGAAAAGAAATTTGAGAAGGAATATTCGTTTTGATAGTTGGATATTTGTTAACCAAACGAGTTAAAAATGGAATTTCAGTAGAAAAATTGGTATTGAAGCCCATCATCGTATTATTTACGGGTTCAGTTCCATAATTTGCTTTTTGGGTTAGAGGATTTTCACTCAGGTTTAGAAGCGTCCCTCCCACATTAATTTTATCTGTAATTCGATGATTGAGATTGATTCCTGAAAAACGTTTATTTTGTTGATTGAAAAAAGAGTTATTTTCCACAGAAATATCAATTGGAATATTTGACGCTTTCAATCCCTCATCTAAAATTTTAACACGTCCTATTTCATAATTTACAGTATAATCAAGACCTTCTTGCAGAACTCTCCCTCCTGCTGTAACTATAACCGAACCTCTAGGTACGTTAAAAGCACCAATATTGATGCCATCTCCACCTTCTGATTTATAACGTCCTTTTAATTGAAATTTATTTTTTTCGGTAAACTCGAGTGCCGCGGCTTTTGTTGAAGAATACAACTCTTTAAAAACGTATTTTTTTTGATTTTTATTAAAAGTGCTCTCAATATCGTAATCTTCTTTACCCGATTCTGGATTATCTAATAGGTTAAATAAAAATTCTCCAAAAGGCTCAGCTTTAGGAAATATAATTCGCCCATAACGAGGGTCAATTGTAATCCCAGGAATAAAATCAAAAAAACCGTCTCCTTGAGGAACTAAATCTTGATAGGCATTTAAACGGTCTAAATCCATTGTGTTTAATAAAACTTCTTTGCTAAGGTTTTCAGGCCAAATAGATGGATCTACTGGAGTCATGTAATTAATTGGAGAAGGATCTGTGTAAAGTATATTTAATTTAAAGTCTTCTTGGGAAAGCTGAAAAGCTCCTGTATTGTATATGTTTTTCATCATCAAGTTCCAAATTGGTTGACGTATGTCGGTCAAGCTACTTTTAAGCATTTTGATCACTAAATTATTGGTTTGAACTACAGGTGCTAGTTGCGCTTGTTGGGAAGTGTTAGACTGAATTAAAGAAGTACCGGGTACATCTCCATTTGCGAACTCACCGACTTGATAAACTTTTCCTAAATAAGTATATTGAAAAGATACTCCCAGAATTTCATCGTTACTCAAACGTTGATTTAATGAAATGTAACCTAATTGAGGATGAAAAGTATACTCTTGATCACTTAGTTTTCGAGCGCTTTCCAAAACAGCATAATCATAACCTTCGGTAGTTTTAATAGATCCAAATCCATTTTTAACCGTTGCTATGTCTCTAATGGCATTAGTTAAAATTCCTCCAAAACCTATTCCATCAGGATCCAATCTGTTAATATCATTACTGGGTGGAAATTCAGGGTTTGATACCGTGAAAAAATCAGGAACTCTCTCATCAAGTTTTGTGTTTTCAGCATTGGCTTCTCCTAAATCTTGAAGTGCAATAATATTTCTAACATTATTAGTTTGATAGCCTCTATTTGTAACCCAAACTTCAATTCGAGTAATTTGAACAGGTGAATTTATGTAAGGATAGGTATCTAAAAAAGCATCGTAGTTATCTCTAAAATATTGACTCAAAAAATAATGCCGATCCTCTTCATAGTCTAAAGCAAATAAACTGAATTCCTCTAATTTACCTCCTCCCTGTGAAGTGATATTTTGAGATTGGGAACGCTGTTCAGAGAAAATTCCAGAAATGGTTGTGTTCCCAAATTTTAAATCTGCTCGAACTCCAAAAAGACTTTGAGCTCCTTGAATTAAATTACTATTTAAAGGCAAACTAATATTTCCAATATCAATATTTTGTATGATTGCATCCTCAGTTACTTTTCCCTTCAAATAGTCCGCAACTCTATTTCCAACTTCTTCTGAACTATTAGGGAGTTGATTTATATTATTTTTTAATTGATCTATTCTTTGCCGTGCTTGTTTAAGTGTGTTTTTAACTTCTCCAATTTTATTTTGAATGTCTTCAACTTTGGCATTAACATTTTCAATCTTAGAATTAATATTACCTACTTTTCCTTGAATATCATTGATTCTAGAACCAATCTTACCCGGGATTACATCTTTTAATTCGGATAATTGGGGAGGGTTAAATTCAATTTTAATAAGATTTTGAAAATCGAAAGTAGATTCAGTGTCGTAATTAGCAGTTATTTGAAGGCGCTCACCAATTTTTCCCAATAAACTTAAACTAATCCGTTGATCAAATTCAAATCCAGGAGATCTTCTATTTACAGGAGAAGTTATGGGATTATCGTTTCTTTGATAACGATATCCCAAGTCAATCCCAATAGATCCTTGCGGCGATATATCAATAGCATTACTACCAAAAATAGATTGAAAGAATTTGTTGTTTACATATAATTCAGGAAGTAAATTTTTCTGGGTATCATATATATCTAAACCTCTACCACTTAAAGCTTGAACCTTTTTTTTAAAATAATTTTGCATTTGTTCTTTTAGGACTAAAGCCTCATATTCTTTAATAGATAGTACTAGGGGAATTCCAATTAAATAACCTCCTATTTCTTTAGAAAATATATACCGATCTGATTCAGAATCGTAAGTGTATTTTTTAGAAATACTACTTGAATCTGGGAGTGCAATTTCGCCAACATGAGCTTTTTCTTGAGATAAAATGACCCCAAAAGAAGATAATATCCAAAATAATATGTGAATTAAAGCTTGGGAAGATTTATAAACTACATATCGTTTATTCTCAATCAAAGGTTTTTTATAATTTATTCAGAGCAACCTTTATAAGTTCCTCAACAGAACTCTCTGGAACACTCTGAAATGCGTTATCTACTATTTTTTCAGATTGCTTTCTTGAATAACCAAGAACTTCTAATGCTGATAACGCTTCTTCTTTGATTGTATTGTTAGTAAAAGACTGAATTTCTTCACCATCAAAGAGATTCATCATTTTATCTTTTAGCTCAATTAAAACTCTTTGAGCTGTTTTTAAACCGATACCTTTTATTGATTTTATAGTATTCAAATCTTCCGTAACTATTGCTCGTTGAATTTGATGGGGTTCAAGTGATGAGAGCATTGTTCGTGCAATACTTGCTCCAATTCCAGAAACCGATATTAAAAGTCTAAAAACAGAACGTTCTACAAGAGTATAAAACCCAAATAAAGTGTGAGAATCCTCACGAATTTGAAGATGGGTAAATAGTTTTATATTCTCATCATCTCCTAATTGAGAAAAAGTATGTAAAGAAATATTCAATTCATATCCAATTCCTTGACAATCAATTACTACTTGTGTAGGTGATTTTTCAACTAATTTTCCTGTAATTTGTGTAATCATAGTCTTATTTGTTTTTTGATTGAGCATCAATAACTGCTACAGCAGACATATTTACTATTTCATCTACTGAAGCCCCCAACTGTAAAACGTGAATTGGCTCACTTAGACCCATCAAAATAGGTCCTATAGAAAGGGCATCATTCAGTTCCTTCATTAACTTATAAGTTATATTAGCAGCGTCAAGGTTTGGGAAAACTAAAATATTTACCTTTTTATTTTTCAATACGGAAAAAGGAAATACTTTATTAAGTAAATTTTTGTTTATAGCAAAATCAGACTGAATAGGTCCATCAACAACTAAATTGGGATTACTTCTGTGCAAAATTGAAACAGCTTCTGTTACTTTTTTTGCTTGACTAAAGCGAGAAGAGCCAAAATTTGAAAAAGACAATAGAGCGATAACAGGCTCAATACCAAAAAGACCTGCCATATGACTTGTCATTTGAGCAATTTTTGCTAATTCTTTCGAAGTGGGTTCAACATTTATTGTCGTGTCGGTCAAAAACAAAGGACCTGACTTTGTCAACATTAAGTTTGTAGCTGCAACCTTACTTACTCCTTTAGCCTTAGATATTGTTTCTAAAATAGGTTTAACCACTGAACGATAATTTCTAGAATACCCAGAAAGCATTGCATCTGCATCACCATTTTTAACCATCATAGAAGCAAAATAATTTCGCTCCCACATAAGTCTTTCAGTGTCATAGAGCGTATAACCTTTACGTTTTTGATCTTTCCAAAATAACTTTGCATATATTTTACGTTGCTTGTCGTGACTTTGATCTTTTGGATCAATAATTTCAACATCAGCATCAAAATCAATTGCCTTTCGCAAATCATCGATTACAGATTTATTTCCCAACAAGATAGGCTTGGCAATCCCTTCCTCCTGAACAATCTGAGCCGCTTTCAATACATCCATTTGATCCGCCTCAGCAAATACAAGCCGTTTTGGATCAGTTTTGGCACGGTCATGAAGAATACGAACCATTTTCTGACTATTGCCTAATCTATTTTCTAGAGTTTCTTTATATCTATCCCAATCTTCAATGGGTATTTGGGCAACTCCAGAATCCATTGCAGCTCTAGCTACAGCAACTGGAACCGTTGTAATCAATCTTGGGTCGAATGGTTTAGGAATAATATATTCTTTCCCAAAACTTAATCGAGTTTCACCGTATACCAAATTAACTTGCTCTGGCACTGATTCTTTTGCTAAATCTGCTAGAGCTTTGACAGCTGCCATTTTCATTGCTTCGTTAATAGTGGTAGCACGAACATCTAGAGCACCCCTAAAAATAAAAGGAAAACCCAATACATTATTCACTTGATTAGGATTATCAGATCTACCTGTAGCCATTATAATATCATCTCTTGTTTTACAAGCTAGATCATATTGAATTTCTGGGTTTGGATTAGCCATAGCAAAAACTATAGGCTCTTTTGCCATTGAAAGTAACATGTCCGTTGAAAGAACATTAGCCTTTGACAAACCTATAAAAACATCAGAATCGATCATAGCTTCTTCAAGGGTATTTATGTTTCGAGAAGTAGCAAATTCGATTTTCTCTTGACTAAGTGATTCGCGGTCTTTACGAATCACTCCTTTACTATCTAACATGACAACATTTTCAACATTAACACCAAAAGCTCTATATAACTTAGTACACGAAATTGCTGCTGCTCCTGCACCTGAAACTACGATTTTAATGTCTTCAATTTTCTTGTTAGCAAGCTCTAAAGCGTTCAATAATGCAGCAGCAGAAATAATAGCAGTTCCGTGTTGGTCATCATGCATCACTGGAATATCTAATTCCTCCTTTAATCTGCGCTCAATTATAAAAGCCTCAGGAGACTTAATATCTTCTAAATTAATACCGCCAAAAGTTGGTGCAATTGCTTTAACGGCTTCAATAAATTTCTCGGTATCCTTTGCATCAACTTCAATATCAAAAACATCAATATCTGCAAAAATTTTAAATAATAATCCCTTGCCCTCCATTACAGGTTTAGAAGCTTCTGGACCAATATTTCCGAGTCCTAGAACCGCTGTGCCGTTAGAAATTACAGCTACAAGATTCCCTTTATTAGTGTATTTATAGACATCCCCTTTTGATTTTTCTATTTCTAAACATGGTATAGCTACACCAGGAGAATAAGCCAAAGCCAAATCACGCTGTGTATCATAACTTTTTGTTGGAACTACCTCTATCTTTCCAGGTCTTGGTTTGGCGTGATAGACTAAAGCTGCTCTACGTTGTTGCTCATTTTCCATAATTATATTTTTTTATAAGCTGAGTTTTGAAAAAAGTTTTATAAATAAAAACATTCCGGGTTAAACTAATTTTAAAAGAGTAAAATTAGATGAGTTAGTTGCTAAACGCATTAAAAATAAACCGGACTATTTGATTTCTGAACAATCATTTTAAATTAATTTATATTTTAAAAAGTTAAAGTACTGTTTTTAAAGAATATCAAAGAAGAAAACTTTGTATCATGAATTTACATTCTGTAAATTTAAAACATGTATTTGCTTTTATTCAAAAAAATATGATTTGTTTTATTAATTGGAAAGTTTTAAGTTTTCACTTACCTCAACTCAGGAAAAAAAATCTATTGGATTATGTGCAATAGATTTTTTCATTTAACTAAAAATTTAATATT
>TARA_B110000046_G_scaffold185823_1_pt1 | contig 17987 bp, 19 predicted proteins | sample TARA_B110000046 | Tara Oceans TARA_B110000046 (sample SAMEA4397157) | marine metagenome | biome: Polar Biome; feature: [DCM] deep chlorophyll maximum layer (ENVO:01000326); material: water (ENVO:00002006), including particulate matter (ENVO:01000060) such as... | depth 40 m
AATATCAATCCCTGTCCAGAAGCCTATCTTGAATTAGCAGAATTATTAGATGCATTGAATGATCAGTCCGCCAGTGCTGAGATGTATCGTCAGGGGCTGTTAACGGGCCTGCAGTTAGAGCGCTAAATACGTTTCTTTTTTAGATCTCTAATCAAAAAACGAGCGGGGTGCATTGCTAGGCGTAAGTCACGCTCCAAAGGTGGAATTTCACCGGCAATCTCAGCGGCCAATATCTCCGCGGTTAAAGGGGCATAGCAAAGTCCACGCGACCCCATGCCACAGTGCACATACAGATTGGGTTGATAACTACCCAATTTGGACACTAGCCTGCGTGCATCATGCCTCAAGCCCTTATAGTCATCGAGTAATGTGGGTACATAGGGGACAGGTCCAACGATCGGTAGGTAGTCCTTAGTGGTGCAGCGATAGTTGGCTCTGCCATCCATAGTTGCGGGGTTCTGTGTCCCCAAGGCCACTCCTAAACCATTATCTGTTGCACTCATTTGCTCAATATTAGCGTAATGATCCTGTTCTCGCAGTTCGGTTGTAAATATGCCTTTGTTATAGGTCGCGCCGCAGTTATGGGTGCCATTTAGCACGGGGGTGACGTAGCCCTCGCCGCAAATTACGGTTTTTAGTCCGATACTTTGGTCAGAGCTCGACAGCAAGCTGATTTGCCCACGCAACTGGCTAACAGGCAGAAAGTTGGTTTGTTCAAACTGCTCGCAGCCGTAGGCATTGGCAATCACTAGTGTCTCTGCCTCAATAACACGCTGGTGCTGCGCATCTAATAGCTGCCAGCTGTTCTGTGTGTGCGTAAGTGTTTTAATATCCGCACTGATCAACGAAATACTCTCTCTTGCCAATAGTTGCTGACAAATTTGTGCGGGCGGTAGCCAGCCTAATTGAGGGAAAAATAAGCCTACGCCTGAACTCATAGCGATTCCACTCTGCGCACATAAACCGGGGTTATCAAGTAGCTGCACCAGTGCATCCTGACCGCCAAAGCGCTTACTGATAGCCATAAAATCTTGCTCCACTTTAGAGTTTTCTGGCACCACTAAAACACCGCACTGTTCGCCGTACCCAGCATCCCAAAAAGATTTGTAGTAGCGGCTAGCAAGCATTAGCGCCGTTAGATTAATCCGCGGTAAGGGTTGATCGCGCACTGATAATTTAGGATAGATAATGGCTTGGCTATTGCCCGACGCCTCTTGGCCGGCAATGTCATGGCGATCAATAACACTGACGTGATAGCCGCGTTTTTTCAGCGCTACCGCGGTCGTACAACCAGCAATACCCGCGCCTAAAATCGCCACTGTTTTTTTGTCTTGTCTGGGTTTGGCTTTATTAAGATGCCAAGGACTGGATGTTTTAAGCTCGGTATCAAAGGCAGTAGCGCCTGCCATGCTGGTCTTTGGACCGGATAGGGCGGCGATAGTTTGTCTTAATTGAGCTGATGCTGTGCCGATAAACCATGCGTCTATAGGGCTTGTATTATGGTTAGCTAAACCGGGATCGGCGCTTTGGGATATCTGGTTGAACATGGTCTCGGCGGCACCAAACATCAGGCACAAACATACGCGACCAGCAAATAATTCCACATAATGGATGCCGTCGACAGTGGCTGGATACTCTGCGAGCAGTTCTGCTGTCAGGGTGGCATACTGGGGAAAATTACCCAGTGCCCTTTGAAGGTCAGTTTTAGTCAACGGCTGCGCTGAGGCTGAAATAAACTGCAGGCGCCATTGCTTGGGTGCAGTTTCTAACCACAGCGTGCTGGCCGCCAAAAAATCGCCACCATAGCCGAATTCGGTTTCTCCTAGGCTAAATAATCCGCCACTGTCAGGTAGTTTTTGCCAGCGCTGCGCCAGACAATTTTGCTCTAGGTGGCGGGTGTGTAAGTTGTCGTCAATACCTTGGGTCACTTTGATGTAAGACCAAATTCCATCAAGATTTGATCACACCAAAGGCTGATAAAGTCGTCGGACAGTTCGAGCTGATTTTCATCATCAAGAGGCAGCCCAACAAAGAACTTTGCATCATCGGTCAAGGCTTTTGACTCTTCAAAGGTATAGCCCCTGTTCGGCCAGGCGCCCACCGTATTAGCACCCTGATTGACCACTTTGGCCCACAGATACCCCAAAGCGTCTTGGAACCACTGCGGATAGCCTATTTGATCACCCAAACCGTAAATCGCCGCCTTAGCATGAGTTAGGTCTAGGCGGTCAATCTCATCCCAGTGGGTCTCCCAGTCTTCCTGGAGTTCACCATAGTCCCAGGTTGGGATGCCCAAAATTAAGTAGCGGTAGTCTTCCATCAGACTGATTGGGTCATCAGCGATATTGTGCATTTGAACGATATTGGCATTAAGTACACTATTGATCTGATCGCGAATTTTCTCGCCCGCCATTTCTGTGTAGCAGGTTGAGCTGCCGTAAAATAAACCAATACGTATCGTCATAATGAGCCCGCCGAAACAAAGTCTAACTGGCGCCATGCTTCGTAGGTCACTATGGATACGGTATTGGATAAATTGAGACTGCGACTGTGGGCCTGCATAGGCAGGCGCAGCACATTGGCAGAGCCTACCTCTGTGCGAATGCTCTCTGGCAGGCCTCGCGTTTCTGGGCCAAATAGTAGCGCGTCTCCTGGTTGAAAGCTGACCTTTGAATAGCAGATAGATCCTTTGGTACTCAGAGCATAGACATTATTAGGGTTGGCCGTTGCCAGGTAGGTGGGCCAATCAGCGTGTACCTGCAAGTCTTGGAATTCACGGTAATCCAAACCGGCTCTGCGCAATTTTTTATCGTCTAGATCAAAGCCTAAGGGCTTGATTAGATGCAGTCGAAAACCAGTATTGGCACACAGGCGAATAATATTGCCGGTGTTGGGTGGGATTTCGGGTTGGTACAAAACAATATCAAGCATATTAAATATCTACAATCTCTACCATCAGGTCATCGGAGAGGCCTTCCAATAAGGCGGTTAACTCTGATTGTGACATACCGGCCGGCAGTTGCGCGTAAGCATGGGCATGGAACATCGTACCCGCAGACATAGGCGCACTCTCACAGAAGGTTTCCAACGACTCTAGGTTGACCTTACTGTTGGCGAGTTGCGCGGCAATTTCACCGACGATGCCGGGTCTGTCATTGGCAATAATCTCTATGCATAGCGGTATCTGTTGCTGTCCGAGATAATTGCTGTCTTCAACAGTAATGGTAATGCCATACTCACGCAGTCCAATTAAGGCATCTTGCAGCGGACTGTTGTGCTGAGCATCCACTTCGATGAGCAAAATTCCGGCAAATTTACCGGCTAGACGATTCATGCTGCTTTCCATCCAGTTGCCGCTGTGAGCGATGATAGTTTGAGCTATTTGCTCAACAATGCCGGGACGGTCTTCAGCGAGAATGGTCACTACCAAATGGTTGGTCATGGGCTGGCCTAAAAAACGGTTTTTAATTCGCGTTATTATGGCACTAATCGATGGCGCTGTTATAGTTTGCACTCAACCAATTATGGGAATTACAGGTTATGAAAAATATTGTGCCAAATTTACTTTCCCTCGTGTTGATGCTCTGCATCACTTCAGCGACATTTGCAGCTCAAGTGGAGCGAGATTCGTCCCGAGACCAGTATCGCCACCCTCTTGAAACCATTGAGTTTTTTGGTGTAATGCCTGATATGAACGTGGTTGAGATTACGCCAGGAGGGGGGTGGTATACCGAGATTTTGGCTGATTATGTCACTGGAACGTTATTTGCTGCGCATTTTAACCCTGAATCAAAGGGTGAGTACTATCGCAACTCGCGTGAGCGTTTTGAAAAGAAAATAGCTATCAATCCAGAGCTCTACGGCAATGTTGAGATGCATACCTTCGATATATCACTTAACTTGCTGACCACACCAGTCAATAGCGCAGATGCCTTGGTAACGTTTCGCAATGTCCACAACTGGTTGCGATCGAACAACGAAGCCGCAGCCTTTGAGTTATTTTATAAAACCTTAAAACCCGGTGGTGTCTTGGGTGTAGTCGAGCATCGTGCGGTGCCCGGCACAGCTCGCGAAGCTATGTTAACCAGTGGTTATATGACTCAGGATTACGTCACGGAATTGGCTGAGCGGGCAGGCTTTGTGCTGGAAGCTAGCAGTGAAATCAATGCAAATCCAAATGACAGTGCAGATCATCCAAAAGGCGTTTGGACATTGCCGCCCAGTCTTAGGTTGGGGGCTCAGGATCGTGATAAATATTTGGCAATTGGCGAAAGTGATCGCATGACTTTAAAATTTAGGAAGCCCAAGCGGTGATTGAAATCCCTCTAGATAGGCTCAGTCCTGAAATTCTTAAAGCGGTAATCGAAGAGTTTGTTCTGCGTGAGGGCACTGATTATGGCGCCTCGGAAACCAGTATGGGCAGTAAAATTGCCCAGGTGCGGCGCCAACTTGATAGCGGTGACGTGTTGATTACCTTTGATCCTGTGACAGAAAACTGTACGTTGCTGACCCGTCATCAGTTTACGCGATACGTGGTCGCACAACAGTCGGCTAGTCAAGGTGATGATTCCAATGAGGGCTACTCGCAAATGGGCGGTCAAGATACCCAAGGCATCGATTAATGACAAAGGCCCGGCAATTAAAGGCAGCAACTGTATTTGCATCTTGGCAGTCTCAGCTTGAGGCTGCGCCGCAGATATTAGTAGGTCTCAGTGGTGGTTTGGACTCTACAGTTTTACTGGCATTGCTCTGTGAGGTTGTTCCGGCCCAGCGTCTGTGCGCTGTGCATATCAATCATGGCCTGTCAGGCAGTGCAGATAAATGGCAGTCACATGTCGATGGTTTTTGTCAGTCCCTTGGGGTGCAGTTGCACTGCGAAACAGTCTCTGTAAAGGCAGTGGGTGAAGGGCCTGAGGCAGCTGCTCGCGAGGCCAGATATCAGGTATTTTCTCGGCTACTGCAGCCACAGGGGCTGATATTTCTTGGCCATCATGCGGATGATCAGGTTGAGACGGTGCTCTACCGGCTGTTGCGCGGCTCGGGAAGTAAAGGGTTGTCTGGTATTCCCGTATCACGAGCTCTGGCTGGCGGCTGCTTAATTAGACCTTTGCTCCAGTGGCAAAAAGACCAGATACAGGCCTTTGCTGAACAGCACAATCTAGCCTGGATTGAAGATGAAACCAATCTGCAAAGTACCTTTGACCGCAATTATCTGCGAAATCAGGTCGTGCCTGCCATTGCTGGTCGATGGCCCGATTATGCTCGGCGCATTGGTCATTCGGCGCAGGCGAGTAAAATCAATGAGGACCTTGCCGAGGCCATAGCCGCAGATGACCTACAAACGCTGGAGGTAAAAGCTGAGCGAGGCGGCTGGTCTCTGTGTTTAGACGCCTTCGCCGCGTTGTCGGCTGTGCGTCAGACAAATGTACTCCGTCACTGGCCAGGTCTGTATCAGTTGACTCTGCCGAGCCATAAGATTATTGATGAAATTATCGACTCTGTTGTCAATGCTCGTAAAGACGCTGCGCCGAAGGTAGTTTCGCACAATGTGCGGTGGGGAAGGTTTCGCAATCGACTCTATCTTTTGATCGCTGCAACTGACCGTGATGGGGTAATTAAAGATTTACAGTGGCATGTCGAAAAGCCACTGTCTTTGCCCGACGGAAGTAGCTTAAGTGGCGAAAAACAGCTTGGTCAGGGTCTGCTGCTGGCCTCGGATCAGCTGCTCACTGTGCGTATGCGAAGCGGCGGTGAACGCTGTCAGCCCGCGGGTAGGCGGCATTCTAATAGCCTTAAAAAATTACTTCAGGAGCGCAATCTAGAGCCCTGGTGGCGAGATAGAATACCGCTGCTGTACGTGGGCGAACAACTTGTTGCTGTGGGCGATTTATGGGTTTGTGAAGGCAATCAGGCGACGCCAGATCAGCAAGGTATTCGTATTCACTGGCATCTCGGCTCTCAAGTGGATTGCTGATCGATTCATCACAGATCTTAGTAGAAACTCAGGGGTCTTTCTGTTAGCCTACTAACCCATCTTATACGGGATGGGCCGCGACCAGATTCATGGTTAAAAAACCTTTCTAAGACACACTTTTTTATTCTAAATTCGATCTTTGCAGGGTCTATATGACGCGTTTTATCTTTGTTACTGGCGGTGTTGTTTCTTCTTTGGGTAAGGGCATTTCAGCCGCTTCGTTAGGTGCCGTTCTTGAGGCGCGAGGCTTGAGCGTCACCATTCTCAAACTCGACCCCTATCTTAATGTTGATCCTGGGACTATGAGTCCCTACCAGCATGGTGAAGTCTATGTCACCCAAGACGGCGCCGAGACTGATTTGGATCTGGGTCATTACGAGCGTTTTCTGCGATCCAAAATGACGCAGAATAACAACTTTACCAGCGGCCAGGTTTACGAGACCATTTTGCGCCGTGAACGCCGCGGTGACTATTTGGGTGGTACAGTTCAGGTTATTCCCCATGTTACTGACGAAATAAAGCGTCGGGTTTATTCGGGTGCTGGAGATCATGATATTGCCGTGGTCGAGATTGGCGGTACCGTGGGCGACATTGAGTCGCAACCCTTCCTTGAAGCTGTCCGACAAATGCGCGGTGAACTGGGCTTTAAGCAATCATTATTAATCCACTTGACTCTGGTTCCCTATATTGCATCAGCTGGTGAGACAAAAACTAAGCCCACTCAGCACTCGGTAAAAGAAATGCGGTCGTTAGGGTTACAGCCCGATGTACTGCTATGCCGTTCAGAAGTGGAGCTGGAAGAAGATCAGCGCAAGAAAATTTCCCTGTTTACCAACGTAGAATTGCGCGCAGTTGTGCCGGTTATGGATGCGCCAACGATCTATCAGGTACCACGGATGCTTCATCAATGGGGTCTTGATGAGTTTGTTATTGACCGTTTTAATCTCGACTGCCCGCCGGCTGATCTCTCTGAGTGGGATGCGGTTGTAGAGAATCAACTGAATTCCGAAGGCCAGGTCACCATTGCTATGGTGGGTAAGTATATGGAACTGTTGGACGCTTATAAGTCATTGACTGAGGCCTTAATTCACGCCGGTATTCATAATAAGACCAAGGTTAAGATCCGCTATATAGATTCAGAATTATTGGAATCTGATCACTCATTAATCGATGGTGCCGACGCTATTTTGGTGCCAGGCGGCTTTGGTACTCGAGGTACCGAAGGAAAAATATATGCAGTTAAAACAGCCCGCGAGAGACATATTCCCTATTTGGGTATTTGTTTGGGTATGCAAGTTGCGGTTATTGAGTATGCGCGTAATGTCTGTGGTTTAACTGGGGCTAATAGCACAGAATTTAATCAGAATACCGACTACCCCGTGGTGGGGCTCATTGCCGAGTGGACTGATGCGGCTGGTAACAAAGAAATGCGCACCGAGAATTCAGACTTGGGCGGCACCATGCGTTTGGGCTCACAGGTTTGTCATCTCGTGCCTGGCTCCAAGGCTCATAAAATTTATGGCAACGAGCAAATTGAGGAGCGTCATCGCCATCGCTATGAGGTCAATAATAACTTCCTGCCCCAGCTTAAAGAGGCAGGTTTGGTTATTGGTGGTCTGTCGTCTGACAAAACCTTGGTCGAGACGGTTGAGCTACCTGATCACCCGTGGTTTTTCGCCAGCCAGTTCCACCCAGAATTCACCTCGACCCCCAGAGATGGCCATCCGTTATTTCAATCATTTGTGGTTGCGGCAACCGCCTATCAAAAATCACAAACGGGAGGTTAACAATGACTTCAGTAGTAATTGATGTAGCGAATTTTGGTGTTAGTAATGAAGCGCCGATGGCATTGTTTGGCGGCATGAATGTACTGGAATCAAGAGATATGGCCATGCAAGTCGCCGAGGCCTATGTGGAAATTACTGAGAAACTGGGAATTCCTTATGTATTTAAAGCCTCCTTCGACAAGGCTAACCGGTCTTCCATACATTCATACCGTGGCCCCGGCATTGATGAGGGCCTGAAGATATTTCAAGAGATAAAAGACACCTTTAAAATTCCATTGATTACCGACGTCCATGAGATTGACCAAGCCGCTCCTGTGGCAGAGGTGTGCGATATTATTCAGCTGCCGGCCTTTTTAGCGCGGCAAACAGATCTAATTAAAGCCATGGCTGCAACTAATGCTGTGATCAATATAAAAAAGCCCCAGTTTTTAAGTCCGGGTCAAATGGGCAACATCGTCGATAAATTCCGTGAGTGTGGCAATGAAAAGGTCATGCTCTGTGAACGGGGCACCTGTATGGGCTACGACAATCTGGTGGTTGATATGCTCGGCTTTAAAACCATGAAAGATGTTAGTGGCGGCTTGCCTCTGATTTTTGATGTGACTCATGCGCTGCAGTGCCGTGATCCTCTGGGCGCGGCCTCTGGTGGGCGTCGTCATCAGGTTGCTGAACTTGGGCGCGCCGGCATAGCCGTAGGTATTGCTGGATTGTTTTTAGAGGCACATCCAAATCCCGATAAAGCCAAATGTGATGGCCCTAGCGCTTTGCCTTTGGATAAATTAGAACCCTTTTTAGCTCAGATGAAGGCCTTTGACGACCTGATTAAATCACAGCCCGATTTAAATATTTTCTAACTGGAATACGTGTCTGCGGCCGCTAATTATTACATTTAATTTTCACCTACTGGAGAACCAAGTACATGAGTAACATTGCAGATATTCGAGCCTTTGAAGTTTTAGACTCGCGTGGCAACCCCACAGTGCAGGCAGACGTAACCTTAGAAAATGGCATCGTCGGAACTGCCTGCTCACCTTCGGGAGCCTCAACTGGTTCGAGAGAAGCGCTGGAATTGCGCGATGGTGACAAAGGCCGTTACCTTGGCAAAGGTGTACTTACCGCAGTTAACAATATCAATACCACCATCAAATCACTATTGGTCGGCACTGATGCGGCAGACCAGCGCGGTCTGGACCAAGCTATGATTGACGCTGATGGCACAGACAATAAAGCCACATTGGGAGCCAATGCTATTTTGGCCGTGTCTTTGGCTGCAGCGAAGGCGGCTGCACAAGACAAAGGTATGCCTTTGTATGCACACATTGCTGAGTTAAACGGTACTGCGGGCCAATACAGCATGCCCGTTCCCATGATGAATATTATTAATGGCGGGGAGCACGCCGACAACAATGTCGATATTCAAGAGTTTATGGTGCAGCCGGTCTCGGCCAAAAGTTTTTCTGAAGCCCTACAGGTTGGTGCAGAAATCTTTCATTCATTAAAAAAGGTATTGAGCGCGAAAGGTCTGAACACTGCGGTAGGGGATGAAGGTGGTTTTGCTCCGGATCTCTCCTCCAATGCAGACGCCCTAGCCGTCATCAAAGAAGCCACAGAAGCTGCAGGTTACACTCTGGGTGAGGATGTCACCTTGGCGCTGGATTGCGCGGCCACAGAATTTTATAAAGACGGGCAGTATAATCTTTCAGGTGAGGGTAAAATTTACACCGCCGATGGCTTTAGCGATTTCTTAGCCTCGCTGTGTGATCAGTATCCAATTATCTCTATTGAAGATGGCCTTGATGAGTCCGATTGGGACGGATGGAAGTATCAGACCGAAAAGCTTGGCCATCGCTGCCAATTGGTTGGTGATGATTTATTTGTTACCAACACCAGTATTCTTAGCCGGGGCATTGCAATGGGTGTGGCAAACTCGATACTGATTAAGTTTAATCAGATCGGTACGCTATCCGAAACCTTAGATGCCATTGCTATGGCCAAAGAAGCGGGCTACAGCGTCGTTATTTCTCACCGTTCGGGCGAAACAGAAGATACCACCATTGCCGATTTGGCTGTCGCCACAGCCGCTGGCCAGATTAAAACCGGTTCACTGTGCCGCTCAGATCGAGTAGCTAAATATAATCGCTTGCTGCGTATTGAGGCGGAACTAGGCAACATTGCCGCACCTTACCGCGGACGTGCAGAGTTTAAGTCTTAATTTGATCAAGATGGCATCTGTTGTGCTAAACGGAATAGAATAAGCAGATGCGCTGGTTACTGATCATACTTTTTGTTCTTCTCGTTGGCCTACAGTTTCGACTGTGGGTCGGTGAAGGCAGTCTGGCCCACAAGGCGGAGCTTGCTAAAAAAGTGGAGCAGCAGCGTCAGATAAATCAGCAGTTGCAGTCGCGCAATCAACAGATTGCCCAAGAAGTTGATAGCTTAAAAACTAATCTTGATTCGATTGAAGAAAAGGCACGCAAAGATCTAGGCATGATTAAAGAGGGCGAAATCTTTTATCTGGTGATAGATAAAGACGAGCGTATTTTGCGGCAGGCACCCACTACTAGGGTAATAGAACCTTGAATAATAAATCACCAAAATACTGGGCTATAGTCCCTGCCGCGGGAACAGGGAAGCGTTTTTCGGCAGACATTCCAAAACAATTTCATCATCTAAATGGCAGTCTTGTAGCGCAGCACACGCTGAGTCGCTTGCTGAGTATTCCCGTGATTGAAACGATTGTGTGCCCCTGTGATATCAGTTCAGGCTATTGGTCCAAAATATCCGCCAGCGAAAACCCCCGAGTGCGCCTGGTCGCGGGGGGTGATCAGCGCGCTCATTCGGTGATAAACGGGCTAGTGGCAATACGTGATATCGCTCATGCAGATGACTGGGTTTTAGTTCATGATATGGCGCGTCCTTGCATAGCGCCGGTTAGCATTGGCCGATTAATCACTCAAGTTGGCAACCATCCCGTGGGTGGCATTCTTGCCACTGCGATTAATGACACGCTAAAAGTTGTGACGCCTCAGGGTGATATTGTCAGTACAGTGAACCGTACTGAGTATAGAGCTGCGCAGACCCCCCAAATGTTTCGCTATGGCCTGTTGCTTGGTGCAATGCAGAGCATGCTTAACAGTAACAAGATTCCGACTGATGAAGCCTCTGCTGTTGAATATATCGGTAGGCAGGCGATAGTGGTAGAGGGGCGGCAAGACAATATTAAGATTACTCGCCGAGAAGATTTAGTCATTGCCGAAGCGATCATGAAAAATCAGGAGGCAGAATGATGCGTATAGGGCATGGTTATGACGTACATGCGTTTGGTGACGGCACTGCCTTGATACTGGGGGGTGTAACAATTCCCTATAAGCGCTCATTTGTGGCTCATTCTGATGGCGATGTATTAATCCATGCGTTGATTGATGCCCTGCTAGGGGCTCTGGCCTTGGGTGATATAGGTCAGCATTTTCCGGATACAGATGCCCGGTATAAGAATAGCAACAGTCGTGACTTATTGGCAGTGGTGGTCGCTATGATGAGCAGCAGAGACTATACGCTAGGTAACGCAGATATTACTATCGTGGCACAGAGCCCCAAAATGGCCCCCCACCTAGAGAAAATGCGCCTGAATTTAGCTGCTGATTTGGGTTGTGATGTCAGCCAGATTAATATCAAGGCGACGACCACCGAGAAGCTGGGTTTTGCCGGCCGTCATGAAGGCATTGCCTGTCATGCGGTGGTTCTTTTAAGTACAGGCGTTTGAGCACATTGGCTAGCGGAGACGGCTATCAATTCGATTTTCAGCGTATGCCGCGAGTGCTGGGTCAGCCTCTGGGACGGGCGCTGTTTAGAAGTCAGGTAGAAGACTTTCAAGTTGACGAAATGATTGATCTCCAGCCCAGCGGCGAGGGTGAGCATCTGTTACTGCATGTTCGTAAGCGCGACCAAAATACTCGTTGGGTAGCAGGCCTGCTGGCTAAGTTAGCTGATATAGGTCGCAATGACGTAGGTTACTGCGGTATGAAAGACCGTTTTGCTATAACTACCCAATGGTTCAGTTTGCATCTACCTGGCAGAGATTTGGAGATTGGCGAGTTACAGCATGATGACTTTGAAATACTTGCCAGCCATCGGCACCACAAAAAACTCCGTCGTGGCATGCACCAGGGCAATCGATTCAGCATTGTGTTGCGTGATTTTAAGGCCGATCGGGCGCTAGTATTAGAGCGTTTAAGGCAGATAGAGGAAGAGGGTGTGCCTAACTATTTTGCTGAGCAGCGATTTGGTCACCAGGGCGGTAATCTTTATGAAGCGCAGCGATTGATTGCCGCGGACCAACTAAAAGGCAATCGCCAGGGCACCGGAATCTATTTGTCGGCTGCGCGTTCTTGGTTATTTAATTTAGTTGTGGCCCACTATATTGAAGGCGGGCCGTTGCATGATCAGACCGGACCACTTTGGGGTCGGGGGCGCTCTAATGCGGACATCGACAGCGCTAAGGTAGAGAGCGGTGTTCTTGCTGGCTGGCAGAGTTGGTGTTATGCATTAGAACATGCAGGCCTTAAGCAGGAGCGTCGTAACTTGCTTTTAAAGCCGCAAGATTTACGCGCTCACTGGTCTGACAATGACTGTCTGTCATTACATTTCGCCTTGCCCAGTGGCTGTTTTGCGACGGCACTACTCCGTGAATTAGCCGAACTATTCCGCCCGAATTTTAAAGCCCTGTGATATATTAACGGACGCGTAATAACGCCGGTCTCAGCCATATTTTAGGCTGTTTTAGCAGGGGTTTTAAACATACTTTGAAGTCATGCTTTTAATGGAAATTATTAATAGGGGAAGTAGGTGAACTCGATCGAATTAGCTGGAATTGGAATGACGTCCCAGCGAACCCGTGAGCGACTCATTGAGCGGTTGATTGATCAGGGTATTAGCAGCCAGGCGGTACTTGATGTTATTCGCATGACCCCTAGACATATCTTTCTCGATGAAGCCCTGTCACACCGTGCTTATGAAGATACGGCACTGCCGATTGGTTACTCCCAAACATTATCTCAACCCTATATTGTTGCGCGCATGACAGAAATACTACTCAGTGGCGGCCCGCTCAAAAAGGTATTAGAAATTGGCACGGGCTCAGGTTATCAGACCACTATTCTCTCTCAGTTAGTGGCTGAGGTCTGTACTGTTGAGCGCATAGAGCCTTTGCTAAAAAAGGCTAAGGACCGCTTCAGAAAGCTGGGTCTTAATAATATTACTGCCGAACTGTCAGACGGTAGCTTTGGATGGGATACACATGCGCCTTATGATGGCATTATTACTACAGCAGCCCCCCAATCTGTGCCAGAGGAGCTATTGCGTCAGATGGCGCCAAACGGCATTCTGGTAATCCCTGTGGGCAATGGTCAATCTCAGGACCTCAGGATACTGAAGCGAGTTGCTGACTCATCTGAGTTTGACGAAGAAATCGTTGAAAAAGTAAAGTTTGTCCCGTTACTGAGTGGGCTGTCCCGATAGGGTGCGGTGCTAGGTCAGACTGCCAAAATTAGGGCAAACTTGAAAGCAAAAGTGACCATAGGAACTAATATGCGTAACCCACGTCATTATTTGTTACTGTTTTTGAAGGGCATCGCTATGGGTGCCGCAGACGTCGTACCCGGTGTGTCTGGCGGCACCATTGCTTTTATTAGCGGTATCTATACAGAACTAATCGACGCCATTAAATCCCTTAACTTACATGCGGTGAAAATACTTCGCGGTGAGGGTTTTGCTGCAGCCTGGCGATATATTAATGGTAATTTTCTCTTTACCCTTTTAGGCGGCGTGCTAACTAGCGTATTTTCACTGGCCAAGGTCATGCAGTATCTGCTGATCGAACACCCGTTACCACTATGGTCCTTTTTTACCGGTTTAATTATCGGTTCAGTTATTTACCTGCTGCGTCAGAATCCGCCTCAGCGCGTCGTTGATAAGGGACTTTTAGCGCTGGGCATTACTGTGGCCTACGGTATCGCTATTGCGCCATCTTTGACGTTACACGGCGATCATTTAACCATGTTTTTTGCGGGCACTATTGCCCTGTGTGCAATGATACTGCCGGGGATTTCAGGGTCATTTATTTTAGTGTTGCTGGGCCTCTATCCGTTCTTTATCGGTGCAATTGTCAGTTTTCAGATCGATATTCTTGCGGTCTTCGCACTCGGCGGGCTAATCGGACTTATGGCCTTTAGTCGATTGCTGTCATGGTTATTGAATCATTACCAAGCGGCTGTTATTGCCACAATGTGCGGATTTCTAATCGGTAGTTTGAATATTATTTGGCCGTGGAAGCAGGCGATAGAAACTACGATTAGTCATTCTGGTAAGACGTTGGTGTTGGCGTCGAAAAACCTCTTACCTAACCAGTTTGCTACGCTGGGCCAAGACCCACAAATCGCAGCGTGCCTGACGGCATTCTTTTTGGCCTTGATCTTGGTGTTAGGATTGGAATATATTGGTCAAAAATATTCAAAAAAATCAGTATCGGCTGCCTAATATGTTAAAAATATTTCCCTGTGCTGTATTGCTTGTGATGCTCAGCGCCTGCGCTAATTATGATGCGCCAGTCAGTTCGCGAGTGCAGCCGCCAAGTATGCGTATTACCACCCATGTGGTTGCTGCTGGTGATACGCTTTATTCTATTGCCTGGCGCAATGATGTGCATTTTAGGCTGTTGGCGCGGGCTAACGATTTGAGCGAGCCTTATCACATTCAGTTAGGCCAGCGTCTGACATTGGATACGCAAAATACAAGTTTAAATAACCCTGCGAAGGGTTCTTTAAAGACTGCCATTAAACCATCAAATGCGTTCAAACCAGAGGTTAAGAAGGCACCCGTAGCCTCTAAAAGAATACCTAAACCTCTGGTTTTTAGTGACAATTGGACGTGGAAATGGCCCATACAGGGTAAAACAGTGGAGAGTTTTAGTCCGGCCGACTTGCGTAAGGGTATCAGTATTAAAGGCGTAAGCGGCGCTATGGTGCGCCCAGCGGCGCCAGGAACAGTGGTATATGCAGGTGACGGATTGCGTGGATATGGAAAGCTAGTTATTATTAAGCATAGCGACGTATTACTCAGTGCTTACGGTCATAATGAAAAAATAATGGTGAAGGAAGGGCAAGTCGTTAGGCAGATGGAAATAATCGCTAAGTTAGGGATCAAAGGGACGATGCATTTTGAGATAAGAAAAGATGGGTATCCTGTAAATCCTACTTTGTATTTAAGGTAAAATTAATACCATTGTCAGGAAAGGTTTAGTGTTAAGTTTGAATTAGGTATCAAAAGGAATGGTACTTAAGTAATAAGGGTTAGCGCCAGGATCGGCTGCTAAATTAAGGAAGATCGTGCAAAAGGATGTCAAACGTGACGGATGAAGCGTTAGTATTAGATCAGCGTGCGCCAGCCGCTGATAGTCAGGAAGACACTGCGGAGATAAGCCATCAGGTTATTGATGCAACAAGTCTCTATTTAAAAGAAATTGGCTTCGCGCCGCTGTTGACGGCCGACGAAGAGGTTTTTTATGCTCGCAAGCTGCAAAAAGGATGTGAAAAATCGCGGCATAGAATGATTGAAAGTAACTTGAGGTTGGTGGTTAAAATCTCTAGACGTTATATCAATCGTGGTTTAGAGCTATTGGATTTAATTGAAGAAGGCAATCTCGGGTTAATGAGAGCCGTTGAGAAATTTGATCCAGAGCTAGGATACCGCTTTTCAACTTACGCTACGTGGTGGATACGTCAAACGATCGAACGCGGTCTGATGAATCAGGCGCGTACCATTCGGTTACCTGTTCATGTGGTCAAAGAGCTCAATGTTTATCTGCGTGCTTCGCGTAAATTAGCTCAGCAGGTTGATCATTCGCCAACATCAGAGGAAATCGCCGCTGAGGTGGGTAAGCCTGTTGCCGATGTGCTAAAAATTCTCAGTTTTGGTGAGCGTATATCTTCAATTGATGTTCCAGTGGCCGATAAAGAAAAAACATTGGTTGAAACGATTGCTGACGACAACGGGTTTAGGCCTGAAAGCGAGGTTGAAGAAGAAAACCTAACGAATCGGCTCCAAATGTGGCTAGAACAGCTGCCCGAGAAGCAAAGAGAGGTATTGGTGAGACGTTTTGGGTTAATGCATCACAAGGAAGAAACCCTAGAGCAGGTGGGTCGGGAGATTGGTCTTACTCGCGAACGAGTGAGACAGATTCAGGTTGATGCGTTGCGACGTTTGCGCGATGTGTTGCACCAGCATGGTCTAAACAGTGATGTATTATTTGAAGACTTCGATGGGAGCTAATGGGGTAGAAGTTAGACGCACAAAAAAACCCGGCGCTTGCCAGGTTTTTTATGCTTATCGAATCGGGGTTTATTCCGCTAGATAACGTTCTCTGGAGGCAATAATTTCAGCGCGCGCTGCTTCTGCATTGTCCCAGCCGTCAACTTTCACCCACTTGCCGGGCTCAAGTGCTTTATAGTTTTCGAAGTAATGCACAATTTGCTTAATGAGTAGCTCGGGAAGGTCAGACGCTTCGTGAACATGATCGTAAATTTTAGTTAGTTTGGTATGGGGTACGGCTAACAGCTTAGCATCTACACCGGACTCATCGCTCATATTCAATACACCAACGACACGACTGCGAATGACCGCACCTGGCATGACTGGATAAGGCGTGACAACCAAAACATCTAGCGGATCCCCATCTTCAGACAATGTCTGAGGAACATAGCCATAGTTGGCTGGATAGAACATGGGAGTAGCAACAAATCGATCGACAAAGATAGCGTCGCTGTCTTTATCTACTTCATATTTGATCGGGTCATGATTTGCTGGTATCTCAATAATTACATTGATGTCATTGGGCAGATCTTTGCCCGCAGGTATGTCGTTGTAGCTCATTTGAATAGTTCCATTAGGTTGCATTGCCAAGAAGGCGCGAATTATAGCCAGTTGATCAAAATTAGGCCAGTAGCTAGGGGCTGAAAATCCATCTGGACTGCCAATTACTTGGATTAATGCGATAGGCAAAAGTAATCAGCAGATTAGGCTGGCAATGGTCCAGTGTCATAGTCTTGGATATCGCGTTAAATGGTGTCGATTCTCCACCGTTTTTAACGCCACCTGATGCACTAATCTGCAGTTGGCATTTTGGCTGCTGTAGTCGCGAGAAATTGTCCCGCGTGCTTAATACTTGCGATACGCACAGTCCCCTGAGAAACGCATTGTGAGGCCGGTTATGGGTAGCTAATTGACGTATAGTTTTCTCACACCTTAATGGCGTATCTCCACGCTGGACAGATCCCTCAGTGACATTACAGGCTCGCTTTTTTACTGCATTCAGCGCCGTTTTCCGCTGGCGTGTCTAGTTTAGGGTGCTTTTATGGCTAAGGTTATAGTCCGCTGGCTAGCTCATTGCTCGCCTATGTGGACATTTTGTACGCCAACGAACCACATATTTTAAAGCTATGCTCGGTACCAGTGAGTCTCATTAGTCATCGCTTTCAGTTAACTCAATAAGCTTGAAAGCAGGTACACTGTGCGAATTAGTCGTCATGATCATCTATAATACTGAATTGGCAGCGTCCGGCCTTGAATCGGCGCGATTATTAATTAAGTCCATAAGGAATGCCCCCTTGAATAACAATATTCGTTTCGCCCTTATGTTTTCTCTGGCTATTGTGGTTTGGTTTGGCTCTGGCTTTATTAAAAAATCTGATTCGGCGGAACCTGCAATCACAGTGGCTGAAAACTATACCAAAGTGCAGGTTGTCAGTTCCAGTCAACGGTTATTTAGTCGCACCTTAACAATGCGGGCTAGCACAGAACCCAATAGAGCAGTCCATGTGCTTGCTCAGGTGTCTGGAAAGATTTCGGCTATTTTGGCTGAACAGGGCAGTTCGGTCACTCAGGGACAGGGTATCTGCGAAATCGATGCTGAAGACAGGCATCTGCGCCTTAAACAGGCCGAAGCTGCTCTTGAGAATGCAACTATCGCTTACCGTGGTGCATTGAAACTCAAAAGTGTTGGTTATCAGTCAGAGCTCGCTATTTCTCAAGCAAACGCGGCGCTGGCGAAGGCGAAAACGAATCATAAACGGGCACAAATCGATACTGAAAACCTTCGAGTGAAGGCACCATTTGGAGGTATTGTTGAATCACGGCCGGTTGAAATTGGGGACTTTATAACCCCAGGTCAAAAA
>TARA_B110000046_G_scaffold157016_1_pt1 | contig 17942 bp, 17 predicted proteins | sample TARA_B110000046 | Tara Oceans TARA_B110000046 (sample SAMEA4397157) | marine metagenome | biome: Polar Biome; feature: [DCM] deep chlorophyll maximum layer (ENVO:01000326); material: water (ENVO:00002006), including particulate matter (ENVO:01000060) such as... | depth 40 m
TCAGTTGAAGTGATCCATGCGCAGAATTGCTCCCAGAAGCTTGCGCTTTCGCGTCTTTGTAAAGTTGTAGTCATGATTAATTTTAAGTTAAAGTAAATGTTTTGGTCTTGAAAAACTCCCAGGATTTCTCCTGTTACTCTTATTATAGTTAACAAAGGTGCGCATTTATATGAACTTATCTTAAAATATATAATTAATAGTATAATTACGTATAAAAGCGCGCTGTACAATTTTGAGTCCTTAATGTTTCGCGCCTTAATTCTCTTGAATAATTTATTAGGTTTACCCAAATGATTCTTTATCCATATATTATAAAAGCTTATGCTTGATTATTAATTTATACGGTCTCTAGATTGAGACTCAGTTGCTTTAAACAATATGAGAACTCTGTTTGATGCAACCTTTTTTCGGGTCGAAAAATCGCCTTTAAGGTAAGTTTCTGCATTTTTATTAATAATGGCTCTCCCTTTTTAATCGGTTCTTGCCATTCGACCAAATAGTTGAGTTGTCATTCGCTCCAATGGTTGTAAGAAATTCTCAAAATCTTCTGTAATTAGAGAATAATCGGATGTGACAGCGTACAAATCATCAAGTCGTATACAAGCCACACTTTTAGAAGATATTGTTAAACCTCCGTTAAGGAACCATCTTGATTTCGCATCAGCTTCACTTTCAGACACGTCGTCTTCGAATTTTAGACAAAGAGGGGAAAACAATGAATAAAAGCTTTCATCATCCATGAAATATGTGAACAAGTTCGCCCAATTTTCCTTGCAATGGACATCATTCCAGTTTTCGATAATTAGAGGTGATTCGTATGTATCTAAAAGCAGTTCTGAGAAAGTTGCTGATAGTGTTGTTACATCTGCTTTCAGAAATGGTAGAGTTGAATTAATTACCCTTTAATTTTTTATTCTTATTAATAGTCAATTTAAAGGATAATTAAAGTTATAACGGTTTTAAATAGTTACGTTAAAGCATTCGGTGTTACTTACATTAAAAACCATCTAGTTAGTTACGGAAAATAACTCTGGCGAGTTTTGGTTCGCGATTTTAGTGTTAATAGAACGTAAGATTACATCATCTCGTTGTATTTCTACATTCATTTGCTTAATTAAATCCCCATTTCCAAGGAAAATAAATTGGATTGATGTAGCAATATCAAAACCTTTTATTGGGTATGCTAAAGATATCTTTCCCTGATTTTTAACTAGAACTTGACTACCCTTTTCGATTAAAAAATCACGATAGTATTCTGTTTTTGAAATTGTTTCTTGTTCTGTTGTCGTAAATTTTAGAAGTAAAATTAACTCATATAATTCAAGTTCTTTTTTCATATTAAGAATATAGTTATTAGAAATTTATTATGATTTAAATAATAATGTATAACACTATACTAGGCAAATTTATCATTAAACCTGATAGCTTTATACCCTTCGGTTAATGTATCTGATTTTGGATAAAGCCTGTAAGAATTAGTAAGTAACCTTTTTTGTAAGTTTTTTTATGTTTAAAGAAAATACTAAAATTCAGATTATCCACTATAAATCAGATAATCTGAATTTCAATTTTATAAAGAACTCTTTAATTATCAAGTACTTTTAAATTAAATACCGAACTGGTTACCACGACGATATTGTAAATAAGCCGCAACAAAAAGACCTAAAATTGTTACAGGAACAAGACCAAGTACAATTCCAGAAAGTAATACTTCTACCATAATTTTTAATGTGATTAAATTTAAAGTGTTTAATTTAATATTTAAGAAACCCTATTTTAGCCTTTAACTAATTATTCACCGATTTCAGAAAAAAGACTACTTTGTCTAATATCTTCAGCTTGAATTGTAACAAGATCAGACTTTGTTAAAATTGCATCCCCAGAATTAAACATTCTATTTGCGTGTCTCATACGAGCAGTATCAATAGCATTACTAATGGTACGCGCGTTAGCAAATAGAGGTAATTGACTTCGTTTTTCAATGTAATTTAACAGCGCTGCTTCTGCATCGTCTGTCATTCGATATTGTTGTTCAGCCAAAATCATTCGGCCAATTTGAATTAACTCTTCTGGAGAATAATCCGGAAAATCAATGTGGTTTGCTACACGAGATGATAAACCTGGATTAGATTCATAAAAGCTATCCATCCGATCTTTATAACCAGCAAAAATAACAACTAAATCCTCGCGTTGATTTTCCATTACTTGAAGAAGAATTTCAATCGCTTCCGAACCATAATCTCTTTCGTTATCAGGCTTATAAAGGTAGTAAGCTTCATCAATAAATAAAACACCACCCATTGCACGCTTTAAAACTTCCTTTGTTTTAGGTGCAGTGTGCCCAATATATTGGCCGACTAAGTCATCCCTAGTAACAGTAATTAAATGCCCTTTACGAATGTAACCTAATTTAAAAAGGATATCAGCCATTCGTGTTGCAACTTCAGTTTTTCCAGTTCCGGGACTTCCAGTAAAGGACATGTGTAAACCAACAGTAGCTGAATTTATTCCTAACCCAAGATTTTTTCTAAGGCGTTGAACTAATAATAATGCAGCAATTTCTTTAATACGAAGCTTAACGGGAGCAAGACCAACAAGGTCCAGCTCTAATTGGTCCATAATCCCCTGAATATTCGTGTTGTTATACTCTTCTTGTAAATTAACAGCCATGCTATAAAGATTATAAGATACTATTTTATATTGAATTATATCATGGTATAGATACTTTTTTAAAAGTTTTAGTAAAAAAGTTTCTTATTTTGGGAAAATCCGAATGCGTTTATTATTATAAGTTCCCACAGTAATACCATCTAATTGATAATGGGCGATTATCTCATGCTGTTGTTTTCTTATTAAACTTGTTTGGGGGAACAAATCAATTGTAACTTTTTTTGGTACTACAATTTCCTCGATTGCTAATCTTACTTCTTCTAATGGCGATAAAAACTCTTGACTTAAGATATTGGAAGATTTCAATTCGGCACTTTGATTTTGGTATGGAGAAGTTAAATTTACTTGGTTTTTAACCAAAGTTCTTAACGCTCTCGTAATCATTACCAATGATGTATTTTGGATTGTATGAACCGTTAATTTTTTAGCATGTGAAATTTGCTTTAATTTCCTATTACTTTTGATTAAATTTTCTAACGTTAAAATAGTATCAGCATATTGAATTTCTTTAGTTAAAATGATTGGAAGTTGTAAAATTTTAATTAAAGGTTTTAACTCTTGGATATTAATACCGTATGTATATAAAAAAGTAAATTCGTGTTTTAATTCAGGTGTTAAACGGGACGTAGGTTTATTACGTTTTTTCGCCTTTTGTTTTTCTACTTGTCCTAAATTAGTAAAAGGAGAATTATTTCTTTGTTTTTTGTCTGAATTTGAACGGTTTGTATAATTATTGGGGCGAGATTCTGCACTTGTTTGATTATAAATAATTTTACAATCAATAAAACGTTTTCCAGGTAATACAAAGGTGCGCTTTTGTACGGGTAAAATCTGCCCTTGCAAAAATAAATCAACGGATTTTTCGATATTTTCATGAATAATCCAGGTTTGAGGATTTGGTAATTCGATTGCAATATCAAATGTTGGTGGAGCTTTACGCTCTAGTATACTTTTGGCAGACCCTCGACGTTTTGCTTCTTCATCTCCTAAGGTAACATATTGTATTCCGCCAATTAAATCCGTAATCGTCGGATTTTTAATTAAATTTTCAAGTGCATTACCGTGGGCTGTCCCAACCAATTGAACCCCTCTCTCCGCAATTGTGCGAGCAGCAAATGCTTCTGATTCAGTACCGATTTCATCAATAATAATTATTTCAGGCATATGGTTCTCAACAGCCTCGATCATAACTTCATGTTGGTTTTGGTTATTGGAAACTTGCATGCGTCTTGCTTTCCCAATTGAAGGGTGTGGTAGATCACCATCGCCTGCAATTTCATTAGAAGTATCAATAATAATAACACGTTTTTTCATTCCATCTGATAATACGCGTGCTATCTCACGTATAGCTGTTGTTTTACCTACGCCCGGCCGACCTAATAATAAAATAGATTTTTCTTGTTCTAATAGATCTCGAATAATACTAACAGTTCCAAAAAATGCTCGACCAATTCGACACGTTAAACCAATGACACTTCCATTTCGATTGCGAAGGGAGCTAATGCGATGTAAAGTTTTTTCTATTCCGGCCCGATTATCACTGCTAAATTTACCTAATTTTTTCAAGATAAGGTCAAGATCTTGCCATACAACAGTTCGATATGAAAAATATTCTGTAGTATTTGAAAATCTAGCCTCTGGTCTTCGACCAATATCAAGAACAATTTCAATAAGGGATTCGCGATTAGGGTGTTTTTCTAGAGGTTCCTTAATAAATTTGGGTAATACATTTAATAATTGTGTTAGATCGTCTGCAAGAAGCATTTATTTAATATAATTTAATATTTTTTTAATTATACTTTACAGTGACATCTATCTTTTCTAAACTTTGTTAAAGGTTAGATCGAATATGTCTATTTATATGTTATATTAATAACATGAGTGAAACTAAAGTTTTACTTCTTACCATAACAAGCAGTTCAAATTTTCATTCACAAATAATAACTACAATGTCTCACTTTACTAAGATAAAGACAAAACTTTATGATCGTGCCACAATCGAAAAAAGTCTTTCCGATTTAAACATTGAATGGGAATCTGGTCTTAAACAGATTAATGGCTACAATAATCAAAAGCATGAAGCTGAAATTATTATTCGCCAAAAGAATGATCATGATATTGGTTTTAAATGGAATGGCACAGAATATGAGTTAGTAACAGATCTTATGTTCTGGGATCAAGCGCACTCTGTAAATAAGTTTCTAAACAGTATCAATCAACGTTATGCATTTAACCTGATTGCAAAAGTAAGTGAAGAGCAAAGTTTTCAATATGTAGAAGCAAAAAACCAACAAGATGGTTCCATTAAGTTACTTCTTCGAAAGTTTAACTAATTAGCTCCATTTGTTAGGTACCAGTAAAAAAACTACCCGCTACTCCCGAATTATTAAAAAATTCTAGAGCAGGGGGTAGTTTTTTTTTATTGCAATGAATAGTTAGATTATAATTGTTTTTGAGCGCAGAACAAAATAGACAACTCTATGTCTTATTCTTGCCAGCATCATTACAAAATAATTAAAAGCTTCTTTTTTATATTCGGTAAGAGGATCTTTTTGCCCATAAGCTCGCCATCGAATAGAATCTCTTAAAAACGCAATTTTTTGTAGATGCTCTTGCCATGAATAATCGATTTGTTGAAGTATAAAAGATCTTTCTAATTCTCGAAGTAAACCCTTTTCAATCGATTCCATTTCAAGCTCTTTTAAATCATAAGTAATTTGTAATTGTTGACTTACAAAAGCTAATGCTTGATCAAAGTCTTTCTCAGAATTATATGAACTGATATTAAATGGGACACCTAGTAGATTTTGTAATTTAATTGCAATTAACTGGGCGGAGTTTTCCGCATTTTCTGTCCTAAAATAGATAAAAAGATCATATAAACTTCTTTCCGCATAATCAAGAACCCACTTCCTTAGGTTACCTTGTTGTAAAAGACGAAGCCGTTCCGAATAAACACCATTCCGCTGAGTATTTAGTGCCTGATCGTATTCGAAAAGTTGTTTTCGTGTATCGAAATAATAGGCCTCAACTTTTTTTTGTGCAGACTCTAAACTTTTATTCAATAGCGACGATTGTATTGGTGTGTCATCTTGAAACCCGATATTTTGCATCATAGTTAATATTTGATCACCCCCAAAAATACGAAGTAATTTATCTTCTAAGCTTAAAAAGAAGCGGGATGAACCTGGATCACCCTGTCGTCCGGAACGTCCACGAAGTTGATTGTCAATTCGTCTCGATTCATGTCGTTCTGTTCCAATAACATGTAAGCCGCCTAATTCTCGAATTTCTTTACTTTCTGTGGATGCAATTATTTTTGTTTCAGAAAAGACCTCTTTATATAAAGCTGTAAAAAGTTGACTTATAGAATCATCTTTTATTTCGACCTCAGATAAAGGCTGTTTTAAAAGTTCGTCATAATTATCATAGAGTTCTTGTTTAACTCTACTATCGGCTAAGTCAAGAATTTTATTTACAGCCGCAAGATTTGAAACCTTATCGGTACTTAGTAATAAAACCTTTAAAAGGGATTTTGTTAAAAATGTAGGGTTGCCGCCTAATAAGATATCAGTTCCACGACCCGCCATATTAGTAGCAATTGTTACGGCGTTTCTACAACCTGCTTGAGCGATAATTTCCGCTTCACTCTCAATGTTTTCCGGTTTTGCATTTAAAATTCGGTATGGAATATTATATTCACTTAACAAGGCTGCCAGAAGTTCCGATTTTTCTATCGTTGTTGTACCAACTAAAACAGGTCTACCAATTTGGTGCATCTCTAAGCACTCTTGTGCCACAGCACGCCATTTTATATATTGATTTTTATAGATTAAATCAGAAAGATCTTTTCTTTTTATTTCTCGATGAGTTGGAACTTGAACAACGTTTAAATTATATATTTTTTCAAATTCAGCTTCTTCAGTCTTGGCTGTCCCGGTCATACCAGACAAAGTCTTATAAAGAAGGAAAAGGTTTTGGTAACTTACAGATGCTAATGTTTGACTTTCATCTTGAATTGGAACATTTTCTTTAGCTTCTACAGCTTGATGTAACCCATCACTCCAACGACGCCCTTGCATAGTTCGCCCAGTAAATTCGTCAACAATAATGATTTCTTGATCTGGATTAATAATATAATTCTTATTTATTAAATAAAGTTCTTTTGCTTTAATAGAATTTAAAATATAAGAAATCCAGGGTTGACTAGGATCATAAAGATCCATAATACCTAAAGCTTGCTCACAAAAAGACACACCTTCAGGGCTTAAGGTAACTCCTTGAGTCTTTTCATCAACATTGTAGTGGACATCACGTCGCAGAGTTGTAGCCAATTTAGACGTTCGAAGATATTTTTCTGTTGGTGCTTCACTTGCTCCCGAAATAATTAATGGTGTGCGGGCTTCATCAATTAGAATTGAATCTACTTCATCAACAACACAATAAAAAAAGCTTCTTTGGACAATTTCATCAGGCGTATATGCCATATTATCCCGTAAATAATCAAAACCTAATTCATTGTTTGTTACGTAAACAACGTCACAATTATAATTTTCTTTTCTTTCCTTCGGGGACATATTTTCTTGGATTAAACCTACGCTTAGTCCTAGAAAACGATGGACTTGACCTACATATTCTGCATCTCGTCTCGCTAAATAATCATTAACAGTAATAACGTGTGTTCCTTTTCCGTAGAGCGCATTTAAAAAAGTCGGCAGAAGAGCAACAATTGTTTTTCCTTCCCCGGTCTTCATTTCAGCTATTTTTCCTTCATTCAGAATAAATCCACCAATTAGCTGAACATCATAATGTCGTAAACCGAGTACTCTATCACTGGCTTCACGAACTAAAGCAAATGCTTCGTTTATAATAGAACTTTGTGGATCGCCATTGTTTAAACGTTGCTTTAACTCTTTTGTTTTCTTTTGTAAATCTTGATCGGTTAATGTTTTAAACGTTTTCCCAAGGGAGTTAATTTGTTGTATTTGGGGATTATATTTCGTTAAAACTTGCTGTGTGGTTTTTTGAAAAAGGGATTCAAGCATAGGTTAAAATTATTCTAGTTATTGGGCTTATTACTAATAATAACACGAAGCACTGAAGAGTTATGGTAAACTTCGGTAAAAATAATCGTTCTTCGTTTTATATGGGTCACCTGGGACTCGAACCCAGAACTATTCGGTTAAAAGCCGAGTACTCTACCATTGAGTTAGTGACCCCTTTTAAATATGATTTTAATTATACAAAATATTAAGATACTTGACTAGAAGTTTTTGATTATTAATTTTGTAAACAACTAGTTTACCTTAATTATGAAGGGGGTATGTTTGGTTTTTTCCCAAGTTAATTTGCTAAAGAAAAATGCATTTGTTATAATTTATTTATCGGCTCAGTAGCTCAGTTGGTTAGAGCAGGGGACTCATAAGCCCAAGGTCGCAGGTTCAAGTCCAGCCTGAGCCAGTGAGAAAAATAAGGATGGTGTTTAAACGAAATAAGTAGGATCTTACATAAAGAGTTTTTAAGTTAAGAAGTAATATAGAACTGTTACTAAAAATTATGGTCGGAAAAACAATACTGTATCAAGAGGAGGCGAGAAAGGCAATTGAAAAAGGTATGGATACTTTAGCAGAAGCAGTTTCCATTACCTTAGGCCCAAAAGGTAGAAATGTAGTTCTTGGTAAAAAATTTGGAACTCCTCAAATTGTTAACGACGGCGTTACAATCGCTAAGGAAATTAATTTAGCTAATAATCTTGAAAACACTGGGGTTTGTTTAATTCGCCAAGCTGCTTCAAAAACAAATGATGTAGCAGGGGATGGTACAACAACAGCAACAGTACTGGCCTATGCAATTATTAAACAAGGAATGCGAAATGTAGCAGCTGGTGCAAACCCAATTGTTTTAAAGCGGGGTATTGAAAAAGCAACACAATTCGCTGTTCGAAAAGTCATGGATTATGCTAGACCCATTGAAAGCCTTTCTGATATTACGAAAGTTGCTACTATATCATCCGGTAATGATACAGAAGTAGGTTCGCTTATTGCTAGTGCAATCGATAAAGTTGGACGTGAAGGGTTAATTTCACTTGAAGAAGGAAAATCAACAGTAAATGAACTTGAAATAACTGAAGGAATGGGCTTTGATAGAGGTTTTATTTCCGGTTATTTTGTTACTAATCAAGAACGAATGGAAGTTATTCTTGATAATGCATTTATTTTATTAACAGACAGAAAGATTACTCTCGTAAAACAAGATTTACTACCAACGTTAGAATTAATTTCGAAAACCAATCAGCCATTATTGATAATAAGCGATAATGTTGAGAAAGAAGCTTTAGCAACATTAATTATTAATAAGATACGTGGAATTTTAAATGTTGTTGCCGTACGAGCTCCAGGTTTTGGAGATCGCCGCAAAGCTCTTTTAGAGGATTTAGGCGTTTTAACAGGTGGTCAAGTGATTAGTGCTGATGCTGGTTTAACTCTAGAAAACGTTGAATTAGAATATTTAGGAAAAGCGCGTCGAGTAATTATTGGGAAGGATTCTACAACAATCATTTCAGATGCCAATAAACAGGAAGTCCTAGCTCGATGTGAGCAATTAAGACGACAATTAGAAACCCTGGATACAACATATGAAAAGGAAAAAATTCAGGAACGTCTTGCAAAATTAAGTGGTGGTGTCGCTTTAATAAAAGTAGGGGCTGCTACGGAAACGGAGATGAAAGATCGTAAATTAAGATTAGAAGATGCAGTAAACGCTACAAAAGCTGCTGTTGAAGAAGGTATTGTTCCGGGTGGTGGTACAACACTGGCACATATTTCTGAGGAGCTATTAGATTGGTCGAAAGATAATCTACTCGGTGACGAACTTATTGGTGCTCTGATTGTTGAAAAAGCTTTAAGTGCGCCGTTGAAAAAGATTGCAACAAACGCAGGTCAAAATGGTGCAGTTATTTTTGAAAAAGTGAAAAATGCCGATTTTGAAGTTGGTTATAACGCTGCAACAAACCAATTGGTTAATATGTTTGAAATTGGTATTATTGATCCAGCAAAAGTAACTCGTTCCACATTACAGAATGCCGCTTCGATTGCTAGTATGGTATTAACAACGGAATGTATTATCGTCGATAAGGTTGTTGAAGGAAATTCAAATTAATCTGATAGGCTTTAAGTAGACCAAATGGATTAGATTTTTAATATCATGATTTTAAATTTTACTTTACTAAAAAATTCAAATACTAAAATACGAAGTGAAAATATAAAAATGGATACCGGTGCTGATGACGAAATGGCTCTTTCTGAACATATTGAAGAGTTTAGTCAAAGAACTGTTTTTTGTATTGTCATTATTATTTTGGCAACATTCACTTGTTTTGCAGATGTAAGAGAAATCGTTAAAGTTTTTCAAGCACCTGCAATAGGAGTTAAATTTCTCCAATTTGCTCCAGGCGAATATTTTTTTGCATCTTTTAAAATAGCCGCCTTTTGTGGTCTACTAATCAGTAGTCCCATTGTTTTTTATCAAATTTTACTATATTTAATACCAGGCTTAACAAAATCAGAGCGGAATATTATTCTACCTGTGAGTTTGGGGTCAGGCGTCTTATTTTTTGGCGGGTTAGCTTTTTCATACTTTTTCCTTGTTCCTGCAGCTTTAAAGTTTTTTATATCCTATGGTTCAGAAGTTGTGGAACCCTTTTGGTCGTTTGATCAATATTTTGATTTTATGGCTGTGTTACTTTTTGCGACAGGTATTGCTTTTCAAGTACCTGCAGTGCAGGTTGTGCTAGGATTATTGGGAATTATTTCAGGACAAAAGATGCTTTCCTATTGGAAGTATGTTGTAGTAATTTGTACAGTTTTAGCTGCCGTTATTACCCCATCAACAGACCCAGTTACGCAACTTTTAATGTCATCAGCCCTTTTAACGCTTTATTTAGGGGGTTCCGGATTTGTAATTTTACTAACAAAGTAATCTGAGTTTACTAGTGGATCAAAAAGCATTATTAGAAAATTCGGTGTATAATAAAATGGTGTATATTAAAACCATTTAAATAATTATACCGGTATGCTAAAAGCTATCAAAAATTTTAAATCTATTTTCCTAATCTTTGGAATCGCGGGTACTCTTTTCTTTCCGAAAGTATCATACGCGTATCCAGTTTTTGCTCAAAACGCATACCAAAATCCACGTGAAGCAACAGGACGTATTGTATGTGCAAATTGTCACTTAGCACAAAAACCAACAGAAATTGAAGTACCACAAGCTGTTATACCTGATACAGTGTTTGAAGCGGTCGTAAGTATCCCTTATGATCTTTCGAAAAAGCAAATCACAGCTACTGGAAACAGTAAAGGTGGTCTTAACGTAGGTGCTGTTGTTATCCTTCCTGAAGGTTTTAAACTTGCGCCAAAGGATCGTCTTTCTGATGAATTAAAAGCAAAAACGAAAGGTACATTTATTCAACCATATAGTAAGGAAAAGCCTAACATTCTAGTTGTGGGACCTATCTCTGGTAATAAGTTTCAAGAGATTACCTTTCCTATATTAGCTCCAGACCCGGCTACAGACAAGGAAGTTAACTTCTTAAACTACCCAATTTATGTTGGTGGTAACCGTGGAAGAGGGCAAGTATACCCTACTGGTGAGAAGAGTAACAATAACGCTTTAACTGCTAAAGCTGCAGGTCAAATTACAGCAATTGAGCCAGCAGAAAAAGGTCAATCGACGTTGGTAATTACAACTAAAGATGGAACAGTTACACAAACAGTTCCAGGAGCACTTGATCTTATTGTAAAAGTAAACGATGTTATAAAAGCGGATCAAGCTTTAACTGCTGATCCAAATGTGGGTGGCTTTGGTCAGAACGAAACAGAAGTTATTCTACAGAATCCAAACCGTGTAAAGGGTATGATCGTATTCTTCTTCACAGTAACGGTTACACAAATTTTATTAGTTCTTAAGAAAAAGCAATTTGAAAAGGTTCAAGCTGCAGAAATGAACTTCTAAAGTTTCCATTCTTTAATTTTTCTTTTGTAGAAAATTTAAAAAACCAAAAAAGTTTTCTTGTCTCATTTAGACAAGAAAACTTTTTTGGTTTTTTGTTAGTAACGTACTAACCACGGATAATTTTATCAGATGAACTAACAAAAATTAAGGCAACCGAAATTGGGATTACTACAATAATAATTGCAAGGAAGATACTACTTAGAAAAGCGCTTAACGAAGGTGTCATATATCTAAATTTAAAACCGATTTTGAAATGATTATATCATAAAGAAGGTAAAGTTTAGTATTTGTTTTTACCTTACCCCTTTCCAACGACAAAAGGTAATAAAGCAGCAATCCTTGCTGTTTTAATAAGTTTCGTAACTTTTTTTTGTTGCTTTGACGATAAACCAGTTATACGACGGGGAAGAATCTTTCCTTGATCACTAATAAAATTACTCAAGATTTTTGTATCTTTGTACGTAATTAAAGTAAAATCAACCGTTTCGGTTGTATCTGTATCGTTCTTTTTTGTTTCTGTAAATTTATTGAAAGTTACCATATCAGTTATTTTCGAACCGCGTTATTTAATTTCTTTAAAGATCTCATGCTTTTTTGTGACCGGTGAATACTTTTTTAATTCTAAGCGGTCTGTTGTATTTCGACGATTTTTTGACGTATGATAACGATAAACACCTTCTGGACATCGGTGCTCTAATGTAATCTGAATTCTAGCCCCCTTGCTTTTAGCCATATAGCGTGTAAGATTTATACTTTAATTTAGTTTACTAAATATAGGATAAAGAAAAAGGGTGAAAAAAGCAAGGAGAGTCCTATTTTTGTAAAAAAATATTAATTTTCTAATAAAAAATTTATTCTTTTTTTAAAGAACCCTTTTCTATTGATCCAATATTTGTTATAATATACTGTGTATTAGTAATTTAATTACTACGCAACTTTAAGCTGGTGTAGCTCAATTGGTAGAGCAACTGATTTGTAATCAGTCGGTTATGAGTTCAAGTCTCTTCACTAGCTATTTAGAAAAATATGTAATAATATTCTTTAGACACTTTTTTTCAAACTTAATATGAATTTATTAGCAGAAACACTTCGGGACGGTATTGTTGGTTTTTTCAAGTTTTATTCTGTCATGCTTACATTAAGAGTTTATTTAACATGGTTCCCTAATATAAATTTTTATCAACAACCATTTAATTCTCTTGGGAAAATGACTGACCCATACTTACGTCTCTTTCGAGGAATTATTCCTCCTTTACTAGCTTTTGATATTTCACCCCTTTTAGCCTTCCTTTTAATAACGTTTCTTATCGATATACTTTCGAGTCTTACATAGAGTTACTAGGTGAAATAACCTTTATATCCTAGATTTTTCTGGCATAAAATTAATAGGTATATAGATTTCGAAAGTTTCATATTTACTCCAGTATAATTAAATTTAAAGGAGAGGTTTTATTAAAAATTTTACGTAACACATAAGTAATAAATGTCAGAAAAGAAATTAACTAATTCGGAAGAGGTCTTAGATTCAATTGTTACTACTCCGTATAAATATGGTTTTACTACTGATATTGAAGTAGAAGATTTTGAAAAAGGATTAAATTCGAAAATTGTCCGAAAAATTAGTGAAAAGAAAAACGAACCTGAATTTTTGTTGAAATTTCGGGAAAAAGCTTTTTTAAACTGGCAAAAAATGTCTAGCCCGACTTGGGCTTATTTAAAGATGCCTTCAATTGATTATGAAAGTATTCAATATTATTCTGTTCCAAGAACAAAGAAAAAATTAGGAAGCTTAGAAGACGCGGACCCAGAACTTTTAGATACATTTGAAAAACTGGGTATTTCGTTAAATGAGCAAAAAATGCTTGCTAATGTTGCGGTAGACGCTGTTTTTGATAGTGTTTCGATTGGAACAACTTTTAAAAAACAGCTACAAAAGTCGGGTGTAATTTTTTGTTCTATTACTGAAGCGATTAATCTTTACCCCCATTTAATCGAAAAATTTCTTGGTGGGGTAATACCAATTGGTGATAATTATTTTTCGGCCCTAAATTCGGCGGTATTTAGTGATGGTTCATTTTGTTATATTCCAAAAGATGTTACTTGTCCGATGGAATTATCAACATATTTCCGTATAAATAATGAAGAATCTGGTCAATTTGAGCGGACTTTAATTATTGCCGAAGACAGAAGTAGTGTAAATTATCTTGAAGGTTGTACAGCCCCACAATTTAGTAGTAATCAACTACATGCTGCTGTTGTGGAATTAGTGGCATTTAAAAATGCGACGATTAAATATTCCACAGTTCAGAATTGGTATGCTGGTGATGAGAATGGTATTGGTGGTGTTTTTAATTTTGTAACTAAACGTGGATTATGTGCAGGTGAAAATGCTCGAATAAGTTGGACACAAGTAGAAACTGGCTCGGCTATAACTTGGAAATACCCAAGTTGTATATTATCAGGTCGGGACGCTATTGGAGAATTTTACTCCGTTGCCTTAACTAGTAATAAACAACAAGCGGATACAGGCACAAAGATGATTCATCTAGCCCCTGGAACCAGAAGTCATATTATTTCTAAAGGGATATCTACAGGAGCTTCGTCAAATAGTTACCGTGGTTTAGTAAAAGTAGGTCCCAAAGCTTATAAAACCCAAAATTATGCACAATGTGATTCTTTACTAATTGGAAAAACCTGCAGCGCAAATACATTTCCATATATTGAAGCACAAAATAGTTACACACAAATTGAACATGAAGCATCAACCTCACGAATTGCCGAAGAACAACTCTTTTATTTACTTCAACGAGGTATTGAAACGGAAGAAGCAGTTTCATTAATGGTAAATGGTTTTTGTAAAGAAGTTTTTAATGAGTTACCTTTAGAATTTGCTTCTGAAGCTGACCGCTTATTAAGCTTAAAATTAGAAGGGTCCGTTGGGTAATTCAAAGTAACCTTTGGTTAATTTAACATTAACAGTTTTTAAAAATGAGTTTTTTAAATGAATTCGTGCTTTTATTAAAAGCACGTTATCCAATTATATACATTTCAACAACTGAAGAAGAGCGGATTGAGTATCTTATCCGTTATTGCACTAAGAAATATGTAGCAAGAACGTACTACGCTTGGGATTTTGTTGAAGGTTATCAAGGTAACCCTAATGATATAGGTTTTGCGGCACGTAATCCGCTCGAAGCATTAGATTTAGCCGAAAAATTAACACCAGAAACAGCTGCCGTTTTTGTTCTTAAAGATTATGACAACTTTTTTAAAGATTTCTCGATTATTCGGAAACTCAAGAATTTAAGTAGAAACTTAAAAACACAACCAAAAAATATCATAATCATATCGTCGGAACTAAATGTACCAGATTCGTTAAAAGAATTTATAACAGTATTAAAGTTCCCCCTTCCTACTTATTCAGAAATCTCAGAGGAGCTAAACCGTTTAACGACTTCAATACAACAAGAAATAAATCAAACCACGCTTAATACTATTACAACAGCTTGTCAGGGTTTGTCGTTAGAACGGATTCGTCGAGTTTTATCTAAGATAATCGCCAAATATGGGGAAATTAATGAATCAAGTCCTCCACTAATTTTACAAGAAAAGCAGCAAATCATTCAACAGACTCAATTACTCGATTTTTGTATAAACGATAAAAATCTCTCCGACCTAGGAGGTCTAGACAACTTTAAAAATTGGTTACGTTTACGTAAAAAAGCTTTTTCACAAGAGGCCGTAAAATATGGGTTACCCTATCCAAAAGGACTTTTACTTGTTGGTGTTCAAGGTACTGGTAAATCTCTCGCAGCTAAAACAATCTCATATGAGTGGGAACTACCATTACTCCGGTTAGATTTTGGTCGACTTTTTGCTTCACTAGTTGGTCAATCAGAACAAAGAGTTAGAAATATGATTGAAATCGCTGAAGCGCTCGCGCCTTGTGTACTTTGGGTTGACGAAATAGATAAGGCTTTTGCTGGGGCCCAAAGTAGCGGTGATAGTGGGACAACAAGCAGGGTATTAGCAACCTTTATTACTTGGTTATCAGAAAAAAATTCTGCAGTTTTTGTTGTAGCTACAGCTAATAATATCGATTGTATTCCCCCAGAAATCCTTCGAAAGGGTCGTTTTGATGAAATGTTCTTTTTAGGCCTCCCAACACGTGAAGAACGCGAAGCAATTTTTACGGTACATTTGAAAAAGTATAGACCTGGTGCATTAGAAAGTTTTCAAGTTCAGCTTTTAAGTGAATTAAGTAAAGAGTTTTCTGGGGCTGAAATTGAACAAGTCGTTATTGAAGCTATGCGCCTTGGTTTTAACGATAACCGTGAATTTAATAATGAGGATATTTTAGTAACAATACAAAACTTAGTTCCTCTCGCTCGAACGAAAAGTAAGGAGCTTGATCTGTTAAAAGAATGGTCTGAATCTGGAAATGTAACAAGCGCTTCTATCTATCGTTAGTCCCCACATTTAAAAGTATCTATAAATTTTTTTTTATGTTATCTTTAATGATTAGTATTCGGGTGTGGCAAAATTAAATTATTCCGTTAACATGATGACTCCATTAAAAAATAGTGATCTCGATTTGGATATTTTTTATAGAAAAACAGACCTACCCAATGTTCAATTGGGAGATAAGGTAAATGTTATTATCTATCTAGAATTACCAAAGGAAGTCGGTGAAGGAGAAAAGAAAGATAAAGAGCGTATTCAAGCCTTCGAAGGTATTGTAATTTCTAAGCACTTGTCGAGTGCAAAGATTGACTCGACAATAACTGTACGTAAAATGTTTCAAGGTGGTGGAACAGAAAAAGTTTTTTTACTAAATTCACCTTGGATTAAAAGTATTAACATTCTTGGAAAAGCAAAAGTTCGAAGATCTAAACTTTATTATTTACGAGAACGAACAGGTAAATCAGCAAGACTTAAGCGTCGTCTGTAGACTGAAAACTATCAAATTAAGCTTTTAAAACTTTCTTTTACTATTTTTTGAAATGAAACTTCGTTTATTTTTCCAACAAGTATTTGAAAGGAGCATTGCGATCTTAGCTTTTATTTTTCCTTTTATGGAAATTTCGTATTACTTTGGAAGTAAAGTATTTTTAAATACAGAAAATTTAGCATTAAAAATTTTCTATTTTAAATATATAGCAAAACTTTCAAGTTTTTATGAAGCAAATGTCTATCTCGTATTTATCGTTATGGTGGCAATTTTTATTATTTGCTCACGAGGTACAATTGCTTTAACCAAATTTGTACGGTTTAACGTAATACAAGCTATATTGATTAATATAATTTGTTCATGTATAGGTTCTATTTTTGCTTACACTCCCATTGTTTTACGTGAAAGTGTACTTGGCATAGTATTAGCAAATTTCTTATACTTAGGAATCCTGTATATGATAGGTTATTCTGTCCTTTTAATCAGTTACGGCCGTTATCCTAAAATCCCTGTCATTTCGGAGGCTGCCCGACTTCAAGTTCAACGAGGTTACTTAGATTAAATGCTCCAACAATCAAATAAAAAAGGTCCTTGTGATTTATTCTCACAAGGACCTTCTTTTTGTATTACTCTAAATCTTTTCTGTTAGGGTTTCTTGATGGGTCATTAGATAGGAAACCAAAAGTGAAAAGTGAAACAAAGAAAATTACAACTGTATAAACTAAAATTTTTAATGTGAACATTGTTCCGTTTTTGTAAAATAATTACGGTCTATGAATACTCGCTAAAATTCTATAAAGTACTCAGAATCTTAAGTAGTATTATATTAGGTATTTAAACTAAAAGTATAGCTTTATTTCTTGTATCTTTACAACAAAATTACATTTTGTTTGTAATATTAGCTTGATAGTTCCACAATATGAGAAGAATTTTACAACCTATTATACGAATAAATTTAATAAACCACCATATCTAACCATCCTAAATATTATTAATAACTGAACAACGGTTATTTTTAATTAGTGGCTTGAAGAAACTTACAAGATTATAATGAAATAATGTTGATAAATTTTAAAGGGGTTATGAAAAACATATAATCGTCTGGGCTTAGTCTAATAGTAAAACCAGTACTACGCTACTATAGCTAAGTTTATAGGTTAGATAATTTAAACATTTAAACTTACTGTTTTAGGCCAAACTTGTTGTCGAAAAAGGTGCTTTCTGAAATCAACCCCTTGACATAAAAAAGTATCTTTTGGTACTATTTCCTTTAGATTAAAAAGTTTAATTACAAGAAATCATTAAGATA
>TARA_B110000046_G_scaffold171666_1_pt1 | contig 17867 bp, 25 predicted proteins | sample TARA_B110000046 | Tara Oceans TARA_B110000046 (sample SAMEA4397157) | marine metagenome | biome: Polar Biome; feature: [DCM] deep chlorophyll maximum layer (ENVO:01000326); material: water (ENVO:00002006), including particulate matter (ENVO:01000060) such as... | depth 40 m
GTTCAAACTCCAATAGTCATAACTTTCGGAAGTGCAAAACATACAGCTGCAAGCTCAACAGCAAGGGCAAGTCTAGTTTCAAAAGGGTGGACAATTACAGATGGAGGAATATAAAAAGAAATTATGATATTTTGGACTAAAGACATAGGAGGATTTGAACTAAGCACAGGAATGAAAGTAGTACCAATTCCATGTACCTTGAAAGATAATAGAACAGGCTTTTATTTGGGTGATGATAAAAAAGAAGTTGTGGAAAGTAAAGAAGTTACAACGGAATTAATAACAATAGATAAAATAAAATTAAATACGGAAATAAAAACATGAAATATTTATTATTTACAACAAAGCCAGAAGGTAGCCCAGTAATCGGAGAGAATGATTATGTAGCTCCAGTAGAATGCGTAGAGGGTTGGTTTGTGTCAATTCAATTCAAGCAAATTTGTGTTGACTTTGGGTGGATTAACTTTACAGAAGTTGCAGACATTACCCCAATAAAACCTGTAGTATAAGACTAACCAATAACCAAAAACAACAACCAATATGGGAGAAGAGATTATAGCCGCATTAATGAATGGGGGAGCAGGACTCGGGGGAGGAGGAGTGCTAGGTGCTGTTCTTGCAAAATATCTTGTCAACAAAGCTGAAAGAGAAGTTAGGTCTATAAAGAAAGAGTTAGCACAAAATAAGGATATGGATTCAGCAAGAGATACCGCAATACAGCTACTTAAGCTAGACCTAGAAAACAGGAAAAGTCTTTTTAATAAATTAGAAAGACAGATAGAACATTTGTATGAAAAGGTAAATAAATAATAAAAGAAGTAACAATATATATATATATACTAAATTTAAACAAACAAAAAACAATTTAAAATGACAAACGAAGTAATTAACTTAGATACGGTATTTAGTGGTTTCGATAGCGGAACAGACTTACAACCAAAGAACACAAGAACAAACAATCAAGGTGTAAAAATTAATGACATCGCAGGATTTGTTAAAATATTAGCAACAGCACCAGCGACAGCAGACTTAATAAAAGGAGATATGTTTTTTGCTTTAGATACAGGAATACTGACAGTATGCACAGTAACTGGGTCAACACTTCTTTCTATACAATTAGTATAAAACCTTATCTCCAGGTCAAAGGAGTAACAATTTAATTTAATCTAATCTAATAAAATATGTCTGACGGAATCGTTAAGAATTTAAACTTCGGAGACGAAGGTAAAAATAAGGTGTTTGAAGGTGTGTCAAAATTAACACGAGCCGTTAGTTCCACATTAGGAGCTAGTGGTAAATGTGTTATGCTTGAAGACGGATCTGGCAAACCACTTATAACAAAAGATGGTGTAACTGTAGCAAACTCAATTATACTATTAGACCCTGTAGAGAACATGGGTGCAACGCTTCTAAAGGAAGCTGCTAGACAAACCGTAAAAGAAGCTGGCGATGGAACGACAACAGCTACGGTACTAGCTCACTCTATACTAAAGGAGGCTTTTAATACTAAAGACTACAACTCTAGAGAAATCAGGGACGGTGTAAATTCTGCCGTTGAAAAGGTTGTGTCTTACTTAGAAGCAGAAACTAAGTCTGTGGAAGGCTCTATGTTAAATCACGTTGCAACTATATCCTCAAACAACGATAAGTATCTAGGTGAAGTTATAGCCAGTACATTCGAGAAGGTAGGAGACAACGGAGTAGTTAGCATGGAAATATCTAACGATGAGAAAACAACCGCTGAGATTGTTGACGGAGCAACCTTAAACAAAGGTCTTAAAAGTATGCACTTTGTAAATAACAAAGAAAAGGGTACTTGCGAATTAAACAATCCTTTGGTTCTTATAGTGGAAGACAAGATACCTAACATAAGAAAGATACAGGGAATACTTGAGTACATTATTAAAGAGAAAGAAGAACTACTAATAATTGGTGATGCAGACGAACAGGTAATTACAGCATTGGCAATGAATGTTATGAAAGGTAACATTAAGGTTAATGTAGTTGATGCACCAGATTATGGTATAAACAGAAAGCAGATACTAGAAGACTTTGCTGCACTAACAGGAGCTAAGGTTATAAATGAAGAATTAGGAGACGATATGGATCTTATTGAATCAGGCTATCTAGGAACATGCTTAAAAGTAACCACAGACAATGAAGAAACTATCTTACAAACCGAAGGGATTAATGATGATGTTGAAGACCTCATCAAAAAAATTAAAAAGCAGCTTAAGGAAACTAGTGTTCCATTTAAAAAGATTCAGCTTGAAAAAAGGCTTTCAAGACTTGCGGGTAAAGTTGGTGTTATTAAAGTTGGTGCTAACTCGGAAGTAGAATTAAAAGAAAAGAGTGATAGGGTAGAGGATGCAATATGTGCAACCAAAGCCGCTATTAAAGAAGGTATCCTTCCAGGAGGCGGTATAGCCTTATTAAATGCTAGCAATAACATTAAGCCTAAAGGTTTAGGTGAAGAGATACTATTAAAGGCTCTAAGAGCACCATTTGATATTATAATGGAGAATGCTGGCATGCAAGACTTTGAGGCACCTACGGTTAAGGGAAGAGGGTACAATGTGGTTACAGGAAAAATGGTGAATATGATTAACGCAGGAATTGTTGATCCTTTACTCGTAACTAAAAGTGCTTTGAAGAATGCTGCTTCTGTGGCAAATACGATACTAGCTACTGATTGTGTAATTAATAACTTAAGAGCATGAAAGCAGTAGGTAAATACATATTGATAGAGCCAGCTAAAGAAAAAGAAGTTTCCACTAAAGGTGGGCTACTATTAGCTGAAAGTCATAGAGAAGATATAAGATACAGGGAGGCTAAGGTTAAAACCATAGGAACTCTGGTTCAAGGTATTGAAGATGGTGATACTATATATTACGATAGACACGCTGGATTTGATATGGAAGTTGATAAGACTGTATACAAGGTTATTAAAGAGCTTGATGTTGTTGTAGTTTTATGAGGAAGTTAGAGGCCAGCGATGTACGAGACTTACACCTGTTAAAGCATTATCGAATAATACGACAATGGGCTTGTAAAAATAACGGGCTGAACAATGCAGATCTAGAATTATTAATATATCTAGATTGTGTTGGCCTTTTTAACAGACTTGATTTTATAGACGGCTCCTATTCCTATAGCTGGAATACTAGGAGGTGGTCTAAGCTAAAGCAGAATGGGTGGATAAGTATATTTTCAGCTAGAAATAGGACTACGGTAAGGTCTAATATATATAAGGTATCCTTTAAAGGGAAACAACTTATAAGTAGAATGTATAGGATTATGCTAGGCGAGGAGGATATACCTACAAGCAAGAAGCGAAATTCAATAATGAAGGGTAAGAGATATATAGACAAGGTTCTTATAAAATCAATTAAAAACGTAAACAACGATAAATCACTATAACAATAAACAAAAATAATAATGGGATACAAAACAAAATCAATGATTTATGCCAAATCATTAGAAGCAAACCTTAATATTACAGGTGGAGAAAAGAAAAAAGAAGAGAATACCATTTCTTTTTCTGGATACAAGACCGCTGAAGATGCTAAAAATGCGTTAAAGAATGCTAGAGAGACAGCGGAAAAAGAGGCAGAAGAAAGGTCTAATCCTTGGATTATGAAAGGAGCTCTTGGTAAAAAGGCTGCGGCAAATCAGTTTGCTCTTGATGGAACTGGGGCTAAAAAACTTCCAGAAAAAGATTCTGTTCAGGATTTTACAAGGATGACACCTAAACCAATTCCCCAATTTGAAGTTCCAGGCACTGGTGATGATAAATTAATTAAAACTGATAGCAAGAAAACAGGTAAAAGTACTGTGGCAAAAGAAGCTGGAGCTTATAGTAAGGGTACTAAATTACTAAATAAAACTGGTCAAGATGCTGGAGTATTATCTGGTCTTGCTAGTGGTAGTCCTGGGACTCAGGTAGGTACTGCAATAGGGATAATGGTAAACAAGATGGACAAAAGTCCAAGGTCTACTGCTAAGTTTGATTCTAAAATTAAAGAAGCTCAAGGAAGAGGAAATCTTGCCAAGGCTGCTAGATTAGAAAAAAGAGAAGCTGGTTATGCATATCGACAAGAAAAAAGAGCAACTAGAATTGACCCTACTTATAAAGGCAAAACAGATAACACAAAAGCGGAAAAGCTTAAAGCAGGTAAAATAAGAAGAGCGTCAACTGCTGCTGCCGCTAAACCTAAAACAACACCTGTTATTAGTGAAGCGAGAAAAAAGGCTAGTAATAAATATTTTGCTGGAGAATCTGATAGAGCAGTAGCAGCAGAAGCAGCAACTAAAGGAGCAACTAAAGCAGGTTCTAGCAACTCAAGTAAAATGCCTGCTGGAGGACCAAAAAGAATAGCTGAATACAAAAAACGTAATTGGGCTATGGACGCTACTACTGGTGGCTCAGTTAGAAAATCTAACGTAGTTAAAACAAAACCTGCTAAAAACTCTACTGGAAACGCAGCCTCTCAACATTCTTTAACTAAGAAACCAGGTAGTCTGCTGAATCCAGGGGCATCGAATAGGAATGTAAGCACAGGTGCAGTACAAGGTTTAAAAACAACGAACCTTATACCCTCAAAAAATATCTCAGCTAGTGTTGGATCAAATAAATGGTTTAAAACTAAAGCTTTAGGTGCTGCTGGTAAATTCCTTTTAGGTCTTCCAAGTAGACCATAAATCTAAAACAGTTAAAAAAAATAAATAATAGAAGCTATGAAAAAAGGAAAACGATTATATGCCCCAGAACAAGGAAGTGATGCCATATGGGATGGCCCCTTAGATTTAGATTCGATGCCAAAAGGTAAAGGGTCTAGCAGTGGAGCAAACGGTATACAGCTATTGGCTCACAACGAACCAGCTCATATACCAGGCCCTATCACTAAGATAGCTAAAGGTACAGGTGGCTTAGGTATGAACTAATGGGAGTAACTGACTTGAAAGTATACACACTGAGCACTATAGTAATGTTTATAACATTAACCGAAGTAGAAGTATTATTAAAAATATTCTTACTAGGACTAACAATAGCATACACTTCATATAAGTGGATTTATTTTTACAAAAAGAAAAAAAATGAAAATAAGTAAGCATGTATCGTATAAGGAAGGCATAAGAAGTTCTACGGCAAGCCGTATGGGGATAGATAACGACCCTAACGCTACTCAATTACTTAATATGTCATTACTGTCCGAAGAAATATTTGAGCCTCTTAGAGAGTATGTGGGAGGCCCTATACGGATTAACAGCTTCTTTAGGTCTGAAAAATTAAACAGGGCACTTAGAGGAAGTTTTACTTCTCAGCATTGCAAGGGTGAAGCTTTTGATTTAGATGACTCTTACGGCCATAAGACTAACGCAGAAATGTATGAGTTTATTAAAGATAATTTATCTTATGATCAGTTAATTTGGGAGTTTGGTTCGGATGAGAATCCAAGCTGGTTACATGTATCTTATGTTTCTGAAGAAGAGAATAGAAATGTTAGGTTGAAGGCTTATAAAGAAAGTGGTAAAACTAAATATAAATCAATATAATGCCCTACATACAACACGACAGCCCATTCTTTGCTAAAAGTAAACCGCCAGCTCCTTCAAAAAAGAAGTCGTTAGGCTACTATAATAAAGCAAACTCTACAGGCACAGGAACTGATGCAGGTGGTGGAATGAGTGAGAAGGGTGTTAAAAAATACCGAAAGGATAATCCTGGAAGTAAGCTGCAAACTGCTGTAACTAAAGATCCATCTAAGATTAAAGCAGGTAGCAAAGATGCTGGAAGAAGAAAATCTTTTTGTGCTAGGTCAAAAGGCTGGAAAGGCGAGAGAGGATTAGCAGCAAGAAGAAGGTGGAATTGTTAATAGTAAATAAATAAATAATAGATATGGATAAGTCAAGAAAAAGAATCGCACAAGATTACGCAAGAAATGCTATTGTAGATGGCAACACTAAAGAAGGTAGATACGAAAAAAAGATGGCGGTAAAAGAAGCTGCTGGAGAAGGGCCTTCTATGAAGTCTAGTCTTTACATGTCAGGAACCTCTATGGGTAACGGTGTTAATATGAAAAGCGGGTGTCAAATTTCTAAGCATATGAAAGGTAGTGGAATGAATATGAGTTCTGATTTAAAATATATGCCTATAGATAACCGAGCTTCAAATAAATAAAAATTATGGGTAAATTATTTGATAAAGGAAAAGAATATTGGGGTAAAGGAAAAGAATATTACGGTGAATTAAAAAAATCTCCAGATGATCTTATAAATACAGTCTCATCTGATATTGTAGATAGTCAGCTATTCGATACTTTTGCTGGTAGTGATTCGAAGCAGATAAATAGACTTAATGAAGGGCGAGGAGGACGCTTATATAAAAGTACATTGAAGTTTAATCAAGATAAAGCTATAGATGATAACATCAAAATAACAGGAGAAGGTGTTTCATCCCCTGCATTGCAAAAAAAAATAGACGAAGAAAAGTTAAGGGTAACTAATGCCGCTACAGCCTCTTATAATAAAAGCTTAGGGAGTAACCTGACAGGTGAATTACAAATGAAAAGTGCTGGCACTTCAATGGGATCAGGAAAATTACCTGTAGGTGATAATGTTAAAAAATCAGGTAGTCAGATTGGAAAACACATGAATAAGTATGGCGTTTAAATTACAAGCTCCTCCATATAAAAAAGAACCTGTATCTACCTATGAAACAGATTTAGGTGAAGGTATCCTTGGTCAGAGTAATAATAATGGTACTATAGTGATTAACAGTAAGCTAGACCCTAAGTTTCATAAGGAAGTTATTGACCACGAAAAGGTTCATATTAATCAAATGTCTAGAGGCGATTTAGATTACGATGATGACAATATATATTGGAAAGGAAAAACTTACTCAAAGAAAGATAGTAAGATAGCTATGGCTAGCCCAAAAAATTCTCCTTGGGAAAAGGAGGCTTATAGTAAATCAAAAACTAAATATAAAGATAAGAAATACAATGTCTAAAAAAAAGTTTAAGGATACTAAGATAGCTGAGTTTTTAAAAAACAAAGCACCAGGAATTTTAAATGTTGTTGGGGATGTTTTACCTAATAACGGAGCCTTTGGAATTATAAAGAATTTAATAACCAAAGACCTATCTTTGTCTTTTAAAGATAAGGATACAGCAATGAAAATTATAGACCAAGACATAGCCGAAATGAAAGAAGTTAGTAAGAGGTGGGCTGCTGATATGAAGTCTGATTCTTGGTTATCTAAGAATACTAGGCCAATGTCATTAATATTTTTAACCTTAATGACTGTCGCCTTAATATGGGTTGATAGTATTGAATACGCTAGCTTTTCGGTTGATATAGGGTGGGTGAATTTACTGCAAACTTTAACCACAACAGTGTATGTTGCTTACTTTGGTTCAAGGGGAGCGGAAAAATGGAAAACTTTAAGTAATAATAAATAGAGTATAATCAAGTTTAATTTAATATAATGAATATAACAGAAAAAGAATTAGAAGAAGTTAGAGAACAACAAACTAAAATTGCCGAGATAAAGCAAGATTTAGGAACTCTAGAAATGCAAAAGCACGAGATACTTCACGTTTTAGTTGACTTAAATAAAGAAGTTAATAATACTAAAAAACTACTAGAGGAACAGTACGGAAGAATTAACATCAATCTTGATGACGGTAGCTATACTGATATTGAAGAAAACATCATTAAATAATGGGGAGTGTTATAAGGAAAATCAGCATTGGTTCTGATTATAAAAATGAAGCTATGCACTACGCTGTGTCACAGCAAGTGTACGGGGGTCATGAAATATCTGATATTCTCCTAGATGAGAAAGATAACTCTTATAACATTTACATAAAGAAGAACGATGAAATATTGCCTTGGAAGAAGTTTAATTCTAACATGGCTATATCTGTGGAATATGATTTACAGTATTAATGAAAAGTGTAAATGATTTTATTGTAAAGCCTATAGAAGGAAGATACAATAACACAGTCAAAGTTGGAGATGTAGATCTTGTAGTAAATACAAAAATAGAAGAATTTAAAAGTATAAGTAAAGTTGCTGAGGTAGTTGCCTTGCCGTTATCAATAAAAACAAACATAAAGATTGGAGACAAAGTTATCGTTCACCACAATATCTTTAGGAGGTTTTATGATATAAGAGGTAAGGAAAAAAATAGTAGAAGTTTTATAAAAGAAAATATGTATGCCTGCTCTCCGGAACAGATATACATGTACGGAGTCAATACAGCTCATTTAGACTACTGTTTTGTTAAACCCTTATCTAACGATGATATTTTTATTACAAGCAAGGAGAAGCCTCTTATGGGCTTATTAAAATACGGTAACAAAGGATTAGATAAACTAGGAGTTTATAAAGGTGATTTAATTTCTTTTAGGCCAAGCTCTGAATTTGAGTTTGTAATAGACGGAGAATTATTATATTGTATGAAATTAATTAATATTGTTGCGAAACATGAACGTAAAGGAAACGAAAAAGAGTATAATCCAAGCTGGACAAAAAGCGGTTGAGGAATTGATTAAGGTGGCTAAAGAGCCTATCGTAGATTCTGATGATGACCTAACAGCGGATAAATTAAAAAATGCAGCGGCTACTAAAAAATTAGCTATATTTGATGCTTTTGAGATTCTTAATAGAATACAAGAGGAAGAGCAAATGATAAACGACATTGATAAAAAAGGTGATTCTAAAAAACAACAAAATTTTAAAGGATTTGCCGAAGGGAGAGCGAAGTTCGAATAATATGTACGAACAAACATTATATAAGGTACTGGATAATTACATAAAGCCTGCCACCCTAAAAAAGAAAAATAGAGCCAAGTCTTGGAAACACGGTTATGACGAAGACCATGATATGGTTATAATAAGTAAAACTGGTAAGATTGGAGATATATATGAGATACAAAATCTTAAAATAGCTTTACCTCTCGAAGAAAAAACTTATAAGTTTAAAGATAAGAAATGGGGTAAGATTGAATACCCTAAAGAATTAAGCAGGATAAAAACAATATTTGATTGGAAGGAATACTCTGAGGAATTTAAGGAGGACTGGTACGATTACATTGAAACGGAATTTGAAAGAAGGGAAAAAGGGTTTTTCTTTTATAATAAAAACAAGCCTACTTATATTACAGGCTCACACTACATGTATTTACAATGGTCAAAGATTGATGTTGGAAATGCAGACTTCAGAGAATCAAATAGATTATTCTATATTTTCTGGGAGGCGTGTAAGGTTGACACTAGATGCTTTGGAATGTGTTACCTAAAGAATAGGCGTAGTGGATTTTCATTTATGTCATCAGGAGAAACAGTTAACCTGGCTACGATGTCAACCGATTCAAGGTATGGCGTATTATCAAAGTCAGGGCCTGATGCAAAGAAAATGTTTACGGATAAGATTGTTCCTATATCAATCAACTACCCGTTTTTCTTTAAACCCATACAAGACGGTATGGATAGACCTAAGACGGAATTAGCATATAGAGTACCAGCATCAAAGCTTACAAGACGGAAGCTTGATATTAACGAAAAGCTAGAAGAAATAAAAGGATTAGATTCTACTATAGATTGGAAAAACACTGGCGATAACTCTTATGATGGAGAAAAGCTAAAGCTATTAGTACACGATGAGTCCGGTAAATGGGAAAGACCTAATAATATATTAAACAACTGGAGGGTAACCAAAACTTGCTTAAGATTAGGTTCTAGGATTATTGGGAAGTGCATGATGGGTTCAACTAGTAACGCACTGGATAAAGGCGGTAGTAATTTTAAAAAATTATATTATGCATCAGATGTCGAAAAAAGAAACAGTAACGGACAAACTGCTTCTGGATTATATTCTTTGTTCATACCTATGGAATGGAATTACGAAGGATACATTGATTCTTATGGAATGCCTGTCTTCGACACACCAGAGAATGCAATTGAAGATCCGTATGGAACACCTATTAAGAAAGGGGTCATCGACTACTGGAAAAATGAAGTTGATGGATTAAAGCAAGACCAGGATGGATTGAACGAATTTTACAGACAATTCCCTCGTACAGAACAACACGCATTTAGAGACGAGGCAAAGGAGTCTTTATTTAATCTAACTAAAATTTACCAGCAGATAGACCACAACGAGTCTATGGCTTCTAGTACGTTAGTTACAAAGGGTAACTTTCAATGGAAAGCAGGTGTTAAGGATACCAAGGTAATATTTATGCCAAATAAAAATGGTAGGTTTTATATAAGCTGGATACCTCCAATTGGATTACAGAATAGAGTTATAGTAAAGAATGGGGGTAACTATCCAGGTAATGAGCATTTAGGTGCATTTGGTTGTGATAGTTATGATATATCAGGAACAGTAGATAGTAGAGGTTCTAATGGTTCTTTACACGGGTTAACAAAGTTTAGTATGGAGGACGCACCTTCTAATCATTTCTTTTTAGAATATATAGCTAGACCTCAGACTGCTGAGATATTTTTTGAGGATGTATTAATGGCTTGTATTTTTTATGGTATGCCAATACTCGCAGAGAATAATAAGCCTAGACTGTTATATCACTTTAAGAGAAGAGGTTATAGGGGATATTCTATGAATAGACCAGACAAGTTAGCGAATAAGTTATCTGTAACGGAAAGGGAGATTGGAGGAATACCAAACTCTAGTGAAGATATAAAGCAAGCACACGCTGCCGCAATAGAAACATATATTGAGGAATTAGTTGGAATACTAGGTGATGATGAAATGGGGGACGTATACTTCCAAAGGACTTTAGAGGATTGGGCTAGGTTTAATATTAATAACAGAACCAGTCACGATGCTTCGATAAGTTCTGGATTAGCGATAATGGCTTGTAATAGAAATAGATACGCACCGATAAATAAGGTAACAAGAAAAAATATAAATCTAGGATTTAAGAGATACGATAATACCGGAGAATTTTCAAAAATAATAAATAAATGAACGTAGGCACAAACCCAAATAGTGTATTTCCTAGCCAAGTAGTTAGTGACGCTGAAAAATCAAGCTTTGAATATGGCGTGCAGGTTGGGCGAGCTGTAGAGTCGGAGTGGTTTAGACAAGGTGGAATGGGGAATAGATTCTCACAAAACTATAATCATTACCACACGTTAAGACTTTACGCACGAGGAGAACAACCAGTACAGAAATATAAAGATGAGCTAGCGATAAATGGTGACCTATCTTATTTGAATTTAGATTGGCAGCCTGTTCCAGTTATATCTAAATTTGTAGATATCGTTGTTAACGGCATTACCGAAAAGGAATTTGAAATAAAGGCGTATGCTCAAGACCCTGAAGCTATAAGAAAAAGGACTGAGTATGCTGAAGCTATTATGCAGGATATGATAGCTAAAGCTGAAATTGAACAACTTAATGCTGCAATCGGAGTAAATACATTTAATACTGAAAACCCAGAAAACTTACCACAGTCAGAAGAAGAGCTATCACTTCACATGCAACTTGATTATAAGCAATCTATCGAGATAGCCGAAGAGGAAGTTATAAATCAGGTTTTAGCTAAGAATAAGTTTAGTGAAGTAAAGAAAAGATTTAACTATGATTTAGCTGTGCTAGGTATTGGGGCCGCTAAAACTACTTGGAATAAATCTGAAGGTGTAGTTCTTGACTACTGCGACCCTGCTCGTTTAATTTATTCATATACAGACGATCCTAACTTTGAAGATATATATTATGTAGGAGAAGTAAAGGCTCTTACGATACCTGAACTAAAGAAACAATTCCCTAATATTTCAAAACAGGAATTAGAGAAAATAGAAAAAATGCCTGGTAATAGAGAATATATTACTGGCTGGAATGCTTACGATAAAAATACCGTTCAAGTTTTATTCTTTGAGTATAAGACTTATAATAATCAAGTATTTAAAATAAAGCAAGGCCCTAACGGATTAGAAAAATCAATACAAAAGACGGATGATTTCAATCCTCCTGAAAATGACACGTTTAAAAAGGTATCAAGAAGTATAGAGGTACTATATACTGGAGCTAAGGTATTGGGTACTAATACAATGCTACAATGGGAACTCTCTAAGAATATGACCAGGCCATTTGCGGATACAACTAAGGTAGAAATGAACTACGTTATTTGTGCTCCTAGAATGTATCAAGGAAGAATAGAATCTATAGTAAGCAAGATTACTGGGTTTGCTGATATGATTCAGCTCACACACCTTAAGTTACAACAGGTAATGTCAAGGATGGTTCCTGACGGAGTCTTCTTAGATGTAGATGGATTAGCAGAGGTTGATCTAGGTAACGGAACAAACTACAATCCGGCAGAGGCACTTAATATGTACTTTCAAACTGGTAGTGTATTAGGTAGGTCAATGACACAGGATGGTGAAATGAATAGGGCAAAAGTTCCAATTCAAGAACTGCAAACATCAAGTGGAGGGGCTAAGATACAGTCTTTAATACAGACCTATCAATACTACTTACAAATGATAAGAGATGTAACCGGACTTAATGAAGCGAGAGATGGTTCTAGTCCATCTAAGGATGCTTTAGTAGGATTGCAAAAGATGGCCGCTAACGCTTCTAATGTTGCAACTAGACACATACTACAGGCTAGCTGTTATATATCGCTTAGGATATGCGAAAACATCTCTATGAGGGTTGCGGATTCTTTGGAGTTCGCTTTGACAGCAAATTCGCTAGAAAATAGCTTAACTAAATTTAATGTTGCAACTTTAGCTGAAGTAAGCCAATTAAACTTACATGACTTTGGTATATTCTTAGAGTTAGAGCCAGACGATGAGATAAAGGCACAGCTAGAGCAAAACATACAGGTTGCATTGCAGTCAGGTGGTATAGACCTAGAGGACGCTATAGACATAAGGCAAGTCAAAAATCTTCAGTTAGCAAATGAGATGCTAAAAAACAGAAGAAAGAAAAAACAAGCTGCCGAGCAACAAGCAAAGCAAGCTAATATTCAAGCACAAGCAGAAGCAAATGCTGGGTTAGCTGAAAAATCAGCAATGTTTGAAGTGCAAAAACAACAGGCCCTAACTGCTGAAAAGGTAAGTATAGAGCAGGCTAAATCTCAATTTGAAATACAGAGAATGCAGACAGAAGCTCAAATAAAAAGAGAGTTGATGGCTACCGAGTTTAATTTTAATATGCAACTAGCTCAAGCTAGATTAGAGTCTGAAAGCTTAAAAGAAAAAGAGATAGAAGACAGGAAGGATAAGAGAGTTAAAATAACAGGAACTCAACAATCCGAAATGATTGACCAAAGAAAAAATAACTTATTACCTAAAAACTTTGAATCTACAGGTAATGATGTATTAAGTGGGGGTTTTGGTTTAGGCCAGTTTGACCCAAAGTAAATTTTTAATTTTTATTATATTATATTATGTCAGAAGAAAAAAAAGAAGTAAAGCAAGAGGGGGACTTTAAAATAAAGAAAAAGCCTTCAATGAAAAAACTAGGTAAGCAACCTGAGGTTACTAAGCTAGATTTATCTGCTAAGAAAGTAGAAGAGTCAGAGGTAACTAAAGTGGTAATACCTTCTAGCGAGGAAAATCAAGATGCCAATACAAAGCAAGAAACAACAGGTGTGGCTTCAGATGAACAAGCCGGAGTTATACAAGAAGTGGAAGCGGAAGTATCACCAAGGGAAAGCACCATTCAAGATGATGGGTTCTCTAACATACAAGAGGTAACCGATGAGGACACAACTAAAGAGGTTGTTCAAGAGTTAAAAGAAGAGAAAAACCCTCTTCCAGAAAATATAGAGAAGCTAGTTTCTTTTATGAAAGAGACTGGAGGCGATATAGAAGATTATGTAAGATTAAATGCTGACTATAGTAATGTAGATAGCAATGCTCTACTAAGAGAGTATTATAATAAAAGTAAACCTCACTTAGACGCTGAGGAAATATCCTTTCTGATAGAAGACAACTTCTCGTATGATGAAGACCTTGATGATGAAAGAGAAATACGCAAGAAGAAGCTTGCGTTTAAAGAAGAGGTTGCAGAAGCTGAAGGTTTTTTGGAAGAACTAAAGGGTAAATATTACGATGAGATTAAGTTAAGACCAGGCGTTACCCAAGAACAAAAAAAAGCTACAGACTTCTTTAATCGATATAATGAAGAGCAGAGCTTAACGGAGCAAAAGCAGAACAGGTTTAAAAAAGCTACATCTGATCTTTTAAACGATGATTTCAAAGGTTTTGATTTCAATATCGGGGAAAAGAAATTTAGATATGGCATTAATAACCCAACTAAAGTTGCTTCGGATCAATCTAATCTAACTGATTTTACCGGAAAGTTTCTGGATAACGGAGAAGTTAAAGATTATAAAGGTTATCACAAAGCTATGTATGCTGCTTCAAATGTAGACAAGATTGCAACTCATTTTTACGAGCAAGGTAAAGCTGATTCAGTTAAGGATATCGTTAATAGTTCAAAGAACATTTCCGATAAGCCTAGACAAACAGCCGATGACAGTGTTTTTATTAATGGGTTAAAAGTTAAGGCTATAACTGGAGTAGATTCTTCTAAGTTAAGAATTAAAAAAACAAAATTTTAAAAATTAAAAAAGAAAAAAAATGGGACAATTTGGAACAAACGATCCACTAGGTGCATTTAGCCTAAGACCAATGCCAACAAAAACAACCTTGGCATCGAATTATTTAAACTTTGCTGACGGAAGCGGAAACGATTTTGCACAGCAATATTTACCGGAAATTTATGAAGCTGAAGTAGAGCGTTATGGAAACAGAACTTTATCTGGATTCTTACGTATGGTTGGTGCTGAGATGCCAATGACTTCTGACCAAGTTATCTGGTCTGAGCAAAATAGATTGCATATCGGTTATGAGAACGGAGCAGGAAATTTAAGTGTTGTACTTAGTGGTGCTGCAACAGCGGCTGGCTCAACAATTACTTTAGGTTCTGATCACAACATGTCAATAAGAGTAGGCAATACTGTTGTTGTTTCTGATGCTGCTACTGGACTTGTAACGCTTAAATGTTATGTTTCTGCTATCAATCAAGCAGCTAGAACATTTACTGTATTATCATATACTACTGCTGATTTAACTAGCATTGCAAACGGAGCTGTAAATCTATTTGTTTTTGGGTCTGAATTTGGTAAAGGTACAGACGGAATGCAAGGTTCTCTTGAGGCTTCATTCACACAGTTTAACAACAAGCCGATTATCATTAAGGATACTTATGAAATAAGTGGTTCTGATGCTGCTCAAATTGGGTGGGTTGAAGTTGCTACTGAAGATGGAACATCAGGATACCTATGGTATTTGAAATCAGAAGGCGAAACTCGTCTACGTTTTCAAGACTACTTAGAGATGGCTGTTGTTGAAGGCGAAACTGCTACTGCTGCTTCTGGTGTGATTGTAAATACTGCTCTAGGAACAGGAATCACAACTGCTGGTACTGAAGGTTTATTTGCTGCAATTACTGCAAGAGGTAACGTATACCAAAACTACGCAAGTGGAACTGGTGCAGGTGGTGCTGGAGTTAGAAGTGCTTTACAGGACTTTGATTTTATATTGCAAAATCTTGACAAGCAAGGAGCTATTGAAGAAAACATGTTATTCTTAGACCGAGAGACTTCTTTGGATTTTGATGATATGTTAGCTGCTCAGAACTCTTATGGAGCTGGTGGTACTTCTTATGGAGTTTTTGAAAACTCTGAGGAAATGGCATTGAACTTAGGATTCGATGGTTTTAGACGAGGTTCTTATGATTTCTACAAGACTGATTGGAAGTATTTAAACGATGCTACTACTCGTGGAATGATTGATAATGTTAAAGGTGTTATGGTTCCTGCTGGAACAAGCACAGTTTACGATCAAATGCTAGGTACTAATATCAGACGACCATTTCTACATGTACGATACAGAGCTTCTGAAGCTGATGATCGTAGAATGAAGTCTTGGATTACTGGTTCTGTTGGAGGAGCTGCTACTTCTACTTTTGATAAGATGGAAGTAAGTTTCTTATCTGAGAGATGTTTAGTAACTCAAGCTGCTAATAACTTCGTGTTATTCACAGCCGCTTAATTATAAGCAATAAATATTATTTGGGGTCACGCTTTGTGGCCCCAAGTTTTATTTTTTTATTTATTTATTATATTATATTTTATGAAAACAAAAGAAAAAACAAAAGACACTTGGGAAGTTAAAGATAGAAGATACTATCTTGCAAACGATAAAAGCCCACTAACAATGACATTAGCTAGTAAGCATTCAGGATTACATCCTTTAATGTATTTTGATGAAGTGCTAGGTTATGAAAGAGAATTAAGATATGCTACAAATCAAATATCTCCATTTGTAGATGAACAAAAAGGCCCTGTAACTTTAACGCATATTGTGTTTAGACAAGGCGTGTTAATGGTTCCTAAGAATAAGCAAAACTTACAGAAGCTATTATCATTATATCACCCACAGAGAGGAATAACATTCAAAGAACAGGATGAGGTTGCGAATGCTGTAAGTCAGTTAGATAACATTCAGCTTGAGATAGAAGCTTTAAATTTAGCTAACACGCTTGACTTAGACCACTCTGAGGCAATACTAAGAACTGAATTAGGTAGTACTGTATCTACAATGAGTAGTAAGGAACTTAAAAGAGATTTGATGTTGTTAGCTAAAAGCAACCCAGCTTTATTTATAAGTTTAGCACAAGATGAGAATGTTGAGCTAAGAAGCTTTGGTATTAGAGCTGCTGAGGCTGGAATAATAGCATTGTCTTCAGATCAGAAAACATTCAAATGGGTAGTCAATGGTAGAAAACTAATGGAAGTTCCTTTTGACGAACACCCTTACTCGGCATTAGCTAGTTGGTTTAAAACTGATGAAGGAATGTTAGTGTATAAAAGTATAGAGAAAAAATTCTCTTAATATGTAACTATAATTTATAGTGGTGGGCTGACTTAATGTTAGCTCACCTTTATAAATAAAACACAGAAATAATATGGCAATAAACGTAAATACGGTATACAAGACTGTATTATTAATACTCAACAAGGAAGAGAGGGGTTATGTAACCCCAGATGAGTTTAATAAGATTGCCGCACAAGTTCAGCTAGAAACATTTGAACAGTATGGCGAAGATTTGAATCAGCAACTGCGTGTACCTCAAACAGATACAGATTATGCAGATAGAGTTGCTGCTATTGATGAGCACCTTTCTATATTTAAAACATCAGGGTCTGCTGCTTATGTAGCCGCTGCTGCCCCAACTCCTGCTCATTTTACGTTGCCTACTACTGACGTTTTTAATAATACCGTAGAGCTTTACAGGCTAGGTGTTGTTAACTACAAAGAAGAAGTCGAACTCCAAAGACTTCAAAGAATGGATTTTTATAACATTCAAAAATCTCCATTAACAAAATCAACATTATCATTCCCAACTTATTTACTAGAAAATGAAAGGTTATTCGTAAAGCCTGATACCATTATTAGTAATATAAACTGTGACTTCTTAAGAAAGCCAATAGACCCTAGGTGGGGTTATTCAATTGGAACGGTAGGACAGTATGTTTATGACCCTACCGTATATGGGCCATTACTATTAAACACTGGAACTGGAACATTAACAAATAGTATAACAGGTGTGAATCCAACAGATAAAAACCCGACGACTACTACTGGAGTTGTTCAAAGTGCTACGAGTGGTTTTGGTGTGGGTTTAACTGTTAGCATAACAACTATTGGTGCTGCTGCAGCTGCCACAGTAACGGATGTTAGTATTACTTCTGCTGGTACGGGATACGCAAGCACAGATACAGTAACCTTTTCTGGTGCAAGTTTTGGCGGTG
>TARA_B110000046_G_scaffold185971_1_pt1 | contig 17862 bp, 14 predicted proteins | sample TARA_B110000046 | Tara Oceans TARA_B110000046 (sample SAMEA4397157) | marine metagenome | biome: Polar Biome; feature: [DCM] deep chlorophyll maximum layer (ENVO:01000326); material: water (ENVO:00002006), including particulate matter (ENVO:01000060) such as... | depth 40 m
CAAGTTAAAAGCTATTTTAATTCGTTTTTAAAACCTGATCTATAGAAATTGTATTATTTTTCAGGTTATTAACCTGCTTTAGTTTAGAAACTGAAACATTAAATTTTCTAGCAATAGAATATAAAGTATCTCCTTTTTTTACCTTATAATATGTAGTATCTAAAGTCTTCGTTTTCGCTTTTCCTCTTTTCGATTTTTCATAGTTAAAACCTTTTGCTTTTACCTTATCAAACTCATACAATCGATAATCTTCAATAATTTTTATCAGTTTGTTTGGGTACTTTTTATCTGTAGCATAACCGGCTTTTTTCAACCCTTTTGCCCACTTTTCATAATCCTTAGCTCTATAGTTAAATAAGAAAGCATACCGTTTTCTTTTTGTTAAAAATGCTGAATGATCATTATAAGAAGTCTCTACATATTGGTATTTTCTAAAGCATTCTCCTTTTTCATCATCATCATGATACACACGTTCTCCTTTCCACCCTGCATGGCATTTTATTCCAAAATGATTGTTAGATTTTAAAGCTAATTTACTGGTTCCATTCCCAGATTCTAAAATTCCTTGTGCTAAAGTGATACTTGCAGGAATTTTATTTTTGTGCATTTCCTTAACAGCAATTGACGCATATTTTCTAATGTAAGCTAATGTCTGTTTATTTAATCTTGGGTTTTTCTTAATTAGTTTTTTTGTAAGTTCTTTTTGATTTACAGAAGGTAGTTTTTCAGGTTTTGATTCATTTAAAACGACACCTGGGCTTTTCTTTATTTGGCTCGTTTTTTTACTAGAGCCACAGCTTGATAAAATCAATAAACAGAGACAGTACAATAAAACCCTTAACTTCATAAAACATTAATTATTTGCTGATCTTTCTTTTCTAATATTTGATTAACTCCGGCTATTCCTTGAATTCCTCCTGTATGAATTGCTAAAATCTTACTTCCTTCAGTAAACTCATCTTTTTTAATTAAGTCTAAAATACCGAATAACATTTTCCCTGTATAAACGGGGTCTAATAAAACACCTGTTTCAGCTGTAAAGTTATTGATAAAAGTAATTAATTCTTCATTGTGTTTTGCATAACCTCCAAAATGGTATGCTTTCTGTAAGCTCCAATTTTTCTTTCTACCTACATATTTTTTAATTTCTTCTGATAAAAAATTACCTTTTAAAGCAGGAAATCCTATTATTTTTTGATTCTTTTTGGATGCGTTTATCAAACCAGAAATCGTTCCTCCTGTTCCAACAGCCGAACAAATATAATTGAATTCCGAATCTTCTTTATTTAAAATTTCTTCACAGCCATCAACTGCCAAACAATTTGTTCCTCCTTCAGGGATTACATAAAAGTCGCCCCATTTATTTTTCATCTTTTCAACAAAGCCAAACGAAGATTTTTGACGGTATTGTTCTCTAGAAACAAACTGAAATTTCATCCCATTATTATGTGCTTCTCTTAAAGTAGCATTCTCCTCTAATGTTTCTTCAAGTTTTTTACCTAATTCATCACCTCTAATAATACCAAAAGTTTTAAACCCTGCTATTTTACCTGCAACTGCAGTTGCCACTATGTGATTAGAAAATGCGCCACCATAAGTAAATAGTGCTTTCTTTTTAAGTTTCTTAGCTTCTTGTAAGTTGTATTTTAATTTTCTGAATTTATTACCAGAAACAAAAGGGTGAATTAAATCTTCTCTTTTTATAAAGAGCTCTACCTTTTTTTCTTCCAAAATCGGGAGGAAAACTTGTTGATTTTGGGATTCTAATATTGAGTTAAAATTCATTGTTTGTTATTCCTGTTTAAACAGAAATTTATAATTTAATTAGTTTAGTATACTACTCTCGAAGTTTCAGTAAGTGGAATCACAGCAAGTTATGAAAAATCTGAAACTTCAGCTTCCACCTTTTCCCAATTTTCCATTAAAGAATCTAATTTTGCTTTTTTTGCTTTGTATTTTTCAAAGAAACTCGGCCTAGAAGAAACTTCATCATAGTTTTGGGCTAATTCTAAATCTGTTTTTCCAATTTGTACTTCTAAATCTGCAATCTCAGTTTCTATTTTAGAGAGTTTGTTGTTTAGTTTCTTCAACTCCTTTTCTTGCTCTCTAGACATTTGATGTGCTTCTTTTTTATCCGAAGTTTTATCTACTTTTACAACGGTTCTTTTTTCTGCTTCTCTAAGGTTTTCTATTTTATGCTGTTCTAAGAAATAATCAATATCTCCTAAGTATTCTTTAATCACTTTATCCTTAAAACCATAAACACTAGATGTTAATCCTTGTAAGAAATCTCTATCGTGAGAGACCAAGATTAAAGTACCATTAAAACTTTTTAAAGCTTCTTTTAAAACATTTTTTGATGCTATATCTAGATGGTTTGTTGGCTCATCCATTATTAACACATTAAAAGGTGCTAATAATAATTTACACAATGCCAACCTATTTCGTTCTCCCCCAGAAAGCACTTTTGCCTTTTTATCAACAGCATCTCCTCCAAATAAGAAAGACCCTAACATATCTCTAACGCGCATTCTGTTTCCATCAGTTGCAGCGTCTTCCATTATTTCTAAGACTGTTTTTTCTGGCGGTAAATGTTCTGATTGATTCTGAGCAAAATATCCAACCTCTACATTATGACCAAGTTTAAGAGTTCCTCCAAACGGAATTTCACCAACCATCATTTTTGCCAGTGTTGATTTACCTTGTCCGTTTTGACCAACAAAAGCAATTTTACTATTTCGTTCAATTAATAAATCTACATTTTCTAGAACGTGTTTATCACCATAACTTTTGCTTAAGTTTTCTGCTTCAACAATAATTTTTCCAGGTTCCTTCGAAATTGCAAAACGAACGTTCATTGCTTGATTATCATCTTGATCAACTTCAATTAATTCAACTTTATCAAGTTGTTTCATTAAAGATTGCGCCATCGAGGCCTTACTTGCTTTTGCTTTAAACTTATTTATTAAATGCTGTTTTTGCTTTATTTCTTTCTCTTGATTCTTCTGAGCTTGTAACTGCTTTTCTTTAATCTCTCCTCTTAATATTAAGAACTGAGAATAGGGTTTTTTATAATCATAAATCTGACCTAAAGAAATTTCTATCGTTCTGTTTGTTACATTATCTAAAAACATTTTATCATGAGAAACCAACACAATTGCACCAGAATATCCTTTCAAAAAGTTTTCTAACCAAATAATAGATTCAATATCTAAATGGTTTGTTGGCTCATCTAATAATAATATATCATTATTCTGTAAAAGTAGTTTTGCCAATTCTATTCGCATTCTCCATCCTCCAGAAAAAGTATCGGTCAATTTATCAAAATCTTCTCTTTGAAAACCTAAACCTTGTAGAATTTTTTCGGTATCTCCCTGATAATTATAACCTCCAAGAAGTTCATAACGCTCAGTTAAATCTGTTAAATCATGAATTAACTGCGTATAACCTTCACTTTCATAATCTGTTCTTGTTGCTAGTTGTTCATTAATTTCATCGAGTTTTAATTCGATTTCTTTAATTTCTTCGAAGGCCTGGTAAGCTTCTTCCAAGATAGTTCTTCCTTCAACAAAATCGATGTCTTGTCTTAAAAAACCAATTTGCACATCCTTGTCAAAAGCCATTGTACCACTACTTTCTATATCTTTAGAAAGCACTTTTAAAAGTGTAGATTTCCCTGCTCCATTCTTTCCAATAAGACCAATTCTATCTCCTTTATTTAATTTGAAAGTAATTCCTGAAAACAATTCAGTCCCCATAAAGGAAACTGTTAAGTTGTGTACGTTTAACATTAATTTTGCGTAAATTTATAGTTTGCAAAACTAACTAAAAAATACAGTTTTTCGTGTTTAAAAAAGGGACAAAATTATATAGTATTAGAAAAGGAAAATGCCCTAAATGCCATAAAGGTAATTTCTTTAAAAACGGGCTTACTTTTCACCCTACAAAAGTTACAGAATTGCATGATAATTGCCCTAACTGTAATTTAAAATACATGCTAGAACCTTCTTTCTATTTTGGAGCTATGTATGTAAATTATGGAATAACAGTAGCAATCTCTATTGTTGTTTTCTTAATTGCTAAATTGGGTTTTAATTTAAATTTATTGCACTCTTTTTTAATCGTTATTGGTGCTCTGTTAATTTTAGCTCCAATAAATTTAAGATTGGCAAGAATTCTTTGGATAAATATGTTTGTGAATTATGAAAATAAAGTTTAAATTTTAAAACTTAAAATGTTTAAACAACTTTTAATGAGCTGTTTTTTACTTTTTTTCGAATCTTTTAATATCCGTCTCTGGGTCTAACTTTTCATTACTTTCTAGGTGATTAAAAAGTTGTTTGGCAACTGTTGGAGCAATCATAACACCGCGTGTTCCTAGACCGTTTAGAATCGATAAATTTCTAAATGCTGGATGAACTCCTATTAAAGGTCTTCTATCTCTTACAGTTGGTCTTATCCCTGCAGTTTGATCTATTATTTCATAAGGAACATCAATTACTTTCTTTAATTTTTCAATCAATTCATTTCTACCCTCTTCCGAAGGATTTGATGTTTTGTCTTTCCAATTAAATGTTGCACCAACTTTGTAAAGGTTATCTCCTAAAGGAAGCACAAATAATGTAGATTTAATTAAAAAGTCAATCTCTAATTTTGGGGCGTGAATTGTAATTAATTCTCCTTTTACTTCATTTAATGGCAAGTAATTAAAGAATAGGTTTCCTTTCATCCCAAAACCTTCGCTAAAAACAATTCTTTTAGGAGAAATATCTTTGTATGTAAGTTCATCTTCGTTGAACTTTATTTGTTGGTGTTCAAATTTTTCGAATCGAATTTTATGAGCTAACTCTAAATAGGTTCTATAAGCATCAACCAATTTTTTAGTATCAATTCTTCCGGCTTCTTTTACATTTCCAAATCCGAAATCAGCAATAACTCCTGCCTTATTTTCTGTATCAATTGTTGTATCTAAATAATCGATTAATAAGGGCTTATCGGTTGCAGTATACCAATTGTTTTGGTCTTCAATAGATTTAAAAACTTTTTTGATGACAAATTTTTGATCAAACTTTGTACGGAATCTTTTTTCTAGTTTTTGATAAAAAGGAAGTGCTATTTCTAATTGTTCTTTGGCGTTCCAAACTGGTGTAAATCGTTTTAAAATAACAGGGTTGTAAACACCACCTGCAACTAAAGATGACGTTTGAGAATCATCTTCAAAAACCATAAAAGTTTTTTTTGCTGCAATTAATTCTTCAGCAAAAGCTAAACCTGCTAAACCTAAACCTACAATAATATAATCTACCTTCACCATGTAAAAATACTTCTTTTAAACTAAAAAAGCGTTCCAAAATTTGGAACGCTTTTTTAGTTTAAATTGAAATTAAATTAATAATTCCACATATCCATTTCTCTGTTTCTAATGTCTTCTTTAATCTTATTGGCTTCTAAAAGCTGGAATAAAGAGTTTCCTCTAACATAATCTGCAATTGCTCTATTTCCATAAATATTTTCTTCTTTAACGATTACAGAGCTAAATCTTCTTGCATTTAATAAATGATCGAAAGAAATTGGATGCGATGCATTTTTTGGATTGAATACTTTTGCATCATGTAAAACACCTCTTGCATTTGGAAAGAAAATCCAGAACAACTCATATAAATTTTCATCTTCAATATTTTCGACACCTAAAGTTTGAACATCCTTTCCCATTGGTGCTAATGCCAATAATCTGTATTTCATTTCTCCTTGACGTTTATCAAAATACCACATTCCTTTTAACATGTATCCTTCAACATCCTGCGTTTGAATTCTAAAGGTATCTTTATATCCATTTTCATCACGAATATTTACCAAACGTGTGTCAATTTCGTCTTGTGTAATTTTAGAAGTAAAAAAAGAATCTGTGTATGCTTCCTTAATCTTACCTTGTTTAATTCCTTTTATTAGTACATCAAATAAAGATCTTCTGTCAGAAGAAATATTGGTGGTATCAATTGGAAAATAATAGGGTAAGTTTATTTTTTGACTTAAGTCTACAAATTCCCAAACAACTTTAGACCACATTACGTCTCTATCATCCACGTATCCATAAGGAATTGGCCCGTCATTATCAGCAGCTAATTGTTGCTCATTTTCTTTTCCTATTTGGTTTACAGATTTCGCATTTAATAAATTAGTTTGCGCATTTACCAAACCTGAAGTGATCAAAAAGAAAAATAGTATTAAAAAATTTCTAGCCATAATCTAATTTTTTATTCTAATTCGTTAATTCTATACTAACTGGCAATACTTGCTTAAGCTTGTATGTGTTACCAATAATAGACGCCTTAATATCATAAATATTAATAATATCTCCTCTTTTTGCTTTTGCTAATTTTCTTTTAGCATCCGCGTTTAGCTTCGATCCATTAACAATAATTGTTAATTGACCAGGCACTTTTATTTTAAAACTATTTACTTGTAATTTTAAATCGAACATAAAATCTGGTAAACCTGCACTAATAGGCGAATTTGCTAAACCTGACTTTGGCATTCTTACCGTACCATATTGACCACGAACAGAACCCATTGCAGCAGGAATATCTTTTACTCTAAACTCTTTACCTCTTGTAATTATTTTATTACCTACTTTGGCAGATACTTTTATATTAACTGTCTGAGCACTACCTGGTCTCATAATATATTTACCTGTTCCTATTTTTCTTAAACCTGGAGCTGAAGCTTCAATATCCTTATCCCCTACACCTGGTAAAGAAATTGAAATTGGATTATCTAACCCTCTATATACAACGTTCATTTTGTCAGCAGAAATAACTGGCGAATCAGGTTGCGCAATTACAGAATATTTACTTTCAAAATCTACAGGAACTGATACTCCGTTTTCAGTAAAGAAGATTGTTCCTTTAATTTTTTTCTCACCTACATTTCCAGCAGACATATCAATCATTACTTGACCATCTTTTACTTGATCAGTAGCATCACTGCCATTTAAAGTAACTTTATTTGGTACAAGAGTTGCATCATATCTACCAAGAACAACTTGTCCTTTTACTCTTTCTCCTGCAAAATAAGCTGTCTTATCAAGTCTTACAATACCTTGGTAATTACTTAAAGAAAGTGATTCCTCTAATTTTCCACCTAATAAATCTGATACAATATCACTTTCAGTGTTTTTTATATCAGCTTGCATTTGCGTAAGATTCGTTAATGAAGCTACTAAAGGAAAACCTTGAAAACGGTACTCTAACCATTTAACCGTTTTATCATCTCTATTTACAACATCTTTAGTACTAAACCTTGCCTTTAAAGCTGCGTCGAACCTTTTATTTGTTCCTAGAACATTCGTAACATCATTTCTATATCCATTAATTTTATCTAAAAAAGTTTGACCTTCAATAGTAAACTTATCACCTTTAAAGAAATACTCATCTAAAAAAGCGGTTTTATCCATCGTTTCGTAGTCTTTCTTATCTTCAACGTCAACAGTCATTTTTCCTTTTAGTTCTTCTAAATACGTGTAGAAATTATTAGAAAAACCTTTAATCTTATCAGCTTGAATTTTTAAGGGTCCAAATTTTGCTGCTTGTTCTGACGCTTTAGTTGCTAAATTAGCATACGCTTCATTATTTTTAACTGTTGTTGATGTATTATTTTCAGTTAATTTTTCATTCATAAAACCAAAAGCAGATAAAACTTCTTTACTCATATTCATTGCTAACATTGCAATAAATACAAGATACATTAAGTTTATCATTTTCTGTCTTGCGGATAATTTTCCTCCAGCCATATCTTAATTAGTTTTTTTTAAGTTATATATTTAATTGAACTAATTATTATTTGTTCGTCATTGCAGAAAGCATTCCACCATAAACTCCGTTTAAAGAAGAAAGGTTATTTGCTAAAGATTCCATTTGTTCTTTTAATTTTTCTGTATTTTCCACAACAGCATTATTTAAATCTGTTTGTTTAGTTGTATTTTCTACTTGTACTGCATATAAACCATTTAACGACTCCATTTGAACAGCTGCCAATGAAACCTGTTCATTGTATTTGTTTGTTGACGAGATAGATTCAGCAGCAGCAGATAATCCTTCTGCAGCTCCTTGAAAATTCTTCATGCTAGTCCCTAAACTTTCCATTAAAGCAGCATCTATCTTCGCTTCTTGTAATAAATTATCTAATTTTTGAGATAAAACACCATCAGCGTCTAATCTGTCTTCAGATGAAAAACCATTAGCACCTAATTCTGGATATACTTTGGTCCAATCAAAATCGTCTTCTGGCGTATCAAAAGCAGATACTGCAAATACTCCTGCTTCTACTAATAATCCAATTGTTAACATTAATCCACCAGATATTTCAAATATACCAAGGTCTAAACTAATATGCTGAATTTTGAATAAAGCTCCAATAATTACAACTGCTGCTCCCATTCCGTAAACGAAATTCATTACTTTTTTATATGATTTTGATTGTGCCATCTTTTTTAATTATATTATTATTTATTTGAACTTATTTATTTGAAGTACCTATGTAATTTTGAACGGTTCTAAAACCAATATAGCTTCTTGCAGTATCTGCATATTCATAATCTCTAGAAGCCACTTCTAGATAATATGCTACATCTTTCCAAGAACCTCCTCTAATAATTTTTCTTTTGTTTTTTCTGTCTTCTACATTCGGGTTCATCGTTGATGCCATGTAATAAGAAGATAAATTGTACGCAGTATTTGTCCATTCAGAAACATTACCAGCCATATTATACAAACCGTAATCATTTGCGTTAAATGATTCTGCTTCCATTGTATATAAAGCACCATCTACTGCATAATTACCTCTTACAGGTTTAAAGTTTGCTAAGAAGCAACCTCTATCGCTTGTTGCACTTCCTGTTCCCCAAGGATAGGTTGCAAATTCTAACCCCCCTCTTGCTGCATACTCCCATTCTGCCTCTGTAGGTAATCTAAAATTTGGCACTTGTGTTACGTTTTTGCTTCCTCTTAAATAATCGTTTTTCTTTTTGGTTCTCCAATTACAGAAAGCATTTGCTTGACCCCAAGAAACACCAACGACAGGATAATCTCCATAAGATTGATGATGAAAATAATCTTGATGCATTGGATCATTATAAGAATAATTAAAATCTTTAACCCATACAGTTGTATCTGGGTAGATATTTAAAACTTCAGTTTGCACAAAATCTTTTCGATTACCTCCTTTTTTTGCAGCATTATCACTATCAAACCAAGAATATTTATACTTTAATAATTTTGTATTAAATGTTCTAAGACCATCTATAGATTCTTCTTTACTGATGTAAACAGAATCCATAACCTCAACATAATCTAGATCTGGAAAATCTTCTTTTTTCCAAAGAATATCTTCGTCCCAGTTTAAAGGTTGAATTGTATCAAAACTATAATAGTTATCATACATATACTTTTGATAGGCTGATCCATCTACAGTGTCTATAGCTTTAAAGGCGTAATTTTGAATTCCTCCTGAAGGTCCATCTCCATTTGCATCCGGAGTTGCTCCTAAACCTGCAAATTCTGCTTGATAGGCTAACTTCGTTCTTACTACAGAATCTCTTACCCATCTAACAAACTTTTTATATTCATTGTTTGTTACTTCAGTTTCGTCCATATAATAAGGCCTCACCGTAACCGTCTTTGTTGGTGTATTTAGAGTACCTATAATATCTTGATCTTGTTTACCCATTGTAAAAGAACCTCCAGGAATTAAAGCCATTCCATAAGGTTTTTCTGAAAACCATTTTTTCTTAGATTTTACACCTACTAATTCTCCTCTATCATTAGAACCACAACTGTAAAAAAAGATTATTAAAAGTGCAAATGTTGCTGCTTTCTTCATATTATATTTTTGTCTTTACTAAAAGTCCGTAAACCTATTATTTTTTTTGCTAAAAAACAATCTTAAAACCGTATTTTAACGTATTGTTTTTTATTTTATTTAGCACTACAACATCTTCCTCATTGCCTTATACCATCTTTCTGGTATAATTTGCTTTGTAGCTTCTGTGTAATCGTTATATGTACATGGTATTAACGCATGTCTTTTGTATTTATTATCTGATAAAATATTTATCTCAATCCACCATCTTCCAGTTTTATTGCTTTTGTAAAAAATTAAAGGATCATCATTTTCCATTAAAACTGTAAACTTTTGATAGTTTTCTTTCCCTGAAAAGGGATAATCTTTTACCCTAAAATTAACACCCTCAATAAAATACCAAATCATTTGTGCAATTAAACTAGCGGTTTGATGATTGTTGTCATATTTAGAATTGTACTCATAAATTCCAAAAGAAGTAACTTTATCACTAATTCCGGCATATCTAGAAATAGCACAAATTTCTTCGCCATAGAAACCGTTCGGAGATGCATTATTGTTAGCAGGAGCTTCACTTTGTCTTACCGCACCAATATCTATAGATACAATATCAGCATTTCTAAAAGCAGGTTCAATACTTTCTAATTCTTTTGCTTTTCCAAGTCGATACGAGTCAAAAAACAAATTATCTAATAATTCAATTTCTTCCTGAGCATTAAAATAAGTCTGATAACCAACATTACTATAATTAAACAAGTTGTTTGGCTCTTGCATAATTACTTTACTTAAATAAGATTGTGATGTTAAAGCATCCTCTAAATCACCAATATCAAATCGACTATCAACAGCAGTAATATTTACCGTTTGTTCTAACTTGTCATAAGCTCTGTAATTTACATAGGTAATGTCCTGACCACCACCAATTATAATTGGTATGATATTGTTCTTTAATAAGTCTGATATTATCTCTGAGACTGCAAAATAAGTATCTGTAACAGAGTTTCCTTTTTGAACATTTCCTAAATCTGCAATTTCTGTTTGCCAATCTCCTGGAAATAATTGATATAATTTATTTCGGATAAAATGCAAGTTTTCTCCACAACCAAAATTATTTTCTGAATTTCTGTCTTCTTGAACACCAAAAATTGCTAATTGCACATTCTCTAATTCAGGAAACCCTTCCTTTTCAGAATAAATTCTAATATTTTTACCCAAACACAAAGGCGACTGCAACTCTAAATTTGCTAAGACAGCTTCTGTTAAAGGAGATAAATAGTCTTGATTCATCAGTAGTTTTTAATAAAGGTTCAATATATAAAAATCCTACTTCTTTTTAGTTGTTTTTTTGGCAGCAGTTTTTCTTTTTACGGCTTTTTTCTTCGGCGTTTTAGCCTCTATCATTTTAACTGCCTCCTCCTTAGAAATTTTCTCTACTTCTGTAGTTTTTGGAAGTTCAATTTTAATTTTTCCTTTTAAAACATTAAACCTACCCCAACGTGCTTTTTCGACACGAATACCAACATCTTCCCAATTATGAATAACTTTATCTATCTCTTTCTGTTTTTTAACTTCAATTAATTCAATAATATTATCATCCGTAAGATTATCAAAATCATACTTTTTACTCACATTGATAAAAATAGAATTCCATTTTAAAAAGGGTCCAAAACGTCCAACTCCTTTTTGTACTGGTAATTCTTCGTAATGATAAATGGGTGCATCTGCCTCTTGTTTTGCAACAATTAATTCTTCAGCTCTTGGCAAATCAACCTCCATCGGGTTTTCGCCTTTATCTAAAGAAACAAACATAGTTCCAAATCGAATATACGGTCCAAAACGTCCATTAGAAACGATTACTTCTTCACCTTCATAAGTTCCTAAAGTCTTCGGAAGCAGGAACAATTCTAATGCTTCTCCCATTGTAATTGTTCCTAAATTCTGATCTTTATTTAAACTTGCAAATAATTTTTCTTCGTCTTCTGGAGCTCCAATTTGAGCAATAGGACCGAATTTTCCAAGACGAACTAAAACAGTTTTTCCAGATTCTGGGTGCTTCCCTAAAATACGCTCTCCGCTTTCTCTCTCTGCATTTTCTTTTACATGTTCTACGTTATCATGAAACTTGGTATAGAAATCTTTTATCATTTCTATCCAATCTTCATCACCTTCAGAAATATCATCAAACGAAGATTCTACTCTCGCCGTAAATCCGAAATCTAAAATATTAGAAAAGTTTGCAACTAAAAAGTCATTTACAATATTACCAATATCCGTCGGAATTAATTTGTTTTTATCTGAACCTGTTTTTTCTGTTAACATCTGACTTTTAAAAGTTCCCGCAGCTAAAATCATCTGCTCATAATTTCTTTCTACGCCTTCATTTTCACCTTTTTCAACATAACCTCTTCTTTGTACTGTAGAAATTGTTGGAGCATAAGTAGAAGGTCTACCAATACCTAATTCTTCTAATTGCTTTACCAAAGATGCTTCTGTAAAACGATATGGTGGACTTGTAAATCTTTGAGTTGCGTTTATAAAAGTGTATTCTAAATTTTCACCAACTTTTAACGTTGGCAACATTCCTGCTTGTTCTTCGTCTTCATTATCAGTTCCTTCTAGATATACTTTTAAGAAGCCTTCAAACTTAATCATTTCACCATTTGCAGTGAAGATTCTAGAGTTTTCAGAATTCTCAATTTTCATATTAGTTCTCTCCAACAAAGCATCACTCATTTGAGAAGCTAATGTTCTTTTCCAAATTAAATCATACAATCTATTTTGATCATATTCTTTATCAACAGTATGCATTTTCATGTTTGTAGGACGAATTGCCTCATGCGCTTCTTGAGCACCTTTAGACTTCGTTTTAAAAACACGTTGTTTACTATATTCTTTCCCGTAATAATTTGTAATTTCTTCTTCAGCAGCGTTTCTTGCATCCACAGATAAATTTAAACTATCTGTTCTCATGTAGGTAATTAAACCTGCTTCGTATAAACGTTGTGCAACTTGCATTGTTTTTGCAACAGGAAAACCTAATTTTCTAGATGCTTCTTGTTGTAAAGTAGAAGTTGTAAATGGTGCTGCTGGTGATTTCTTTGCTGGTTTTTTTGTTAAATCAGCTATTAAAAAGTTAGCATTTGAACATGATTTTAAAAAATTTTCTGCTTCATTTTTAGATTCAAAGTTCTTTGGAATCGATGCTTTAAAAGTTTTTCCTTCAATATTAGAAAATTCTGCAACTACCTTATAATGTGTTTCAGAAGAAAATTCTTGAATACTTCTTTCTTTTTCAACAATTAAACGAACAGCAACAGATTGCACCCTTCCTGCAGATAAACCTCCTTTAACTTTTCGCCATAAAACTGGTGATAATTCGTAACCAACAAGTCTGTCTAAAACTCTACGCGCTTGTTGTGCGTTTACCATATTATAATCTATATCTCTAGGGTTTTCAACTGCTTTTAAAATAGCATTTTTCGTTATTTCATGAAAAACAATACGTTTTGTATTTTCATCTTTTAAACCTAATTGCTCTTTTAAATGCCATGCGATTGCCTCTCCTTCACGATCCTCATCACTTGCTAACCAAACGGTATCTGCTTTTTTAGCTAAAGCTTTTAATTTTTTTACGACAGGTTTTTTATCATCTGAAATTATATATTTTGGACTAAAATCTCCTTCCACATCTATTCCTAATTCTTTGGATGGTAAATCTGCTATATGACCATAACTCGATTCTACTTGAAAGTCTTTTCCAAGAAATTTTTCGATGGTTTTTGCTTTTGCTGGTGACTCTACAATTACTAAGTTCTTTGCCATTTATCTTTCTTTTGTCTCTAAAAACGCTTTAAAAATTCACTATTTAGGTATGCAAAAGTAGTCAGTTTTTTGTGAAAAAAAATTATTTCTTCAATTTTCAATAAATAATTAACAAAATTACTAGATTATTTTTTCTGCCAAAATGTCATAAAAATTCAAATTTGGTTGTATATTTGCTCTCCTTTTAATGATAAATTGATAGATGGAACACGTAGAAAAAATCATAGACGAGAAAATACAAGGAAAAGCACTTGTAACCGAAAATAAAAAACAAAACACTAAAAAACTATTCATCGAAAGCTATGGCTGTCAGATGAATATGAATGACAGTGAGATTGTAGCTGCTATTTTAGACAAAGAAGGTTACAACACAACTCAAATACTTGAAGAAGCCGATTTAGTATTAGTTAACACTTGCTCTATCAGAGAAAAGGCAGAAACAACTGTAAGAAAACGTTTGCAAAAATACAATGCTGTAAAAAAAGTAAATCCTAAAATGAAAGTTGGTGTTTTAGGATGTATGGCAGAACGTCTGAAAGAAAAGTTTTTAGAAGAAGAAAAAATTGTTGATTTAGTTGTTGGACCTGATGCTTATAGAGATTTACCAAATCTATTAAGCGAAGTTAGCGAAGGTAGAGATGCCGTAAACGTTATTTTATCTAAAGATGAAACGTATGGAGATGTTTCTCCTGTTCGTTTAAACTCTAACGGAGTTACTGCATTTGTTTCTATTACCAGGGGTTGCGACAATATGTGTACATTTTGTGTAGTTCCTTTTACTCGTGGAAGAGAAAGAAGTAGAGGTCCAAAAAGTATTTTAGCCGAAATTCAATCGATGGTTGATGCAAACTTTAAAGAAATTACACTTTTAGGTCAGAATGTAGATAGCTTTTTATGGTTTGGTGGTGGATTGAAAAAAGATTTCAAGAAAGCAACTGAAATGGCACAAGCAACTGCGGTAGATTTTGCTCAATTGTTAGATATGTGTGCAACACAGTTTCCTAAAACACGTTTTCGCTTTTCTACCTCTAATCCTCAAGACATGAGTTTAGATGTAATCCACACCATGGCAAAACATAAAAACATTTGCAAATACCTTCACTTACCTGTTCAGAGTGGAAGTAACGCTATGTTAAAGGCAATGAATAGACAGCATACGCGTGAAGAATACAAGACTTTGGTTGACAATATTTTTAAGATTATTCCCGAAATGTCTTTATCACAAGATATGATTGTTGGTTTCTGTGGAGAAACCGAAGAGGATCATAAAGACACCTTGGAGTTAATGGAATATGTAAAATACGATTTCGGTTTTATGTTCACCTATTCCGAAAGACCAGGAACTTTAGCCGGAAATAAAATGGAAGATGATGTTCCTCATGCTATAAAAAAACGCAGATTACAAGAAGTAATTGATTTACAACAAATACACGCTTTATATAGAACCCAACAACATTTAGGTAAAACGGAAGAATTCTTAATTGAAGGTACTTCTAAAAAGAATCCGAATGAATGGAAAGGAAGAAACACACAAAACACAGTGGCTGTTTTTGAGAAAGGAGACTATAAATTAGGTGATTTTGTGTTGATAAAAGTTGAAGATTGCACATCAGCGACCTTAAAAGGTACCGCTGTTGGGTATTCTGATAATAATTAAAAACTAGTTACAAAGTAGCCAAGCAGCCAAGTACGTTTGAGCATTTACCTTGAAACTTTATTACTTTGAAACTTTGCAACTGAAATAAAAATGGAAAACTTACAAGCATTAAAACAACGTTTTGGAATTATCGGAAACGATATTCATTTGAACCGCGCTTTAGAAAAATCAGTGAGAGTTGCTCCAACTGATATCTCTGTTTTGGTTACGGGAGAAAGTGGTGTTGGTAAAGAAAATATTCCGAAAATTGTACATTCATTATCACACAGAAAACATGCAAAATATATTGCTGTAAACTGTGGTGCAATTCCTGAAGGAACGATTGATAGCGAATTATTTGGGCACGAAAAAGGTTCTTTTACGGGAGCAACGCAAGATAGAAAAGGATATTTTGAAGTTGCTGATGGAGGAACTATTTTTTTAGATGAAGTTGGTGAACTTCCTTTAACAACTCAAGTACGTTTATTACGTGTTTTAGAAAATGGCGAATTTATAAAAGTAGGTTCATCAAAAGTGCTAAAGACCAATATTAGAATTGTAGCTGCAACCAATTTAGATATGCAATCTGCTATTCAAAATGAAAAATTTAGAGAAGACTTATATTACAGATTAAGTACTGTGGAGATTCATTTACCAGCATTAAGAGACCGTAGTGAGGATATTCATCTGCTCTTTAGAAAATTTGCTTCTGATTTTGCTCAAAAATATAGAATGCCTTCAATTCGATTAGATGAAAACGCTGTGAGTATTTTGCTTAATTATCGTTTTCCTGGAAATATTCGTCAGTTAAAAAATTTAGCAGAACAAATTTCAGTTATTGAAGAAGAAAGAATCGTTACCGCATCTAAACTTCGACAATACTTACCAAGTAATAATGGCAACTTACCAGCTGTTATTGGCGGTAAAAAAGAAAATGATTTTTCTACAGAACGTGATATTATGTATAAAATTTTATTTGATATGCGTAATGATATCAACGATTTAAAAAAGCTGACATTAGACTTAATAAAGAATGGAAATGTCGAAGAAGTGCAAGAAGAACATCATCAATTAATCGAAAAGATGTATGAAAATAAAGACAGACAAGATAGCAATGTTGAAGTTTTAAATATTCCTCAAAATTCATCCGCAGAAAAAGATTATGATTTTATTGAGACGATTGAAGAAGACGAATCTTTATCTTTACAAGACAAAGAAATTGAAATGATTAAAAAATCATTAGAAAAAAATAGCAATAAACGTAAGTTAGCAGCAAAAGAATTGGGTATTTCTGAAAGAACTTTATACAGAAAAATTAAGCAATACGATTTATAGAAAATAGTGTAAGTTAAAGTGGTTACAATCTTAAATTAATGAAAAAAATATTCTACATAACACTATTTTATATAAGCTCATTGCTACTCATTGGCTGTGGTGCTTACTCTTTCACCGGAGGAAATACAGGAGACTCAAAAACGATTCAAATCGATTTTTTCCCAAATCAAGCACCTTTAGTAGAACCTGTTTTAACACAGCGTTTCACCAACGACTTACAAGATTTATTTACGCGTCAAACAAATTTAACTCTTACCAGTTCAAACGGCGACTTACAATTTAGTGGGGAAATTACAGGTTACAGAGTTACACCTATGAGTGGAACAGCTGCACAAACTGCAGCTCAAAATAGATTAACGGTTACAGTAAATGTTCGTTTTGTAAATAAATTAAAAGAAGAAGACGATTTTGAGAAATCATTTTCTTTTTATTCAGATTTTGGCGCAAACTCTCAACTTACAGGTAGTATTTTAGAAAATGCTTTAGACGAAATTATTGAACGTATAACACAAGATGTTTTTAATGCCTCTGTTGCAAAATGGTAAATTCAAAATTTAGCGATAAAACAGACGAAAAACAATCTATTGAGCACTTAAAAACTGCTGAGTTAAAAGCTGTTATTGATGAATTTCCTTACTTTCAAGCAGCAAGGGCCTTGTATCTAAAAGGACTAAAAAATCAGGATAGTTTTAAATATAATAACGAGTTAAAAAAAACAGCAGCTTACACAACAGATAGAACTGTACTGTTCGATTTTATAACTTCAAAAAAATTTAATACTCTAAAAGAAGATGTTCGTCAACAAACAAAAGAAGTTAAAGCTCCTGAGATCATCTTAAAACCGACCGCAAAGACTGAAGATAAATTAGAAATTGGTAAACCGATCTCTTTTACAAATTCAGAAAATTATTCATTTAATCAATGGTTGCAATTATCTATAAAAAAACCTATTATTAGAAAAGAAATTTCAAAAAAAAATTCAATAGTAAAAGTTGATATCATTGATAAATTTATTCAAAGTAACCCAAAAATAGCCCCTATTTCTAAAGATAAAAGTGTTTCTATTTCTGTTTCCAAAAACAAACAAGATTCCTCTTTAATGACAGAAACTTTGGCTAAAGTTTATTTAGAACAAAAAAAGTATGAAAACGCAATACAAGCTTATAGAATTTTAAGTTTGAAATATCCAGAAAAAAGTGGTTTCTTTGCAGACC
>TARA_B110000046_G_scaffold46778_1_pt1 | contig 17808 bp, 16 predicted proteins | sample TARA_B110000046 | Tara Oceans TARA_B110000046 (sample SAMEA4397157) | marine metagenome | biome: Polar Biome; feature: [DCM] deep chlorophyll maximum layer (ENVO:01000326); material: water (ENVO:00002006), including particulate matter (ENVO:01000060) such as... | depth 40 m
CGTTTTCCCTGATGCTTTGGCTGAGGCCTTGATATCAGCGATCCTGGCGCCTTTTCCCAGGCTCATTTGCGATAAGGCTTGGGAGAAGCTGTCTACAAAGTCATCATTGTGGCCATGCGGTAATTACAGCAATTAACTGAGCAAGCAGACTTTGCTTTTGCCAAGGACTAACGGCTGATATGCTGACTTTCACGGCGCCAGTTTTCGATGGCAGCTGCCTGCATGTTGCGTATGGGGGCACGGGCCCGTGAAAGATCGGCTTTGGACGCCTTGCGGCCATCATAGCCTGCAGAGAAGTATTCCTGCCGAGACGTGGGCGGGGCCATTCCGTGGATGGGGGGTTGCACCGTCGACCAGACAGAGTGCCTCAACAGCTTTGAAGGCTCCTCCTAAGAATTGTCATACTGCGGCGGCCCACCGCTGTTTGCGAAGACAACAAGCATACGGCAGGCGCGCAGGTCCTGCCGAGAAAAAGCAACTCGAAAAATCCATCCGCTTTGCCCGATTACACTGTCAGGTGATAAAAAGCTGGCGTGAAAAAGTTGTCAGCCTTTCGTACCCTTCCGTCGTGATCGCGATTGTCTCGGACATTCCGAAGCCCCGTGCCAGCACGTAGGTATGAAAAGTCATGCCCTCGGCGAAGCTCCAATCGCAGCCAGGAGTGGCTTCCAGTTTTTCGCCACCTGCCGGCTGCAGAAGCAGGCCCACCGAGTAGAATGTCTTGTTTGTATAACTGCCGCGCAGGCCCTCTGACAGGATACCATCGCGGTAGATCGCGTCGGGAACACTTGCCGGCACACCGGGGTGGACCTCAGCCAGGGCGGCATCCTGAATGGCAATCAGGCGCTCAACAATGCGCTGGTCGGCCTCGCTTGCCTCGGCTACCCGGATTGGGCGCATAAACCGGGCGTGGTAGTGCCGATGATTGGGCGTCGTCTCGATCTGCACCAGATCACCGCGTGCTAGCATGCGGTCGGAATAGCCACCATGCAGGTGAAAGGCGCGCTCGCCCGACGACATGACGCCGGGTCCGGGCAGATCGCTGCCGGCGCGGATCATCGCGGCGCAGATCTCGGCGGCCATTTCGCGCTCGCTGACGCCGATGCCAGCGCTGTCGATGGCTGCCTGCATACCCGCTTCTGCGGCCTTTGCCGCATGCCGTTGCAGGGCGATTTCCGCTGGTGACTTGATCAGCCGCATGGTCGCGGCGAGGGCGCTTTCGTCCCGAAACCCATAGCCAGGAAGGGCCGCGCGTAATGCCTCGTAGCGGGCGACGGAGAGCGGCCAGGCGTCGGCTTCGATACCGACCTGCGCGGTGGTCCCGAGCACACGGGCGATCGCCTGCGCAGCGACGATCACTGGGTCGTCGCTGTCGGACCACATCGCGCGGTCTGGGAAGATGCAGGTGGCGTCGAGGTAATATTCCTCAACGTCGCGGCAGATCAGCACTGGCGCGCCTTCGGCGGGGATCACGGCGAGCTGGAACGAGCCGTAGCCACGGGTGAAGAACCCGGTCAGCCAGGTCACGGTTTCCGGCTGAAAGGCTAAAAGCCCATCGAGGCCCTTATTGCGAATTTGCACCTGCACCCGGGCTAGGCGCGCCTCGTATTCGGACCTTTCGAACCAGGGTTCGTAGATGAGTGGGGCGGTCATGCCTGGGCCTTCACGACATCGGCAAACCGGGTCAGCATGGTCTTGGCCTCGGCGGCTTCGTCAGTCGAGGCAATCAAGACATCCACATCGGCGCCGTCTTTCTGCATGCGCTCCCGGTTTTGATTTAACCAGACCGGTGCCTGTGCGGCGGTGATTTCTGGGTGCCCCTGAATCCCCCAGGCGGGTGTGTCGCGATAGCGCCAGACATGATTGGGGCAGATGTCGGAATAGGCCAGGATGGTCATGTCGGGGTGATCTCCCCGCACCTCATCATTGTGCCAGACGAACATATGGACGTGCTCCGCCAGCCCCCCGGCGATGGCGTCGTCGCGCGCAGCGTCTGTAACTGGAAGATCCTTGTAGCCAATCTCGCAATCATCGCGCCGGAATACCTGGTCGCGCCCACAGAGCGCTGATGCGAGGATCTGGCTGCCGAAACAGATGCCGAGCATTGGAATGCCCCGCGCGGCTGCGTCCTGGATCAGACAGTGTTCGCGGTGGATGAACGGGATGTCTTCATATGCCCCGTGCGGGCTGCCTGACAGAAAAATACCGTTATAGGAGTCCAGGTCTTTCGGAAATTCCCCGGAATAGGCCCAGAACCTGTCGACAGTCAGCCCCCAGCTTTCGAATCGGTCGTCAAGCTGCGCCACGGATTGCAGCTTTGTGCCGTTGCCAAGGTAAAGGAGTCGCGCATCCGACATGGGTCATCCTCAAATGAATATCCCCAGTATACCACTCCTATGCCGCGAGGCAATTGGTAATACTGATAGGCAGGCTGCCCAAGAATTATTGCGCGACAGGCTGCCGGAATACTGGTCGGGCTTTGCCCCGTTTATGCTCTAGAAAGGCGTGCAATAATGCTGGCACGCACCTGATCGAGGTAGAATGTAATCGCTTTGGCGGCCCTGTCGCCATCACCCATTCGCAGAGCTGCGATGATTTCCATGTGCTCATTGCAGGTGTCTGTGACCCGTTCCGGTAGACTCTTGAGATCGAAGAACTGGGTCTGGCGGCGCAATTCAAGAAGGATGGACGACAGCTTTGGATTGCCGGCGGCACTGGTGATGACACCGTGCAGGTGTTCGTCGATCCTGCGGGTCTGTTCGCGATCGACATCGGTTCCAGTCGGTCCGGCATTGTTCATCACAGCCTTCAAATCGCCTTCAAGCGCGTCGAGTATGTCACCCGCAACTTTACCAGCCGCCATGCGCGCCACGGCAGGCTCCAGCAGCAGGCGGACCTGCAACGCATCCAGGAAATCATCAACCTGGATGCGTTTAACCTGCAGCCCGCGCCGCCCCTGCCTTAACAGCAGCCCTTCGCCTTCGAGGATCAACAAGGCGTCGCGTACCGGAGTTCGGGACATGTCTAGCATTTCGGCCAGGCGGCGCTCGTTCAAAAGGTCGCCAGGCTGAATTTGCCGGGACATGATCATTTTCAGGATCTTCTCATAAGCCTGAATAGCCAGTCTCTGATCGGGGATATTTAACATGGTCTGCCTCTTGTCACTGGCTTCCGATTCGTTGTGGTAGGCTTTGTTATCTGCACCATGCATTGATGTCATCCCCCCTCCGCCAAATGTTATTATTGGCCGGACGCACACTTGAGTATGCCTATGGTTGACTATTGGTATACTGAATGCGTAGGATCATTTCAAAGGTTCTGCCCAGGGGAGAAGGCGACCATGGTAATCAATCCCGGTGAATTTCTGCCGTTTACACGCGAAGAACATATGGCTCGTTTGGCCCGGCTTCGCGCTGAGCTTGCTCAGCGGGGCGTCGATGCGATGCTGGTTTTCGCGCAGGAAAGCCACTTCTGGCTTACCGGCTTCGATACTGGTGGCTACGTGTTTTTCCAGTGCGCCGTGGTCACCGCTGACGACCGGCCGGTCGTTCTGCTGACCCGCCGCCCAGATTTGATTCAGGCGCAGCAGACGAGCACCATCGAAGATATCAGGATCTGGTGGGATGCTGACGATGCCAACCCGGCGCGCGATCTCAAGGAGATCCTGGAAGAGCTTGGGCTGAAGGGCGGCCGCGTTGCGGTCGAACTGAATACGCACGGGCTGACCGGCTGGAACCTCTGGCGCGTGCAGAATGCTCTCGACGGCTGGTGTACGCTGGAGGACGATGAGCACCTGATCCGCAAGCTCCGTCTGGTTAAGTCAGCCGGAGAGATTGCGTTCACGCGCAAAGCAGCGAAAATCCTGGATCGATCGCTGGAGGCCGTCATTGCGGCGTCGCGGCCGGGGGTGCTCGACAGCGAAATCAAGGCGGCCTATCTGACCTCGATCCTGAGAGATGGCGCCGATATGCCTCCAAATCCGCCACTGTTTAATTCGGGGCCGCGCGCTGTCTACGGGCGTGGCGTGTCAGAGCCCCGGCGAATTGAGGCAAATGATCAAATTCTGGTAGAATACCCTGTCGCCTATCGGCGCTATAATGTGAAGACTGAATGGACCATCCTGTTCGGAGAGGTCCCTGCGGCCCATCGCAAGATGTACGACGTGGCGCGGGAAACGCTTCACCGGATGACTGAAATCGCACGCCCTGGAACGACGCTGGGCGAGATATTCGACGTTCACGCCCAGGGGCTCGACGACGGTGGTTATGGAAAACACCGCTACGGCGCGACCGGCTATTCCGTGGGCTGCACCTTCTCGCCGACCAGTATGGACGTTCCACCGATGATCTATTCGGGAAATGCGACGGTTTGCGAGCCGGGAATGACGCTGTTTTATCACGTCATGATCGGAGACAGCGATACCGGCTACGGGATGGGAGTTGGCCATACACTCCTGGTGACCGAAGGCGCACCCGAGGTGCTGACCGGATTGCCGGACGATCTGACTGTCGTACGTTGACAGCAATACAGTGAAAGGTCTGGACTGATTCTGGACGACAACAAGGAGGACTACAAATGTTTATCAACAAGATACCACGCCGCGGCGTGCTACTCGGCATGGCGCTGGCGCTGGCGGTGCCAGCTATTGGCGCGGCGCAGAGCGACGGCGGAACGCTCAAGATCAGCCACTCGACGCGGATCGCGACACTGAACCCGCTGTCGCTGTCGGGACCTGCTGAATATCCGGTCATCGACATGGCGTATTCCGGCCTCACCCGCATCGGGCTCGACAGTCAGCCGCAGCCTGATCTGGCCGAGAGCTGGAAAGGCAGTGCGGATGCCACCGAGTTCACTTTCCGCCTGCGTGAGGGTGTGACCTTCCACGATGGAACCCCGGCGACGTCTTCGGACGTGGTGGCCACCTACGAGGCTATCCTGAATCCCGACATCCCATCTTCGGCCTTTTCGGTTCTGAACATGATCGACAGTGTCGAGGCGGTCGACGACCTGACAGTGAAATTCTCGCTTTCGATACCGTTCGCCGACTTCCCGACCTCGACCGCCCATGCCAATGCGCGCATCATCTCGGAAGAGGCGCTGGCCGGTGATCTTCTGATGCTCGACACCGTCGTGAACGGAACCGGTCCGTTCAAGATGGAAAGCTATGACAGCGCCCGGATCACCCGGTTGGTACGCAACGATGATTATTTCATCGAGGGCAAGCCCCATCTCGATGCCATCGAGATGCACCTGTTCCCAGACCTTGCGGCGGAAACCACGAACTTCCTGTCTGGTGACATCGACGTGATGCTGCTGGTCCAACAGGCTGACTACGAACGCATTGCCAGCGCACCTGGTGTCAATGCGGCGCGGGTGCCCTCGGGGCGCTACGTGAATGTTGTGATGCGCTTCGACCAGCCGCCTTTTGACAACCTGAAGGTGCGCGAAGCATTGGCCTATTCGATCGACCGCCAGCTTCTGGTAGACCTTGTTCTCGAAGGCCTTGGCCGACCTGGGCACGACAATATCCTATCGCCGGAGTTCAAGTTCCGCATCGACACGCCGGAAAAGGCATATGATCCCGCAAAAGCCAAGGCACTTCTGGCCGAGGCTGGATATCCTGATGGCCTCAGCATCGATCTCGTCGCTTCAAACCGTCCGGCGATCCGGGCGCAGGTTGCGATCGCGATCAAGCAGATGGCGCTGCCTGCGGGCTTCGACATTAACGTCGAAACCATGCCGCACGATACCTACCTCGCCAACTTCTGGCGGAAGGGCAACTTCTATATGGCTTATTGGGGGATGCAGCCGACCGAAGACGCAACCTTCAACCTGCTGCTGACATCGAATGCCTCGTACGAGGACACTGGCTGGGCGAACGCAGAGTTCGACGCGCTGGTGCAGGCAGGCCGTTCGACGACAGTCGAGTCGGAGCGGGCTGAAGCATATGCCAAGGCACAAGAGCTGATGCTTGCCGAACTGCCCTATCTCATCCCGTTCTATGAAGACGTGCTGACGGCCAGCAAGGAAAGCGTGAAGGGCTACTCGATCAACCCGATCAACAGGTATTTCTACTTGGAGAACGTCTGGCTCGACGAAGGCTGATTGCATGACGCTTGGCTATCTTGTCCGGCGTCTGCTGGCGGTGATCCTGATCCTGTTTGTCGTGACATTCGCGGTCTTCGCGATCACGATGATCCTGCCCGGGAACGCCGCCGTCATGATTTTGGGCGAGTATGGAACTGACGAGGCCGTCGCGGCGCTGGAACGCCGCCTCGGCCTCGATCAACTTTGGTATATCCAGTATTTCAACTGGATCAGTGGCATCCTGCAGGGCGACTTTGGTCAATCTCTGCGTCTGTCATTGCCGGTGGCGGATGTGGTCGGCGACGCGTTTTGGAATTCCGCCTCACTTGCCATCACCGCGCTGGTTTCGGTGACGATCATTGCCATACCGCTGGGTGTTGTGGCCGCCCTCAAGCGGGGAACCACGGCCGATCTCATCATCGGACTTTTTTCGTATATCGGCTCGTCAATGCCGGAATTTGTCACGGCAACGCTCCTTTTGGTTTTCGTTGCAGGCCCGGCGCTCGGGCTCCTGCCGGCGGGCGGATTTGTCGCTCTGGGAGAAAGCGTCGGCGGTTTCGCCGCGCATGTCGTTTTGCCCGCAACCACGCTGGGCCTGATTCTGACCGCGCACATATCACGCCAGGTCCGCTCAGAGATGTCCGAAGTCCTGGCCAGTGACTACATCCGCGCCGCCCGGCTGAAGGGGCTGCCCGAGCGCCGCGTGATCCGCCACCACGCGCTACCAAACTCGCTTGCACCTGCAGTGGCGGTGATCTCGCTCGATATCGGCTACCTGTTGGGTGGTATCATCGTCGTCGAGGAAATCTTTGCCTGGCCAGGGCTTGGGCGCCTGCTGATCTATGCACTGGAAAATCGCGATCTTCCGGTGATCCAGGCGATCACGCTTCTGCTTGCAACGGTCTATGCGCTTACGAACCTCCTATCCGATATTATCATCGCGTTCCTGGATCCACGGGTGCACTATGCCTAAAGCATTTCGAACGGCCGCAGGTATTACCGGACTCTGCCTTCTGGTGTTGGTGATGGGTGCAGCTATTCTGGGGCCGATTCTGGCGCCCTACGACCCGCAGGTGTTTCACCCTACCGTCCGCCTGCAAGGGCCTTCGATCACACATTGGCTGGGCACCGACCAGTTCGGCCGCGATCTGCTGTCGCGATTGCTGAACGGCGCACCGTCGACCATCTTCTTTGGCCTTGGCGCCACGGTTTTGGGAGTCGGCGCTGGTAGCGTTATCGGTGTCATAGCTGGAACTGCTGGAGGCTGGGTTGACAGTGTGATCATGCGCATTCTCGATGGGCTGCTGGCAGTGCCGGAACTGCTGTTCACGCTGCTCATCGTCACATTTCTTGGCGGCGGCATGGGGCAGGCAATGCTTGCCGTCGCGATCGCATTCACGCCTGGCATGGCCCGGATTGCACGCAGTTCGGTGTTGTCGATCCGCACCCGCGAATACGTGCTCGCCGCGGTCGCACGCGGCGAGCCGTCCCATTACATCGTGCTGCGAGAGGTGCTGCCAAATGCGGTTGGACCGATCATTGTCGAAAGCACCATCCGCGTCGCTTTCGCCATCATGATCGGCGCCACGCTGGGCTTTCTTGGCCTAGGCGCACAGCCGCCTTCGACGGAATGGGGCCTCATGGTTGCGGAAGCACGGCATTTCATGTTCCGTAATGCTTGGACCGTGGCGGTTCCCGGCGTGGCGATTGCGATGGCTGCGATGGGGTTCAACCTGTTTGGCGATGCGCTGCGCGACAGCCTCGATCCAAGGCGGAGCCACTAGCATGGTGGGTGCCCCAATTCCTCACGTCGGTGCGCGCAAGCCTGTTTTGGAAATATCGGGATACTCGTTGAGTTATGCCACGCAATCCGGTCCACTCCACGCCCTGAAAAACATCGATCTGAGCGTGGAACACGGCCAGACCCACGGGCTGGTTGGAGAATCTGGCTCGGGCAAATCGTCTCTGGCCTGGGCAATTCTGCGGTACCTTCCGGAGAACGCCATCGAGAACGACGGTGGACTTCTGCTTTCTGGGGAAAGTCTGCGCGACCGGACTTTGCCGCAAATTCTCGAGATCAGAGGGCGCCGGGTCAGTATGGTCTTTCAGGATCCATCCACCTCGCTCAATCCGGCGATGCGCCTGGGCGATCAATTATCGGAAGTGCTCATCCGCCATCGTGGCCTGACATCCCGAGAGGCGCTGGAGGAAAGTGAGGCGGCACTGGCCCGGACCGGCATCGTGAAGCCCAGGGAGATGCTGCGCAGGTTCCCGCACGAGGCGTCAGGCGGCGAGAAACAGAGGGTGGTCATTGCCACCGCATTCGCGTGCAACCCGGAACTGATCATCTTCGACGAGCCGACCACGGCGCTGGACATCATAACGGCACAGCAGATTCTGGATCTATTCAACCAGCTTCAGGACGAGACATCAATCTCAGCCCTCTACATCTCGCATGACTTGGGCCTCGTTTCGCGGGTGGCCGACACCGTGTCGGTGCTCAATGCGGGCAAGATTGTCGAGAGTGGGCCGCGCGTCGAGGTATTTAACAACCCCCACAACGATTACACCAAGGCGCTGCTGGAAGCTGTCCCAGACCCGAAGCATTGGCTGGGTATTTCCGAACCGCCGCTGGGTACGCCAGCGCTCATGTCGGCAGAGGCGGTAACTGTCGAATACGGGCGCCAGTCGCGCATCGGACAAATGCTGGCGCCCAAACCGACCCATTTTGGCGCGAAGGATGTCAGCCTCACGATCCACAAAGGGGAGCTTGTCGGGCTGGTCGGCGAATCCGGTTCGGGCAAATCGACGATGGCCAAGGTTCTGTCCGGCTTGCAGGAATTCGACGGCACCGTCAGGTTCGGTGAGCAAGACTACACGAGCGTCAAGAAGATCGACCGCGACTACCGCCGCGCCGTGCAGATTGTCTTTCAGCACCCGGATGCCTCGCTCAATCCGCGCCAGCGCGTGCGCGAAATCCTTTCGCGGCCCCTGAAGCTCTACGACATCGTCCCGCCGGACCAGCGTGCGGGGCGCATCGTGGAGCTGCTTGAAAAGGTCCGTCTACCGGCAGAGTTCGCCGACCGGTTTCCGCACCAGCTGTCGGGTGGCGAAAAGCAGCGTGTGGCGATTGCCCGGGCGTTCGCCGCCGAACCTGAGCTGGTGATTTGCGACGAGATCACCGCCGCGCTGGATGTGTCGGTTCAGGCCTCGGTTGCCGATCTGTTGGTCAACCTGCAAGAACAAACCGGGACAGCATGCCTGTTCATCACCCATGACCTCAACCTCGTCCGCCAGTTGGCGCACCGGATCTGCGTCATGCAGCATGGTAGGCTGGTGGATACCTTTCACCGAGACGATACCGAAAGGCCCGACCGAAATCCCTATACCCGCGCCTTGCTAAAAGCGGTACCACCATCGGCCAGTCAAGCCGTCTGAAACGGAGAACACCAGATGAAGAATGCTCTGTCACTCGCCCGCGCCATTGATGAAGAGGCCTGTCTCGATACGCTCGCCGAGATGGTCCGACACAAGAGCCATTCCGAGACCAAAGGCGAGCGCATACTTGCGGAGCGCATGGTAGAGATCATGTTGGAGATGGGGCTTGAGGCTTATTTACAGCCCGTCGAGGGCGACCGTGTCAACGCCATCGGCATCTGGCGCGGTACGGGTGGCGGCAAGAGCCTGCTTTTTAACGGACATCTCGACACCAATCCGGTTAGCGAAGGCTGGACGGTCGACCCCTGGGGTGGGCTTGTCGACGACAGGTTCATTTACGGGATTGGCGTATCGAACATGAAGGCGGGCGACGCTGCCTCGCTTTGCGCTGTGCGGACGCTGATCGAGAATGGCAAACGGCTGAAGGGGGATATCATCCTGACCTACGTGGTGGGCGAGCTTCAGGGCGGGGTTGGCACCTATGCCGCCATTCAGGCGGGAACCCGGGCGGATTACTTCATCAATTCAGAGCCCACTGATTTGCAGGCGCTGACCATGCATGCCAATGCTTTCGTCTTCACGATCGAACTGACTGGCATCACCCGGCACATGTCCAAGCGCGAAGAGGCGGTGGACGCGATCCGTGCGGCCTGCGACCTGATCCCGCGGCTGACCGATATGACCTTTTCGGATGCGCCGAGCCAGGAGCACCGCAGCATCAACCGGGTGCATATCGGCACCATCCGTGGCGCGCTGGGACAAAGCTTTGAGGAGTGGCGGCCACCTCAGGTCGCCGATTTCACCCGGCTCACTGGATCGGGCCGGATCGGGCCAGGCCAGAGCCAGGACAATGCGCTGAAGGATTTCCGCCGGGTGCTCGACGGCCTAGAGGCCGACTGGCCAGGTCTGAAGGCCGAGGTACGGATCGAGGCGCGTGAGGGCCATTCAAGTATGCCCGCCTTCGAGGTTCCACGGGATGCACGTATTGTCACCGCGCTGAACGCAGCCTACGAGGCGGTGCGCGGTGAACCCCAGCCAACAGGGGCGATCACGCCACCCGGGTTCTATGGAACCGATGCTGGGCATCTCTATGCCCATGCCGGCATGGAGGGTGTCGTCTGCGGTCCGGGAGGTCGCTACAACACCATGCCGGACGAACGCGTGGATATTCCTGACTATCTCGACATGGTGCGTATCTACCTAGTGACCATGTGTGACATCTGTGTGTTGCTATGAGCGGTATTGCGTTTCAGGAGATCGAGGCCCGCACCGCGGGCGGTCGTGCGATATCATTGCGTTTTCCACCCGAAGAGCATGCAGCCCGGCTGGCCGCCACGCGGGCGGAGCTGTGCCGCCGGGGGCTCGACGCGCTGCTGGTCTTTGCACAGGAGAGCCATTATTATCTCACCGGCTTTGATACCTCGGGCTATGTCTTCTTTCAGGTTGGGGTGATCACCGCTGACGACCGGCCGACCGTTGTGCTGACCCGGCGGCCGGATCTGCGGCAGGCCGAAGTTGCCTCGCTCTACGACGATATCCGCATCTGGCTCAATGCCGAGGATGCCAACCCGGCTGAAGACCTGCGCGACATTCTGTGCGAACTTGGCCTGCAGGGCGGGCGCGTCGGCGTGGAATTTGCATCCTACGGGCTGACGGCCGCCAATGGCCGAACGGTCGAGGCTGCGTTGGACGGGATCTGCCTTCTGGAAGATGCATCAGACATCGTGCGGCGCCAGCGGCTGGTGAAAACCGAAGCCGAACTTATTAAGACACGCGAGGCGGGACAGCTGGCCGATGCGGCGGTTCTGGCCGCGATCGACGCAACGGCGCCGGGCGCCACTGAGAGCGAGCTGAGCGCAGCCGCGCTCACGGCGATGCTGAACGGAGGTGGAGAAGTGCCCTCGGGTGGCCCGTTGGTCAACACCGGTCCGCGCGCGCTCTTTGGGCGCGGCATCGGTGGACCGCGACGGATCGATGAGAACGATCAGGTTTTGATCGAGTTGGCAGGTTCGTCCTGCCGCTATCATGTGTGCATCGAATCCACCGTGGCCGTCGGCACACCGGATCCCCGGCAGCACGAGATGATGCGCGTCGCCACTGAGGCGCTCGAACGGATTAAGGAGACCGCTCGCCCCGGTGCCGCCCTCGGAACACTTGACGACATTCATCGCAAGGTCCTGGATGCTGCGGGTTTTGCCACAGAACGCTTTGCGGCTTGTGGCTATGCCTTGGGCTGCACGTTCAAACCCACCTGGATGGATGTGCCGCCGATGATCTATTCTGGAAACCCGCTGATCATGGAACCGGGGATGGTGTTCTTCGTTCATATCATGATTCCGGATACGCGAACCGGGGTCATGGCCGGTATCGGCCAGACTTTTGCAATTCGTGAAAGCGGAGCGCCAGAGGTGTTCAGTCAGCTCCCGGTAGAATTGTTCCGCCGATAAACGCCAGACATGGTTGGCGTATTCGCGCTTTGCCTCGAAAAGGTAATTCAGCTATTGGTAAGTGAATTCAGGTAGCGGGCTCTGACCCCGTCGAAGTGGCTTTCCATGGCACTGCGGGCCGCCTCGGGATCGCGGTCGCGGATGGCTGTGATCACGGCAAGATGTTCGTTCAGACGGTCCGAGAAGTTCTCGAAGCTGTGCACGATGGTGCAACGGCGTGCCGTTTCACGCAACCTGGACAGAATGCGCAATGTCATCGGCATGCGCGCGGCACGCGCGACGCCGGTGTGAAAACGCGTATCCTCGTTCCAGAAAACCTCAAAGCTCCTTTCATCGCGCGCGCGCAGAAGCTCCTCCAGTTCGGCCAATTCCGAGGTGATCGGGTATCGGGTGGCGCGGCTGGCCGTTTCCACTTCGAGAACACGACGCATTTCGACAATGTCGAAAAACTGCTCGAGCGAGACATGGCGGACCAGTGCCGTGCCCTGTGCCAGACGTTCGATCACGCCTTCGCTTTCCAGTGCCGACATCGCCACCCGTAAGGGCGTGCGTGACAGCTGATAGCGCTCGGCCAGGGCGCGCTCGCTCAGAACCGAGCCCGAAGGGATGATTCCGGTGAGGATGTCCTTTTTGATCCGCTCATAGGATTCATGCGTCAAGGGGGTAGTGCTCACGTCAGTTTCCATCCTGTTTGTGGTCGAGCCAATGGGCGAGCACGGCAACCGCCTCTGCCAGATCCTGCGGATGCATGGCCTCATCGGGATTGTGGCTGCCGTGTTCGTTGCGCACGAACAGCATCGCGGCATCCCATCCGGCGGCGGCGAAGGCCGCAGCGTCGTGCCCCCCGCCTGACAGCATCTCAGGTAGGGGCCGGTACAAAGCCAGTGCGGCCTGCCTCAGGCCTTCCAGAAGCACCGCCGACAATTGCACTGGCATCGAGTGGCTCTGCGGGCCAAGCGCGAACTGGATGCCGGGCCTCTGTGCTTCGATCCCGGCGATCCGGATGGCAAGCTTTGCGTCGATACGCTCAAGGATGGCCTTGTCGTCCGAGCGGAGATCCAGGCAAAAGCCCAGCTCTCCTGGCACTTTGGCCATGGCATGAACTGGGCTGGCAGCATCGACGATACCGAAAGTCACTGCAAGATCGTCGCCGCGGGCCAGGGTCTCGGCCCAGTCACTGTCCAGTGCCGTGACCAGATCGGCAAAGGCAAAGACCGAGTCGGCGCGCGCGGCGCGCGGGGCGGCCCCGGAATGCGCCCATGCTCCATGGATTTGAGCCGTGCGGTAGCGCAGACCGCCGCGTATGCCGGTCACCAGGGCGAATGTATCGCCCGCCGCGCTCAGGACTGGCCCTTGTTCAATATGAACCTCGACGAAGCGTCCCTTGCGTAGTGGCGTCAGCCCGCAAATGGCATCTGGGTCAAAACCCTGCTCGCGCATGTGTTCGGCCAGCGTCCGGCCTGTATCTCTGCGCCGGGCTTCAAGCTCCTCCGGGTGAAGCCGCCCCAGGGCCATGCGTGATCCGGCATAGGAAACCGGAAACCAGACGCTTTCCTCGGCGCGTGTGACAGTGACAATCAGGTCGGCCTGCGGTGGCTGGCCCCGCTCGACAAACCAGGCAGCAAGCGCCACCGCGGCGGCGACGCCAGCCGTTCCGTCATAGGCCCCGCCCTGCCCGACAGTATCTAGATGCGATCCAATGTGGACCGCAGGCAATGACGGATCACGCCCCGGAAGCCGGGCAAAGAGGTTGCCGGCAGGGTCGTACCGGATCTTGAGCCCGAGAGCCTCGCAGATCCCGGCAATACACTCATGGGCGCGGCTTTCCTCGTTGCTATAGGAGGGGCGTGTGAACCCGGGCCCTGGCAGTGAGATCTGGTTCACCTCGTCGAGCACCCGGGTCAGCATGGGCAAAAACGTCGTGGGGTTCATGCGCGATAATCCTTTGGGCTGAGCGCCGTGTCCGGCTGAATGCCGTTCAGGGCTGTGATTACGTTTTTGGCGGCCGCCCTGGCGGTGCGCGCAAGCGCCTCTTCGGTGCTGCCGCCCAGATGTGGGGTCAGGATGACCCGCGGATCGCGGCTGAGCGGACCGGTGGGTGCCTCCGGTGAGAACAGATCCAGCGCTGCGCCGGCAACCACCCCGCGCTCAAGCGCGTAGACGAGTGCGGCCTCGTCGATCAGTCCTGCCCGGGCGGTATTGACCAGCAAGGCGCCGGGCCGCATGGCGGCAAAAGCCTCAGTATCGAACATGTTGGCCGTTTCAACCCGCAGCGGAGTGTGCAGGCTAACAAGATGTGCCCGGGCGAGCCCGGCACACAGATCGTCAACTTTACGGGCGCCGCGAATATTGGCAATGCGGGGTGAGTAGGCAAGGATCTCCATTCCGAGACCACTTGAGAACATTGCCCCGACCAAACGCCCGATTTGGCCCCAACCGACGATCAGCGCGGTCTTGCCATTCAGTTCGGTGAAGCACTCGCGTTCACGATACCCAGCCGTGCAACCGCGGACGGCCTGATCAGCTGCTGGAATGCGGCGGGCAAGCGCCAACGCCAGGCCCAGCGCCAGTTCGGCGACCGAGCGGGCATTGGCCCCCGGTGTGGTGCAGATAACCGCGCCGGCTGCCGTCGCGGCTGGCTTGTCGACTGGGTCGTGGCCGGTGCCGTGCACCGCTATCACCCGAAGCGCACCGGCAGCGGCGATCGCTTCGGCGTTCAGCCCGGCATCGCGGGTGATGACCGCCGAACAGCCCGGGATCATGCGCAGGACCGTTTCAGGCGAAGGATCGGGGCAAAGGACTGGGGTGATCCCGGCCCGGCGTAAAACCTCGAAGCCGATCTGATGAATTGGTTGCACGATCAGGCATTTTGCGCTGACGGTCATGCCTGCCTGCCTTTTTCATCTGCAATGTCGTTTAGCTTCGATCCCATAAGGCCGGCACTCAACAATGCCGTGGCCTGGGCCGCAAGCCTCGCATGACAGGCCTGGCTGGCCAGGTTTTCATTTCCCTTTGAAATGGCGGAAAGCATGGCAACCAAAGCTTCATGAGCGGCCCGGCCACGCAAAGCAGGGCCGACAGGTAGTAGACGGCAGCGCAATTCATATACCTGCTGACCAATCGCCGAGTTTGTGTAGGTTTCGCCCAGAAACCGGCTCACGGCAATCTCGGTGCGCGCGCAGATCGGTTCCGGTGCCCCCGACATGTCGGGGTAGGCCAGAAGGCCCGCGGCCATCGCCTGTCCATGCACCGTTTCAGCTGCGGGGCGGATGCAGTATGGTTCCAGAAGATCGAGAAGCACAAATATTTCGCTGATTTCCTCAGGGGTCGGGCCACGCACGCGTAGGAAGCGCCCCTTGCGATGGGCCAGCTCGTTAGCCTCAATGCGGCGCAATGCTTCGCGTATCGGCGTACGCGACATACCCAGCACGACACCCAGGGGAGCCTCTTGCAACAGATCATCAGGGGCAAGCTTACCATCACCGATCATCACCAGGATTTCTTGATAGGCATCTTGTGATCGCGACGTTCTTTCCATGTTCATTCGTTCCCAGTTTCGCGACCCCAAACGCCGCTGATCAGGTTTGCGCCGAAGAGCCGGGCATTACCGGGCTGACCAAATCCGGCCATGCGAACCGATTTCAAAATCGCCCGGTGCCGGTTGCGACAGCCCAGCAAGGCAGCTTCGGCTTCTTCTGACGTAACCGCTGCAAACAAAAGAGCGTGGCCCGGAGGGGTCTGAGCCACACGGCGCAAATCAGCCCCGATGATCGTAGCGATCTTCGGATAACCGCCAGTAGTCTGAGCATCGGCCATCAGGATCAGAGGCTGACCGGACCCCGGCACCTGAATCGCGCCAGGAACGGTACCATCCGAAATGATGTCATGTCCACGCGCTGCAATCAAGGGCGCACCATCGAGAACACTTGCCATCCGGTCGACGCGGGTCGAGACTTGGAACGTGCTGGACAGGAATTGCGCGATCACGTCGGGATCGAAATAGTCATCCTGAGGCCCGAGGATCACCCGGATCGGAGTTTGATCAGTTTCCGGCAAATCGCGCCCGGCAATGCAAATGGGCGGCGCGCCATCGGTGCCTGCTACCGGCACGCGGTCGCCACCGACCAGAGAACGCCCCGCATGCCCGCCTAGGCCGAAACGCAGATGCGTAGAGCGCGATCCCAGGACAGGTGGCGTATCGATGCCGCCGGCAATGGCCAGATAGCCCCAGAGCCCGTCGCGAACGGGACCGATGTGCAAGTTTTGTCCGGCGCCGATTTCCAGGGTTAGATTTGCGGCCATTGCAACGCCATCAATGCTGAGCTCAACCCCGGGGCCGGTCACCGCCACGGCGGTATTGGTGTCGAACCGAAACCGCCCACCGGGCGATGTAAATTCAACTGCTGCGGCACTCTGCGCGTTCCCGACAAGCAGATTTGCCATGTCAAAAGCCAGCCGATCCATTGGCCCGGCCTGCGATACGCCGAAGGCGCGCAACCCGAACCGCCCGGCATCCTGTATGGTCGTCAGCGGACCTGTATCAAGCACCTGCAGAACCGGCATGGCTATTGCGGCCGCACGATGATTTCGCCGCCTGCCTGTTGACGGGCCAGCTCGCTGCCTTCGTCGGCGCTTATCGGGACGAAGTGCACCCGGTCGCCAGCTCGCAGCAGGAACGGTTCGGGGCGCTCCGGCGCAAAGATCTTTAACGGGGTCCAGGCGATGAACCGCCAGCCCGAGGGACCAGCCACGGAATTGATGTTTCCCTGCCGGCCGCCGATGCCGATCGCCCCTTGGGGGATGTTTGGTCGCGGCTGAGGCAGGCGCGGGGTGTGCAAGGCCTCCGGCAATCCACCCAGATAGCAAAAGCCGGGAGAGAACCCGATCATGTATATCCGGTAGTCTGTGCCGGAATGGAGCTTGATGAACTCACGTGGGCTCAGGCCCTTTTCTCTGGCAAGGTCATCCAGGTCCAATCCGGCCTCGCCACCATAGACCGCTGGGATGTGCCATAACGCTCCGGTGCTTTCCTCAGGGGTGTGTACCCGATCCAGACGGTCGCGCAGCGCCTGTTCCATAGCTTTTCTGTTAATCCGGCCCGGATCGAAGCATACGAGAAGCGATCGGTAGGAGGGCACCAGCTCAACTAGTCCGTCTGGCGGATCCGCCTCCAGGTCTTTGGCCAGGGCGATGACACGGCGATTGACAGCTTCGTCGATTTCATTGGCAATCTCGACGCTGAAGGCCTGTTCGCCGCAACGAAGAATGCGCGCATTTGATACCATTCCAGTTTATCCTCGCGCCGCAATCCGCTCCTGCAGCCAAGGGGCGGCTTGCGGGAACAGGGCAATCAGAATTGTGAGCGAAATCATGATTACGGCGACCGAGGGCGAGATCAGAACGCCCAAGGTTGCGGCCCCCTAATGCCCGGGGCACCGTCAGAACTGCCGGCAATACCTAAGTCGCCTCCCGTCAATTGCGCATCTCGCCCGGTGAGTGTCGTCTTATTTTGGAGCGAAAATCTCCCTTTGGCTAAAGGACGAACATATCCCGGCTTGTCTGCGCCAGCAACATGGTTGCCGTCAGCGCCCGCTGCGGGTGCCAGTGTTCGATTTAACATCGTGTTTTTCTCCCGTGTTGTGTGCGTTCTATTGGAGGCGTTCTTCATGGTCCATGCTTGATCAGAGCCTTTTCGGATGACCTCACGTACCCTTGTAATTCAGTACACCTCTAGTATACTTAACGGCACAAACCAGAGGATTTCAAGGTATTTCACTTAACGTCCTCCGCGCGCGGCGCACAGGAAACAGGGACGAACACATTGACCAGAACCCTC
>TARA_B110000046_G_scaffold164188_1_pt1 | contig 17783 bp, 10 predicted proteins | sample TARA_B110000046 | Tara Oceans TARA_B110000046 (sample SAMEA4397157) | marine metagenome | biome: Polar Biome; feature: [DCM] deep chlorophyll maximum layer (ENVO:01000326); material: water (ENVO:00002006), including particulate matter (ENVO:01000060) such as... | depth 40 m
ATTGTTGCTAAGACTAGAAAACTAAAGGCTGTATGGACTCCTGAATTAGCTCAAGATTTAAATGCATACCACAGTATTGATGCAGAAGCTGAATTAACTTCAATGTTATCAGAGTACATCTCATTAGAGATTGACCTTGAAATCCTTGATATGTTAAAAGCTAACGCGTTAACAACTGAATACTGGTCTGTAACTTTAGGTGAAGAGTATGATTCAGCTAGTACTGCATGGGTAGCAGGTGGAAACTCTGCCGCTTATACTAAGAACTCTTGGTTCCAGACTCTTGGTGCGAAACTTAACAAAGTTTCAAACAAGATTCACCAATTGACACTTAGAGGTGGAGCTAACTTCGTTGTTGCTTCTCCAGATGTATGTACAATTTTAGAATCAATCCCAGGATTTACAGTTTCAGCTGATAAAGATGCTACATCTTTCGCAGCCGGTGTAACTACTATTGGTTCTATCGCAAACAGATACACAATCTACAAGAATCCTTATATGACTTCTAACGAAATCTTATTAGGATTTAAAGGAAGTAATTTCCTTGAGACTGGTGCTGTTTACGCTCCTTACGTACCGTTAATTATGACTCCGTTGGTTTATGACCCAACAAACTTTACACCACGTAGAGGAGTTATGACTAGATACGCTAAGAAGATGGTAAGACCAGAATTTTACGGAAAAGTATACGTTAAAGATTTAGCTAACCTATAATCGGTTAATTAAGTTTTAAACTTATTTTTAAGTAGAATACTTAGGTATTTATAAATTAGAGGGATTCCGTAAAAGGTTTCCCTCTTTTTTTGTCTAAACACCTTTAATTTTCTTTTCCAATATTTATAAGTGTATAACTGAATAATAAGGAAAAACTATAATATGTCTCAAGCAAGAATTTGGACCGGTTCATCATCATTTACTTCAGGATCATCAACTCCATTCGGAACATTTGATTCTGATGCACAATTTCAAAGTGATGCTCCAAAAGTAGCATCATGGTGTGCTAAAAGATTGGGATACCCAATCATAGATGTTGAATTAGAAGGAGATAACTTCTTCGCAGTATTCGAGGAATCGGTATCTGAGTATTCAGCACAGGTAAATCAATTTAATATAAGAAACAACCTCGGTGCACTCGAAGGTCAATCAACAAGTACAAATTTCAGCGGTCAATCGGTACAAGGTTCTGAATTAATGAATGTGGTTGCTATCTCAGAAGCATATGGTAATCAAGCAAATGTAGGTGGTAGAGCTGATATAAAAAGTGGTTCTATTGATGCAAAACATGGAGTACAAGATTATGATTTACAAGCTCTATGGGGTGATGTATCCGAAAGTGGAAAACGAATTGATATAACTAAAGTATTTCATGAAGCTTCACCAGCTATCCAAAGATTCTTTGACCCTTACTCAGTAAGTGGACAGGGAACTCTTAATTTAATTGATGAATTTGGATTTGGTTCATTCTCACCAGCGGCACAATTTATTATGATGCCACTATATGAAGATTTGTTAAGAATACAACAAATTGAAATGAATGACCAGATTAGAAAATCTGCTCATACCTTTAATATAGTAAATAATAAACTACAAGTATTTCCAATACCAGAAAAAAATTACACATATCACTTTGAATATCAAGTGGTAGATGATGTTAAAGTAAAAGCGGCAATAATAAATCCTAATGTAGTATCTGATTACTCAAATATAGGATATAATTTTGCAGAATACCTTAACATCAATGATGTAGGTAAGCAATGGATTAGAAAATACACACTTGCACTCGCAAAAGAAATGTTAGGAGCAGTTAGAGAAAAATACTCATCAGTTCCAATACCAGGTTCAGAAGTTTCCTTAGATGGAGCACAGTTACGTTCTGAGGCACAAACAGAAAAAGATAACTTAATTGAACAACTGAGAGAAAATTTAAATGAAGTAAGTAAACCCAAACGAATGGAAAATGAAGCAGCAATGGTTGAACAACAACAAACTGTTATGAATAAAGTTCCATTAGCAATTTTTATAGGATAAAGTTATGCCAAAGTTTTTCAACGCAAAGGATATTGATTTTATAAAAACTATCTCAGAAGAGGTGGTGGATTATGTAGTAGAACAGGCAGTAACTTTATTTAAGATATCTGTTGGTGAAACAACAACCAACTTATATGGTGAATCTTTAGGAAAAGTTTGGAGAGCACCTTCTACAATGATGGCTATTGTAGAGAGAGAACCAATGAATGTTGTATATGAAGGATTTGGTGCAGATAGAGCTGGAACAATTGAGTTTAGATTTAACAGAGAGAGATTGAGAGAAACCTCATACGCAGTTCCAAAGGTTAGAAATGTAAACGGAGCACTTGTACCAACAGAAGCTATACAAAATCTAACTGCAGGTTATCCTGAGATTGGTGATGTTATGTTATTTGATGGAATTTATTATGAAATTGATAATGTAAAAGAACCACAATGGATTGGTGGTTCACCTGAAGTTTATGATAAAGCCTCAAATACATTTGAAAGTACAAGTAATCAATTAATAGTTGCTGGAATAATGGTAAGGAAATCTCAAGTACAAATAGATGAAAGAACAATATAATGGCAGTAGACCCTTTAAAAAATGTTCCTTTAAATAGAGGAACTCAGTTAAAAAGAGAAGGTAATGAACTTGGAAAAGGAGTTCGACTTTATGATGTAGATTTGGCAATAGCCGAACACATGATAGATACGGTTGTACCATCTGTCGAAGTATTTCGAGAAAAAGTTAAAGTTCCTGTTTTATATGGTAATCCTGAAAGATGGACATCTGTACAAAAGAAGGGATATTTAAAAGACAAGAACGGACAATTGCAAATTCCTCTTATAATGTTTAAGAGAAATTCAATTGAACGAGATGAGACAATGTCATCTACAATGAATCGACATGTATCATATCCATCAGTATCAATGTATTCAAAAAAACATAGATACGATAAGTTTTCAGCAATGACTGGTGTTCAAAAACCAGTAGAGATATTTGATGTTGTAATGCCAGATTATGTTACCGTTTCGTATGAAGTAATAATATGGACTGATTTTACAGAACATATGAATAAAATTGTAGAAGCATTTCAATATGCTACAGATGAATATTGGGGAGATAAGAGTGGATTTAAATTTAGAACAAAAATAGATTCATTTGATAATACTACTGAGGTTGGGGAAGGTTCTCAGCGAGTTGTTCGTACAACATTCACTATGTTAGTAAATGCATATCTTTTACCAGAACAATTTAACAATGAATCAACTCATAGGAAATCACTTACACCTAAAAAGGTTGTTTGGGGGTTAGAAACTGATTTAACAGGATTAGGGGGAGGAAATTCTACTAATTCTGCAACAAAACAAAAAATGTATAACGAATATTCAGATATAATTGATTTTATGTCAATTCGTGGTTCTAAACAAACCACATTCGTAGATGCAGATAGTGTAAAACTAACATCAGTAGATTTACCAAAATTACCACCTGAATTAATTGGAGTATTCAATACAGATGATTGGTTTAGAGTATATGTTAATGGGATATTCGTTGCAAACACAAAATATACATACGAAGAGATAGGAACAGAGATACATTTTAACTTTAGTACAGGTTCGATAGCAGAGGGAGGAGCATATCCAGATGATTTAGTAGCTACTTCAACTGAATTGGGTTATATTCTAGCTGGTACAGATGAAATTGGTATAACAGGTAAATTTATAGAACTATAATCATGGCACTAAAAGATTTAGAAAATATATTAAAACAAGTACATGAGCCAGATGAGTATAAACTCGTTGCACATGATATGAATCATAGTGTATATTGGATATGGAAATTGGAAAATGCAAAATTAAAAGATTTAGATAAAAATTTAAGAGTTTTTAGACCCGAACACGCACGTTTTGATATATTTATAAACGGACAGTATATTTTAGAAAATGATTATGATTTTGAAATCCCTGGTAAAGATATTTGGGTGAAATTCAAAAAATCAAATTTTGGATATACTCTAGTAACTTCGGATGATATAAAAATTGAAGGTGATATACAAGTAAGCTAATGAGTAGTAAGAAAAAACCAAATATTATAACTCCTTTCAATGATAGGGAAAGGTTTAAGAATTTGATACAAGAGATAATAAATGATACAACCATTTTTACTCATGTACCGGATTCTATATCTTTAGTTGGTGTCTTATTTACAATAACACTTTCAAACAAAAAATTTGTTTATGAGGAAGTAAAAGTAGATGCATTATCAGATTATGTAGATGTTTACTTACAAGGAATCAAAAAAACTTCAACGTTATACTCAGTTACGGATAATGGTTCAGATATAATAATACAAACCAATGAAACTATATGTGCTGATCCCTCATCTATTGTGAAGGAAGATTTTGTAGTTAAAGGTAAGATAGTAACGAGATAGTATGGCAACATTAATTCAAAGTAAACAGATACAAGGTGTAGTAACAGCATCGGTAATCCAAGGGGATTTTACCGTTGGTGGTGGAGGTTCGGTTAACTTATCCGATGCATCTGGTGTTAGTGGTTCATTTAGTGGTTCATATCAAGGTGATGGTTCTCTATTAACTGGAATATCATATAGTAATCTTACAAACCTACCAACTCTTTTTAGTGGTTCAACTCAAGTTGATATAACTCAAACTGATGGGTTTACTGCGTTTAGTTCATCTATTGCAACATCACTTAGTTCAGTTGATACAGATGACCAAACTCTTTCATTCAATCAAGCAAGTAAAATATTAACAATAGGAGATGGAAACTCTGTTGATTTATCAACTCTAGGTGGTGGTGGTGGTGGAGGTTCTTCTATATGGACTATAAGCAGTGGTGTATATAAAGTAAGTGCAGATTTAGAAGTAACTGGATCAATTACTGCAACTTCATTTACAGGTTCGATTGATTATTCCAATCTTATAAGTGTACCTTCATTAATTAGTGGAAGTGCACAACTATTTACAGATTTAGATTCAAGATACGAATTAAGTGGAGCAGGTGGTGGAGATGTAACACACCTTAATACATTTACATCTTCAATTCAAACCGAAGTTGATGCAATTTCTGCAACAACATCCTCTTATTTAACTCAAACTCCAGCCGGAACAATTAGTGGTTCATCTCAAGTAGATTATGATGTACTAACAGGTGGTAAGGGATTACTTAGTGGATCTCATTCAGATGTAGGTTCATTAAACACGTTTACATCTTCAATTCAAACTGAAGTTGATGGTTTAAGTTCGGTAACATCATCTTATTTAACTTCAAGTGGTTCGGTTGATTATGTAGATATAACATCTATACCAAGTGGATTAATAAGTGGTTCGGAACAAATATTAGGTGGAACTGGAATCCTTAGTGGTTCTCATAGTGATTTATCTTCATTAAATACATTTACATCATCATACTCTACTGATTCATCATCATTTGATACGAGAATTAGTAATATTGGTGACCATGCTAATGTAGAACACATAAATACCTTTACTTCATCTGCAAGTGATAGGTTATTAAATATAGAAGCAGCAACTGGTTCTTACTTAACAAGTGAAACCGATTCTCAAACACTATCCATTGATGGTAATGACCTTACTATTAGTAGTGGTAATACAATTACAATACCAGGAACAACAATACCTGTTGGAACAATAAGTGGTTCGGAACAAATAACTGATTTAGGATTTATTTCTTCATCACATTCAGATGTAACTAATTTAAATACATTTACTTCATCAATACAAACCGAAGTAGATGCAATATCATCTGCAACTTCATCTTACTTAACACAAACTCCATCAGGAACTATTAGTGGTTCGGAGCAAGTAGATTTTGATGTAGTAACTGGTGGTAAAGGAATACTTAGTGGTTCTAAAACTGATATTGATTCTTTAAATACATTTACTTCATCAATACAAACTGAATTAGATGCAATATCAGCAGCAACTTCATCATATTTAACTTCTGAAACAGATTCTCAAACACTTTCTATAAGTGGAGACCAATTAACAATATCAAGTGGTAATGTTGTAACGATACCAACTGGTTCGGAATTACCAAGTGGTTTAGTTTCTTCATCAATCCAAGTATTGGGAGGAACTGGAATCCTTAGTGGTTCTCATTCAGATGTAACTCATTTAAATACATTTACAAGTTCAGTACAAACTGAAATAGATGGTTTAAGTTCAGTAACTTCATCTTATTTAACAGAGATACCAGCAGGAACACTAAGTGGTAGTGAACAATTACCAAGTGGGTTAGTTTCGAGCTCAGTTCAAGTTTTAGGTGGAACTGGAATCCTTAGTGGTTCTCATAGTGATTTAACATCATTAAATGCGTATACTCAATCAAATGATATTAGTATTAGTAACATTGAGAACACTACATCTTCATTAGAACAGAGAGTAGAGCAGATTGAATCAAATACTGGTTCTTATGATTCACAAGTATTAGGACTTAATGATTCGTTAAATACATTTAGTTCATCAATACAAACAGAAGTAGATGGATTATCAACATTCACTGGTTCAATACAAACAGAACTTGATGCATTAAGTGCAGCAACATCATCTTACTTAACAAGTGAAACTGATTCACAAACATTATCTATTGATGGTAACGAACTTACAATATCAAGTGGTAATGCAATTACATTACCATCAACATCAATACCAAGTGGAACGATTAGTGGTTCATCACAACTTACATCATCATATGATAACAGATATGTAATAAATCAAGCACCAACTGCAACATTTACAAACCATACTACTAATTTTAATACAAATTTAGCAACTAGTGGTAAAACAATGGTTAGTATGAGTGTTTCTGATTCAGAAAGTAACTCACCATTCTCAGCATCACTAAGTGGTACTGATGGTTCATCTTTTGATTTAGTTTATAGTAACGCGGCATCAAGTTCTATTGGAATTCATGCTGGTAGTAACTTATCTGCACAAACTTATAGTTATAATGTATCTATATTTGATTCATTTGGTAAATCTACAACTGAAAGTAGAACACTTGAGGTAACACAAGCAGATACAGGTACTTTAAATGGAGATACTACTTCTTATATTATAGAATCTGCTAATAATGGAGCTACAATTAGAGATGTATCTGGTTTCGGAGGAGGAAACGCATCACAAGTAAGTGTATCGTACTCACCAAACTATGGTTCACAAACACTCGCATCATTTACATCATCAAATCCAGCGGTATTGATTGATTCAAGTGGTAATTTAACAATGGGACTTGCTTTAAGAGGTTCATCAACTGGAAGTGGAGATACTATTGTATCTAATATATCATTTACTGACCAATACTCAAATGTTGGAAATTCTAATGTAACAATAAACGTATTTGCAAATAATCATCCAAGTGCATCACTTAGTGATATTAGTGGAGATTTAAATATAAATGAAGCAACAAGTGGAACTGATTTAGTAAATGTAACAATAACTGATACAGAATCGGATACTCCATTCTCATCATCATTAAGTGGTACTCATGCTTCATCATTTCAATTACAATATAACAATTCAAACTCATCATCAATTGATATTCAAGCAGCAAGTGATTTAATTGCACAAACTTATAGTTACACACTTGATATTTTTGATAATTTTGGAAAAACATCATCGTATGCCAGAACATTAACAATTGCAGATTCGGATGTTGGTACTTTAGGTACTAATGGTACGTTCTATATAATAGAATCAGCAACAAGTGGTAACACAATACGATTAAATTCAAATGGTAGAACAGGAACACAAGGAGATTTAACAGTTTCTTACTCACCAAACCAAGGTTCACAGACTTGTTCGGAATTTACTTCATCAAACGCATTAATTGCAGTTAACTCAAGTGGTAATTTATCAGTTGGTAGTAATATAAGTGGAAGTAGTGAAACAAGTGGTGATACTATTACTTCAAATATAACATTCGCTGACCAATATGGTAATGTTGGTAGTGGAAGTATATCTGTAAACGTAACAACTAACAATGCACCTGATATTGTATTTAGTAATTCATCAAGATTGAATACAAACCAAGCAACTGGTTCAAGTGGAACATTAACAACACTATCATTTAGTGATACTGAATCCGATTCTGTTGATTATGCTAACTTATCATTCACAGATTCATCAGGTCAGTTAACGGCAACACAAAATTCAAACACATGGTTAGTAACTGCTAACTCACAACTAAGTGCATCGAACTATACGTTTTCTGCGGCTATTGAAGATGAACATCACTTTAGAACAAACACAGAATCACATACAATTACGATTGCACAATCAGTTACCGGTAGTTTAGCTGGAGATACTTCGGTATATATTATAGAATCAGCAGAAAGTGAAAGTGTATATAGAGATGCATCCGGATTTAATAATGGAAACGCAGCACAAGTGAGTGTAACATACTCCCCATCACATGGTTCACCTGTTGTACAACAATATACATCTTCAAGAGAAGGGGTAACTATTGATTCAAGTGGTAATTTAACTGCAGGATATCACTTTAGTGGTTCGGTAATCAATACAGATTATACAAGTACGGCAATTGCAACTGATTCTACAAATAGTACATTATATGGTAAATCACTTCATTCACATGGATTGAAAATAGTACAAGGAGCGGCAATTAGTGACCAATCTGCAGTTCCAGATTTATTTACTGAAAAAGTAGCTCAAGTTGTTAAGTTAATGATTACAGGTTCTGGTGCAGATATCGATGATGTTGCACAAGCAAATATGATTGGAACACTTAAAGGTGAATTAGGAACATGGCATCAAAATCTCCCTACCGCTCAAAGAGTACTTAGGGGAGCAGGAACAGATTATACTACAAATCCATTGAATGATTCAAACTATTCAAGTTATTCAGGATTACAAAGCTTTCAAGATTCACATTCAACTAAGGATATGATTTGGTATCTTAGTTCTACTGCAGCAAGTGGTAGTGGAGATGCTGATATTACTGAAGTTGTTGAACATTTAATGCACACAATACATTCTTATGGTGTAAGAGGTGGTGTTGAAGGTTCAGTAAATGGATTATCTTGGATTCCTGGTATGGATTCCGATTGGAAAACTCGTGAATTGTTCCTTGCATTTAAACAAGCAGTAGATAATAGTGTATTTAGTTTAACTGATTATGGTGATGAAGATTATAATACTGCTGACACATTTGAATTGGCAGTAATAGAATATCTTTACTTATTAAACTTTAATATGTGGGAATATTCTTCTTTATGGGATAGTGGTTCATTATCTCCAGAATGGAATGATAATTCAAGAACACCATCAGGTATTCAAACAAATAATGCATTAGGATATGCATTATATAACAAATATATTAAACCTGTTTTAACTAAACCATCATTATCTTCTTTAAGAAGTATATTCCAAGATGGTGATGTTGGTAACCCAGCAATAGCAGGTTCATCAGGATATACTCCTGAAGTTGGAAGTTCACTTATCTCTAAGATAACATTTAATGACCAATATGGAAATATTGGTATTGGTTCAGTAACGGCAACCGTATTTGGTAATCAAGCACCAGCTGCATCCTTTACTGCAACTTCAAATTATGAATCGGATAACGCAACAAATGGTTCAACTGCAGGAACATTAAGTTTATCTGATACTGAAAGTGATAATCCATTGGTAGTAACATTAAGTGGTACTCATGCTTCAAGTTTCCAAGTAAGTGGAACTAATATACAATCAAATACTACTTTATCAGCGGGAACTTACACAATTAACATAACTGTAACAGATAGTTATTCAGAATCCGTAACTTTATCAAACCAAACAATTACAGTAACTCAATCTCAAGATTTTGGTAAAATTTACATTTACTATTCTAATTATGGTTCTGATGCAGGGTTTTCGGGTAATTATAATGGTTTAATGGGAGCTGATACTGTAAATAGTGATACTCCACCTGAAGTAACTGCTTATACAGGAAATACAGCATCACCATATTACAAATTTAAAGCAGGTGATATAGGAAGTACAAGTATTAGTTTAGCTGGTAGTAAAAATGCAACATTAGCCGCAGTAGTTAGTGGTTCAAACTTAAATTCAGCAATATCTGCTTCGGCAGCTGCAATGAGTTGGGCAAATGGAGTACAATCATTAATATTATTTCCAAGTGGTTCTGATATGGGAGGAATTCCATCATCTATGACAGATGGGTTTGGAGGAAGTACAACAGGACAATATGTTTTAGTAGAATATGCTGATGGAACAAGTGCACCTTTAGGGGCAACGAATTCAATGTTACATTCAATTCAATTAGATTCAGCACTACATGGATATTCTGAGTGGTTCGTGTTAGGAGCAAAAGCACAAAACTCAGCATCAACAATGAGATTAAAAGTATTAGCAGTTTCTGGTTCATTAGGAGCTTTTTAATATTAAAATATTTATATAATAGAAAAAGGAAAGAAATAGATGCCAAGTATTAGTTCGAAATTACAGTTAACCTCCGCAGCGATATCCGCGAATACGGCCCTAGCCGATATTCAAAGAATAAAGGGCGCATTTAAGGTCTATACTTCTACTACATTGAATTCAACATCTGTTAACTATTTTTCTAACGGACAGATAGTATTTGTTGAAGATAGTGGTTCTTTATATAAAGCCAACGTAACATTAGCTGATTATGTAAGTACATTTTCAGATTCTGTTGCTTTTTCTGAGTTTTCATTCAATAGTGGTTCATTTATGAGTGGTTCATTCGATGGTGTGAATATATTAACATTATTCGGACAAAATCTACAAGGTTCAGACCAAATATCAATGTCAATCGATTTATCTGCACTAACTGGTTCTGCTGGTGGTGGAGGAGGAGCAACTTGGGTAGGTGATTTATTAGATGTATCTACTGCTTCATTAGATGATGGAGATGTTCTAGCATGGAATGCTTCGGCAAACTCATGGCAACCAACAAATGTATCCGGAACAGGAGATATTTCAGCAGTATTTGCCGGAGATGGTTTAAGTGGAGGTGGAACACAAGGTTCAGTATCACTAGATGTGAACGCAGGAGATGGAATTCTATTAAATACAGCTGGTGTAAATGTAAATACAGGCTCTGCTCACTTTGTGGGTGGTGTACAAAAAGTAGAAATAGATGGTGATACTTTTTAATTAAATTAATCACTAACATTAAAAATATAATCTATACTTATAGGTATGGAAATTAAACTTCTCTATATAGAGAAATAATAAGTAGGTGCAGATGCACCGTTGAACAATCAGTTACATTTCATAAACAATAAAATAAAGGTTTTCGTTAAAAAAATAATATAAACTTAATTTAACAAAAAAAAAAACAAATGGCACAAATAATTAAACACAAAAGAGGTAATCTTGAAGGATTGGCTTCAGCAACAACACGAGCAGGTGAACTGTTGGTTGTTACTGGTTCAACCGGTCTTGGAACGATTGCCAATGGTGATAGTTTAGTCTTTGTTGGTATTGATGGTTCAACAGCAACTCCTGTAAATAAAATTTTACAAGGAACAAGTGTACCTAATTTAACAGGAGTAGCATACAACACACACGTTGATGGTATTCCTTTCTTCGATACCGATGATCAAAAATTATACATCTTAAATAAGGGTGGAAACATCGAGGTAAAAGCAACTCCTCAAACAGGTGGTTCAGGTCTTGTATCTGGTTCATCTCAAGTAGTATTACAATCCGCTGATAAAACAGGATTTACAGGAGCTACTTCAATCACAACATTAGGTACAATTGCTACCGGTGTATGGAATGGTACTGCAATCGCAAATGCTAATTTAGCAAACGATGGTATTACTATCGATGGAGCTGATATTTCATTAGGTGGTTCAGTAACTACTTTACAATTAGGTTCAACTTCCTCAACTGCACTTGCTGGAGATACTACTACTATAAGTGGTGGTCAAGCATCAGCAATAACTGCGAATACTGCGAAAACTGGAATAACTTCTGGTCAAGCATCTGCAATAACTGCGAATACTGCTAAAATTAGTTATAATAGTGCTGCAAGTACTAAATTAGCTACGATAGAAGAAGGAGCAGAAGTAAATGTAGTGGATAGTGTAGCAGGTAAAACTGGTGCAATATCATTGGTTAAAGGAGATGTTGGTTTAGGAAATGTTGATAACGAAAGTAAATCAACAATGTTCTCAGCAGCTGCATTAACTGGTAACTCAACTGCAGTAACACAAGCAGATAATGATAACTCTACTAAAATAGCAACAACTGCTTATGTACAGAGAGAAGTATCTGATTTACTAGGTGGAGCACCTGCAGCATTCGATACATTGTTAGAAATTTCTGCAAGTATTGCAAACGGTGATTCTGATGTAGTTTCTTTAACTACAACAGTAGGAACAAAATTAGCAAAAGCAAGTAACTTATCTGATTTAGCAGATGCTGGAACAGCACGAACTAACTTAGGTGTAGATGCTGCTGGAACTGATAACTCAACTAACGTAACATTAGCTGGTTCATTAGATTATTTAACAATTAGTGGTCAAGCAATTACATTAGGTGCAATTACTAACGATGATTTAGCTGGTTCAATAACAAACGCTAAATTAGTAAGTTCAGCAATTACAATTGATGGTTCATCTGTATCACTTGGTGGTTCAGTAACAACTTTACAACTAGGTACAAGTGGAACAACTGCTTTAGCTGGAAATACTACAACTATAAGTGGAGGACAGGCTTCTGCAATTACTGCGAATACTGCTAAAATTAGTTATAGTAGTGCTGCAAGTACTAAACTTGGAACAATAGAAGGAAGTGCAGATGTAACAGACACTGCTAACGTAACTGCGGCTGGAGCCTTAATGGATTCAGAAGTAACTAACTTAGCCGCTGTAAAAGCATTTGATGGTTCAGATTATTTAGCAAGTTCAGTAACAACTATATCAAGTGGACAGGCTTCTGCAATTACTGCGAATACTGCAAAAACCGGAATAACTTCTGGTCAAGCTTCAGCAATTACTGCGAATACTGCTAAAGTAACTGCAAATTCAAGTAATGTAGTATCTGCTTTATCTAACCAAGCAACCGATTTCGGTAGTGGTAGAGTAAGTGGTGATGATTTTGGTGATGCAGCTGGTTCTTCTACAATGACTGGTTCATTTGTTGGAGATGGTAGTGGTTTAACTGGAGTTGCATCTACGTTAACGTTTGGTAACAACGATGTATCCTCTAACTCAACAGTTGATTTAAAAACTCAACATATTGATTTTGTTGGTACATCTAATGAAATAGAAACTTCTATTTCTGGACAAACTGTAACAATTGGAATTCCAACTAACCCAACACTTACCGGTAATGTAACTGTAACAGGTGATTTAACAGTTGAAGGTACAACTACAACTATTGATTCTGTAAATGTAAACATAGGTGATAGAATTCTTGAACTTAACTACGCTGGAGATGCAGGTAATGCTGGGCTTTTAGTTAGTGATGTTGATGGTAGTTCTACTGTTAGTGGTTCATTACTTTGGAATGGTGCTAACGGTGCTGATTATTGGATGGCTGGAAAACTTGGAAGTGAAAAAGAAATCGCAACATTAAATGCGGCTCCTACTTCTAACAGAGTTCTTAAAGCTAATGCTAGTGGATTATTAGTTGATTCTACAATTACCGATGATGGTACTGATGTATCGATAACTGGTGATTTAACTGTAACTGGTCTTACGGCTGGTACTAACGGAGCTTTCTTATATGCTGATGCAAATGAGAAGTTACAAGCTGTTAACGCAGCAACCGCTGGTGATGTTATTCAATGGAATGGTTCATCATTCGTTGCGAGTAATGCAATTGATGGAGGTACATTCTAATCAGAATATACTTAAATAAAACTAATCCCCCTTCGAAAGCTGGGGGATTTTTTTATGATCTATTTTAATTATGTAATATTTATATACAACACAAATACAAACGTTACAATTAAGCAATGGTATTACTGACAAACGGAGATAGTTGGACTCAAGGTGATTCTCCATCACAAACATTAAACTGGAAAGCTACAAAAAGTTTAAATTGGTATGATATAGTTCCAAACTTCGGTAATATTTTTACCCCCATTCCTAATCCACCAAAAGCAGATGATAATAACCTACTATATAAATTTTATGATAGCGATATTTGGCCAAAGATATTAGGAAGAGGACTTGGTATGGAAACTTGGAATGCAGGTAGGATGGGTACTAGTAATGATAATATAGTGAGAACCACATTAAGTTCTATTGAATATTTAGAATCAATTGGTAAAACAGATTTATTTGTAGTAATAGGATTAACATCTCTAATGAGATATGAAACTTGGAATCAAGTTTCTTTTAAAACAATTCATACAAATCCGAATGCAGGAATTGGAACCTGGGAGGATAAACGAATCCATAAAAACGAATGGTTCAGAGAAACCACAAAGTTAAGAAAAGCGTTAATTCACAGAGGTTGTTTAAATATAATAAATCTCCAATCTTTTTTAAAGACAAGAAACATACCATATTTAATCTTTAATTGTTTCGATCATTTTTTTGATACAGATATTAGGTTAGATTCTCTTTTTAAGTACATTGATTTAGATTATATCTATAATAACGATTTTAAACCACACTTTAAAAATCATATAGAAAAAAAGTTTAATAGTAATTGGGGAAATGACAATAAATATTTCCAAACTAATCACCCTACAGATATATCACATATTGAATGGGGTAATCATTTAAATGAATACATACAAAGTAATTATAATATTCCTACAAAATCATTTAACTTTTTTCGTAGTACAAAACCATTTTTATAAAGCTTATGAATAATATTTTAAAAAACAAAAATGTTCTAATAACAGGAGCTACCGGAGGTGTAGGTGTGGAATTATGTTCTCAATTCAAAGAAAGTGGTGCAAACTTATTCATAACAAGTAAAAACCATAATAGAATACAAAAACTTGGAGAAAAATTAGAATGTGAATACGTAGAATCTGATTTTAATATAGGAACAGAAGACCTGATATCTTACATTAGGAATACGATTGGTACTATTGATATTTTAGTAAACTGTGCAGGAGTATTTATTTCAAATGAATTAAGTGAATTAACAATTGAAGATTTTGATACAATATTTAATATAAATGTTAAAGCACCGTTTGTATTGATGAAGGAATTTTCAAAAGATATGAAAAAGAATCAATGGGGAAGGATAATCAATATAGGTTCTAACTCAGCATATGTTGGAGCAGCAGAAAATACTCTATATTGTGCTTCCAAGCATGCTATTTTAGGAATATCACGTTCATTACAACAAGAACTAAAAACTGATGGAATCCGAACATATTGTTTTTCACCAGGTGGTATGCAAACTTCAATGGGGAAATTGATAAACAAAGAGGAGTATAGTAAGTTCATTACACCAAAAGAATTTGTTAATTTTATAATACATTCCATAAAATATAATTCACAGATGATATCAGATGAAATTAAGTTAAACCGAATAGGAATATAGTAAAGCTGGGATATTTTTTATACTTTTGATTTTTCTATACTTATATACGTGGGATAAAGACACAATAAAACACCATTTTTAAAAGGGTGATATTTATATACAACAAACAGGAATTATCATATAGATGGCTGCAATACTAAAATTAAGAAGAGGAACTTCATTTACATCACTTCAGGAATCGGAATTATTTTACGATACTGTACTTGGAACTATTCATTTGGGTGATGGTGGGGGTTCAAACACAACATACAAAACACTTGTAAAACTAAATGAATCAAATAGTGGTTCACTTCACATACTGTCAGATATTACAGGTTCACATATATCTGCAAGTGGAGATATAACGGCATCAAACTTAAGTTTAGTAGGAGATGCTGATATTATGGGTAATATTACACTAGGAGGAGATATATTCTTAGGTGATGGTACTAATGCTACTGATAATATTAATGTTAACGCCTCATTTAGTGGTTCATTAATTCCAACAACAACTTCTGTATTTACATTAGGTACGGATACAAAAAAATATTTAGATTTAAGAGTAGTTAATGCTACAATAGATAATATAAACTTACCAGGTAGTGGAATTCTTTCATCTTCGGTAACAGATTTCACAGATTACTCACAATCAGTAGATAATAGATTAGATGTAGAAGAAGCTAAAAGTGTAACATTAGAAACCGTAACATCTTCATTGGATAATCGATTAGATGTTGAAGAAGCTAAAAGTGCAACATTATCTCCATTAACTGCATCATATGATAGTAGATTATCTAACTTACAAATTACATCAGCTTCACATGATAACAGATTAGATGTAGAAGAAGCTAAAAGTACAACATTATCTCCATTAACCGCATCATATGATAATAGATTAAGTAATTTACAAATAACATCTGCCTCTCATGATGGTAGATTAGATGTTGAAGAAGTGAAGAGTACTACATTAGAAACCGTAACTTCATCTTTGGATGTAAGGTTGGATGTAGAAGAAGCTAAAAGTGTAACATTAGAAACTGTATCCTCATCATTTGATAATAGATTAGATAATCTAGAATTAGATTCTGCATCACAAGATGGTAGATTAGATAACTTAGAATTAGAATCAGCATCACAGGATAATAGATTAGATGTAGAAGAAGCTAAAAGTACAACATTAGAAACTGTAACTTCATCTTTAGATACAAGATTAGATAATGTAGAATCTTATACAAGTTCATTTGCAACTGATACTGTAACTCTTACAAACAAAACAATTAATGGTTCTAATAATACCTTAACAGTTGATATTTCAAGAGATACTAACTTAGCAGTATCTGATACTACTGAGGTTAACATGATTTTAACCAATGATACTATATCTGCCGAATTAATTGGTGGTGTAGTAAGTGGTTCATCTCAAATTAATGCAGATACAGTAACTAACTTCGATTCAAACGTAAAAACAAAATTAGATGATGAAACCGTAGTATCTGGTTCATCCCAAGTAAATTATTCTGGATTAAGTGGAATAAACAATAATATAATTTCAGCATCAAGTGATACTGCACAAGTTGATATGATTATCAATGATGGTAGTATATCTGCTAACTTAAAAGGTGGAGTTGTATCAGGATCAACACAAATAGATTATTCTGCATTAAGTGGAATTAATAATGATATAGTTTCTGCTTCAACCGATAGTGGTAGAGTTAACTTTACAATTACTGATGGTAACATTTCAGCAGATTTGATAGGTGGAGTTGTAACGGGTTCAATACAAGTATTAGGTGGAAGTACAATTCTTTCATCATCAAATGAAAATTTCAATGGATTCTCATCTTCAGTAGATAGTAGATTAGATACAATTGAAGGACCGTTATCAACATCTCTAGATTCACGATTAGATTCATTAGAATCCGATACACATACACATGCAAACAAATCCACACTTGATGGAATTAATCAAGGATTATCAACATCAGATAATGTAACTTTTGCAGATGGTGATTTTACAGGTGATGTTCAAGTAACTGGTAACTTAACAGTACTAGGTGCTGCAACTGAGATTTCTTCAACAGAATTAAGAATTGAAGATAAACTAATTACAGTTGCAAGTGGTTCAACTGATTCAGCAGCCGCTGATGGGGCTGGTATAGAAATAGATGGTGCAGGAAAATCATTAAAATGGGATCACAATACAACTTCATTTGTATTAAATGCAAAAGTAAGTTCATC
>TARA_B110000046_G_scaffold173149_1_pt1 | contig 17743 bp, 18 predicted proteins | sample TARA_B110000046 | Tara Oceans TARA_B110000046 (sample SAMEA4397157) | marine metagenome | biome: Polar Biome; feature: [DCM] deep chlorophyll maximum layer (ENVO:01000326); material: water (ENVO:00002006), including particulate matter (ENVO:01000060) such as... | depth 40 m
ATTAAAGAGTTAGCCGAAACGATAAAAGAAACTGTAGGATTCCAAGGAGAACTATATTTCAATCCGCTAAAACCGGATGGTACGATGGTAAAACTCACGGATGTTTCTAAATTACATAGTTTGGGGTGGAAACACACAGTCGAAATAGAGGCAGGAATTGAAAGAGCATATGGGTGGTATATTGCTAAAAAACAGAACAAATTTAAATAATATGAACAGAATAATTACTCTCTCAATAACATTAGCCTCTATTTTTAATTGCAAAAGTGAGAATAAAAAGGAGAAAGATCAGGTATATAGAGCAGTTAAGGTTTCACAATCAATTATTCTTCCAAACTACATTCTTTGGGGTCTAAATAGATTGACTTTAGTAAAGTCTGAACTTGAAGACAGTGAAAAACCGGAATTTTTACTATCACGAACAAGTACTCTTCAAACCGCCTATGCCTCAGTTAATAATATTCCAGTTGAGTCTGGGAATTATTATAGAGCTAGTATTATGGTTAAAAAGGATGATTTAGGAGTAGGAGGGTTTTTTGGGCTGAGAATTATTGGTGATTATCCCAATAGAGTAGACGCTGTATTCGATTTAGAAAATGGTTTATTGAAAGGCGTTGCTGATGTTGGAGAATTTTTTAAAGGAGATGCAAAAATTGAAGATGTAGGTGAAGGTTGGTACAAATGTAGTTTGATAGCAGAAGTTTATTCAAAAAAAATGAAAATAATCTTAGGACCAACTTCAGGATTCGGAAAAACAATTACGTGGGAAGGAACAACTAAAGAGAAGTCTAGTGTATACATAATACCATCTAGTTTAGTTTTAGAAGAATTAGTAATTAATTAAACGAAGACATAACTTTCTCTTTAAACAACTAGGATACGAAGTAGAATTTCAAGAATTGTTATTTAATTATTTTAGTTTGAGTATATAAACTAAAAAATAACTAAAAACGAATTTATTACTATTAAAACCAAATATTGAACATTGAACATCTATGAAAAAAGTTATTTTTTTTGGAAGTGAAGGCTATTTAGGAAGTCATCTAGTGAGTCAGCTGTTTGCGGACAATTATTCGGTGCATGGCTATGATATTCACGAAAACACCAAGCACGAACAACTTCATAATTATCAAAAGATTGATATCACAAATAAAATTGGTATTGAACACATCGATTTTGATGTTGATTTTGTTTATTACTTTTCTGGAGTTACAGGCACTGATATTTCCATTGGAAATTACGATACATTTATTGATGTTAATGAAAAAGGATTATTAAACGTTTTAACCACAATCAAGAATAAAGGATTTTCTCCAAAAATAATTTTCCCCTCAACTAGATTAGTTTATAAAGGAGTTGAAAATAAACCTTTAGTTGAAGATGACTCTAAAGAATTTAAAACCATATATGCTTTAAATAAGTTTCATAACGAAAATGTATTAAAAATGTTTAAAACTTATTTCAATATTCCTTACACTGTTTTTCGTATATGTGTACCCTATGGAAACCTATTGAGTAAAGATTATTCATACGGAACTATTGGTTTTTTTCTTAAAAAAGCTCAAACCAACCAACCGATAACCCTCTTTGGAGACGGTAAACTTAAAAGAACCTTTAGCTTTGTTGGGGATATTTGTAACCAAATAATACAAGCTTCAGAAACCACTAATAGTAATGGGGAGGTATACAACATTGGGGGAGAAACACATTCTTTGTTAGAGGCAGCAACTATGGTTGCTAACAAGTATAATATAGATGTAGAACACGTAGACTGGCCTCCGATGGCATTAGCTCAAGAGAGTGGCGACACAATTTTTAATTCGAATAAAATAGAAAAGATTTCTAATCAGAGTTATAATTCATTAACCTCTTGGATAAATAAAATATAAACACATTTAAAATGCATAATATATCTCACCAAAAAGACATTGAACTTCTTTTTTTGAAATCGGCATTGACCATAGAAAATCCATTTAACTCGACAGAAGAGATATTAAAGTGGGTTAAAAAGAGAAACGAAGATGTTAGCGTAAATATAAAAAAAATAAGTTTCGATGAGATGGACAATTGGAGTTTGGACAAAACAAGAGGCGCTATAGTTCATAGCTCAAATAAATTTTTTTCTATTCAGGGAATTGAAGTTAACACAAATTATGGACAACTTAAAACCTGGGATCAACCTATAATCAACCAACCTGAAATAGGATATTTAGGATTTGTTACTAAAACATTTAATGGAATCCTGTATTTTTTAGTTCAAACAAAAATAGAGCCAGGAAATGTAAATTATGTGCAGTTATCTCCAACAATTCAGGCAACTAAAAGTAATTACACACAAGTTCATGGGGGTAAAATTCCTAACTATTTAGAATACTTTGTAAATGCTAAAAACGATGAAATTTTATTAGACCAGCTTCAGTCAGAACAAGGAGCCAGGTTTTTAAAGAAACGAAATCGAAACATTATTATAAAAACGGAAAAAGAAATTGAAACCCTAAAAGACTTTAAGTGGCTCACATTGGGGCAAATAAAACTGTTAATGAAGCAGGACAATATCATTAACATGGATACTCGTACGGTTATTTCGGGGATATCATTTGGAAACTATTCAAAAAGCATGTTAAGTTTTCATACGGTCATGAACGCCAAAGTTGATACTATTGAAAATAAATTGCTAACATCGGCATTAGTTAACGACCAATCGCTATTTTCTTTTAATCAAATCATATATTGGTTAACAGCACAAAAAGTTAAGTATGAGTTGTCTGTAAGTAAAAAGTCTTTAATGAATTTACAAGATTGGAATATTACAGATAGCTCCATAGCCCATAAAGACAATCGTTTTTTTAAGATAATTGGGGTCAATGTTGAAATTGGAAACAGAGAAGTCACCTCATGGCATCAGCCATTGGTTAAGCCATGTGACGAGGGCATTTGTGCTTTTATCATAAAAGAAATAGAAGGGACTGTCCATTTTTTAGTTCAAGCTAAATTAGAGGCTGGGAATTTTGATATTGTTGAAATAGCGCCAACAGTACAATGTAGTAGTGTATATTCTGAAAATGAAGAAGGCCAGAACAATATTCCGTTTTTGAAAGAGGTTTTATTTGCACAACAAGAACAAGTAATTTTTGACACAAATCAATCCGAAGAAGGGGGTCGTTTTTACAGAGAACAGAATAGGAATATTATTATTAAAATGAATGACGATTTTTCTAATGAACTCCCTGAAAACTACACTTGGCTAACATTGAATCAGTTAAAGAAATTCATTGTGTTTAATAACTACGTTAATATACAAGCTCGAAGCTTGGTGGCAGCGTTATCTTATACTAACTAAAAACAAACAAATTATGAATTGGGGAATACTTGGGTGTGCCAATATAGCAATATCGTCTGTAGTACCAGCGATTTTAAGAACAGATACAAATGCGAGGATTACGTTTTCTAGCAGAGATGAACAAAAGTCTAAATCCTCAGCCAAACAATTCAATTGCAACTATGTTGTTGGTTATGATGCCTTGCTAAGTATAGAAAACATTGAAGCTGTTTATATTCCTTTACCAACCGGGTTACATTTTGAATGGGTAATAAAAGCAATACAAGCAGGAAAGCACGTGCTAGTAGAAAAGTCTGCTACAAACAATTATGCTGAGGCTAAAGAAATTATAACGTTAGCCAAAAAACACCATGTTGCAGTTGTTGAAAATTTTCAATTTCAGCACCATTCTCAACATCAATATGTTTTTGATTTAATGAAAACAGGACAAATAGGGGAAATAAGAGCTTTTAGATGCTCTTTTGGGTTTCCTCCTTTTTCCGAAGACTCAAACATTAGGTACAACAAAGAATTAGGCGGAGGGGCGCTCTTAGATGCCGGCGCTTATGTGTTAAAGGCAACTTCTTTTATGATGGGAGAGGGATTTGAAGTCAGATCAGCGTTTCTGAAAAACAACGATCAGTTTAATATTGATTGGTTTGGCGGTGCATTTTTAGTTAATAAAGATAAAGGTATATTTTCCGAAGTAGCATTTGGATTTGATAATTTTTATCAATGTAATTACGAAATTTGGGGAAGTAAAGGAAAAATCATTTCAACAAGAGCCTTTACAGCAAAAGCAGATTTTAATCCAACAATTATTTTAGAAAAACAAGGCTATAAAGAAGAAATTGAACAACCAAAAGATGACCATTTTGGTAATATGATATCTCATTTTATGAAAATCATAAGCCAACAATCATTTAATGTTGAATGGGAAAACATACGAGTTCAAGCAAAGTTAATCGAAGACGTTCGTCAGTTTAGTACACTATAAAAACGTCCCAAATTATAATTTAGATACTTATTTAATGAAGAAAGACTACATTATACTACAAACGGTCGCTCCAGACTATAGAAGAAAACTGTATGACTACATAAAGCAAGAGTTTGGGGATTCATTTGCTGTATATGCAGGTCTAGACTATTTTGAAACAACGGTAAAAACTGACACTAGTATAACCAGCTTCAAACAAATTAAAAACAACTTTTTTCTTAATCGGGCATTTTTAATTCAAACAGGGATGTGGAAAGATGTAATCCGTTGCCACACACTCGTAATGGAAATGAACCCTAGAATACTTTCCAATTGGATTACTCTAATAGTAAGGAAAGTTCTTAATAAAAAAACAATTTTGTGGGGACATGCATGGCCTCGTTCTGGTAAGAAAAGCAAAACAGACAAACTTCGTAAAATAATGCGAGATATGGGCGATAGTATTATCGTGTATACAAAATCCCAGAAAGAAGAACTAGTCCTCGCTCATCCCCACCTAAAGGTGAATTATGCACCTAATGCATTATATTTCAAAGACGAAATGAATGTGAGTGCAAAGGAAACTTCTGAAAGTATACATAATTTAATTTATGTAGGGCGACTAACGAATTTAAAAAAACCTAAATTATTATTACAGGCCTTTCATAAAGCGTTATCTCATTTAGATGAAAACATTAATTTAGTTTTTGTGGGAGATGGTGAAGAAAAAACAGGTTTAGAATCATATGTAATAGAAAACAAATTGGAACATAGGGTTGTTTTAACAGGCCATGTGTCAGACTACTCCATGCTTGCCGAACTTTATTCTAAATCCCTATTTAGCGTTTCCCCAGGTTACATTGGTTTATCAGTAACACAAAGTTTTGGTTTTGGAGTTCCTATGTTAGTTTCAAAAGATGAAAATCATTCACCGGAAATTGAGGCAGTTATAGAAAACGAAAACGTACTTTTCTTTGAAACAGATAATTTAGAAAACTTCAAGAATACTATTTTACAGATCTATAAAGACAAAGAAAATTGGATTAAAAATCGTCAACAAATTAGTGATAATTGCAAAGAAAAATATTCAATTAATGCCATGGGAAATACATTTATCAAACTTTTTCACGAAAAATAAATAATGCCTAAACATAAGAAAAACAGTAACGTATTGCTTATCGGCCCTCTTTCGCCCCCTGTCACGGGGTGCAGTGTTGTAAATGATTTAGTTTTAGAAAAATTAAACCAAGAAAATGGTTTTAGTGTAGACTGTATTAATAGAGCCTACCCAGAGTTTAACGAAGCTATTGGAGAATTCTCGTTTAAAAAAGTTTTTTTTTATGTTAGCCAGTACGTTCAAGCCTTTAAGATATTCAAAACAGACATCACCTATGTGGCCATCGGCTTAACTTTTTTTGGTGTTTTAAAAGACGCTCCATTCATTTTGTTTTCTAAATTTATAGGGAAACAAGTTGTTATTCATGTACATGGCAATTATTTAAAAACACAGTATGCACTGCTTTCGGGTGTTAAAAAAAAGATATTTCATTTTATTCTATCGAGAGCAGATAAAGGTATTGTGTCTTCAAAATTGTTAAAGGATAATTTAACACCATTTTTAAAAGATGACAAAATTTTCTGGATGCCTTATTTTGTCGAAAAAACGTTAAAAGACTTTACGGAAAAAGAGGCTGTAAATACAAATGGATTAAATATTTTATATCTTAGTAACTTAATGGAAGGCAAAGGTGTTTTCGATGTATTTGAAGCGTTAAAGATATTAAATGAAAACAAAATCCCATATAAAGCAAAAATTGTTGGAGGTGTAGATTTAGAAAATAAAAACAAAATATTTGATTATATAAGCTCAAACCCTAATATAGAGTATTCCAAACCCATTAGAGGTCAAAAGAAAATTGATGCTTATTTAGCTTCAAATGTGTTTATTTTGCCTACATATTACAAAATGGAAGGGCAACCTATAGCTCTATTGGAAGCAATGTTAACAGGTCATATTATTATTACAACAGACCATGCGGGTATTTTAGACATTTGCTCAGAGAAAAACGGATACATAGTTAATAAAAAAGACCCAAGGCACATTGCTAAAAAACTAGAGTATATTGCTAACAATTTAGATAGTTTTTCTGACATGATGGTTCATAATCATGTTTACGCTAAAACTAATTATAAGCCTAAAGATTTTATAAGTCGGTTAGGAGTTATTTTAAAAAACAATTATGACATGTAACGTTTTTTTAATGCGATTTTTTCTTTTTTTAACCCTAGGACTATCAGCCTTTTCTTGCGCTAATGATGATGAACCTGACTGTGCCGATGTATATAAAGGGGATGTAATAATAACAAGTCAACAGGAATTAAATGACTTTGGACGCTGTAATTATAGAATCATCGAAGGAGCCTTAAGGCTATCTGGGGTTGATGATTTGACGCCTTTAGAAAACCTAGTTCAAGTACAAAATATTTACATCCGTGACACATATTTAAAAACGTTAAATGGTTTATATAACTTAAACGAATTGGCAGGTAGAGAGTTAAATCAGTACGGAAATTATAAAGGCCCTAATGAAATTGGTAATTATCACGAGGAAGGAAGAATTGAGATTCGGGGAAATAATGAGTTACATAGTTTAGAAGGGCTTTCCAGCCTAATAAATATACCAATCATTACCGTTTCTAATAACGTTAAACTATATGATTTTTGTGAATTATCTGGAGACATAGAAGGCAATGTGCATTATGTTGTAGAAGGCAATGAATTTAACCCAACTCGAGACCTATTGAGAAACCAAATTCAATGTAAGAAACTTAAAAATGAAAACTGCGATCAAGATTTTGAAGAACACTTATTTACGGGAGATGTAGACATAATAAATCAACAAGAGTTAATCGATTTTGGAACCTTAAATTACTCTTCAATTGAAGGCACACTTAGCATAACAAATGTAAATGATTTGAATGGCTTAGAAGGAATAAAAATGGTTACTAATTTAAAAATCACAGACACAAATATTATAAATTTAGACGCATTACAATGTCTTACCGATGTTAATAGCATAGAACTTAAAAATAATCCGTTTTTAGAAAATATTAAAGGATTGATGTATGCAGATATTTCTAGACCTAATGTATTTGACTTTAATGTCCTAGAATTTGAAAACGAAAGCGGCTCTTTGGTAATAAGTAACAACGATGCATTAATTAATTTAGAGGGGCTTGAAAGAATCGAATATTTAAAAACAGTATTAATTGAAGATAATGATGCGTTGGTTAGTATAGAAGCGTTATCTCATTTGATTTTTATAAGCGACCCAGGAAGAGACTCTGAATATCCAGACGGAGATTATCTTAAAATCATAAACAACGATGCGCTATTAAGTCTTAGAGGGCTTGATAACACAAAAGTAAACCATATTTATATTCATGAGAACGATGCATTAACTAACTTAGAAGGCCTTTCAAGCATAACCCATTTAGATTTATTGTCTGTAAAAAACAACAGTAATATTATATCTCTGGATGGCTTAAATAATTTGAATGAAATTTCAGCATTTTATGATGTTTATGAAATTAGTGGATATACATTTATAATTAATAATATTAATTTGCAGAACTATTGTGTTTTAAAAGATGTATATTTTTTATACTACCCATCAGACGATCATTATCAGCTCACAGGGAATGCTTACAACCCAACATACTCACAACTAATAACTACTGATGGTTGTTTTAACTAAAAAAATAAAACAGAAAAATGAATAAAAAAGTTATAAATGTAGATATAGTAAAAGGCCTGGCAATAATTCTAGTTATGATAGGACATAGTGGGATGTTTTTATTTATTAAAGACAAAGTGCTTTTAAATAGTATTATTTATTCCTTTCACATGCCCTTATTCTTTATCGTAGCGGGATTTTTCATGAAAGAAAAAGTTAGCTTGAAAAAAGCAATAAGAAGATTATTGGTGCCATTCTTCATTGCTAGTATTTTCTGGATTTTTATTGCCTCTTTTTTAGTTCAGTTGCCAACATACTTTAGAAGTCAAGAGCTTTACCCATACAGCTATGATTTTATTCTTCAGTTTGAAAAATTTCTAAAAGCAATATTTTTTGCAACACGAATAGATATCGTTGGTACAGGGCTGTGGTTCTTAATTGCACTATTTGTAGGTAGGCTATTGTGGTTTATTTTTCAAGATTTATTAAAACTTAAGGTGACGGTATGGTATATTTTAATTGTTTTGGCAATTAATTTTTTATTATACAATTACTTAACCTTAGCTCAAACTCATTTTTATTGGATGTTTCCACAATCAATACTTGCTTACTTATTTATGTTATTTGGAAACTACTACTATAGAAATAATTTTGTAGAAAAAACAACACACTTAGATGTTTTCGTCTTAGCTGTTATAACCTTTTTTGTTATCAAATGGAACGGAAGAATTGACATGTCTTCCTTCAGTTTCAACAATTATGCAGCATTTATCTTTAGTGCAATATCCGTTTTTATAATTATTTATAAATGTTCTTTTTTAATCGAAAAAAAATCAAGTATTTTTAGATCGTTTTTAATTTGGGCGGGTAAACGAAGTTTAAATATATTTCTCGTACATCCTTTTCTACTTGCGATTGTCCCCTATATCTTAATTGCAAACCTAAATATAAAGGATGTTTTTTCCAGACATGAATATCTTGTTCTTATATATTTAATGGTTTTTTTAACAGTTTATATTTACGAAAAATTAAAAATTATAATTATAAATATCACATCGCTAAAGGTTGCTTCGTAATGAGATTATTAAATAAAATCTATGATCTTTTAAAAGACAATGAAAAAAAAGTAGTTGCTCAAAACTTTTTATCCTTGGTCTTGCTTCAAGGTGCTAATTATATTTTACCGCTTCTAATACTTCCATATTTGGTGAGAGTTTTAGGAGCAGAAAAATTTGGACTAGTAATGTTTGCGCAATCCTTCGCTATTTTTTTAACTGTTTTTGTGGATTTTGGGTTTAACATAAGCGGCACTCGAGAAATATCATTGGCTAAAAAAAACAAGTCAAAAGTAGGGGAGATATTTTTGGCAATAATGAGCATTAAGTTAGTGTTAATAGTCATAGCCTTTAGCATATTGTATGTTGTAGTAAATCTATTTACGAGGTTTAGCGCTGATGCTGATGTCTATTTATTAAGCTTTGGCATTGTGATAGGGCAAGCACTCTTTCCAGTGTGGTTTTTTCAGGGGATTGAGAAAATGAAGTTTGTAACTCTTATTAATATTCTGGCTAAGGTGATATTTACTGTTCTCGTCTTTTTACTAATTAAAACAGAGTCCGATTATTTCAAAGTTCCAATTTATAATTCCCTTGGTTTTATAGTCTCTGGGCTTATAGGTTTTTGCTTAAGTTTTCAATACCTTGAGATCAAACGCCCTAAAATTAGTTTAATTAAACAGTTGTTAGCGGATAGTTCTAGTTTGTTTGTTTCAAATTTTGCTACAAGTATGTATACGGCAAGCAATGTCTTTATCTTAGGCTTATTTTCTGGTAATGTAATCGCTGGGGTATACTCAAGCATGGAAAAGCTTACTTTAGCAGTTAAAAACGTGTACGTTCCGTTTTATCAGGCATTATATCCATGGGTAGCGAGACAGGAAGACAGTCAAAAGAAACATATTATAAATAAAATCACGCCCCCTGTATTTTTTGTAAGCACTTTAATTACCGTAGTAATTTTCCTTTTTGCAAAAAATATCTTAGATATTGTTTATGACGATGTTTTAATAACGAGTTATGGAAATGTGTTCAGAATATTAAGCTTCATATCTATATTTTCTGGGTTAAACATGCTTTATAATATGTTGTATTTTCCTGCCATAAAACGATATAAAGTAAGAATGAACATTTTAATCTTCGGTGGATTATTTAATATGATGATGAACTTAATTCTTGTTCGGTTTTACGATATATATGGAATCGCAGTCATAGTAACTACAACAGAGCTGTTGTTGGTTTTTATAGGGTACTATTATTTCAAAAAGTTAAGCAACCAAATATCAAAATCTAATCCTTAATTAATGGCACATTTAACTACAGCACTTTTTATAATAGAATTTTTTTTGATTGTGTTGATACTGTTTTACACGCTTTTAAAAAAAGGTGTTACCTTTAAAGTAGGCATTTCTTTTGGCGTATTATTCTTTGTTTTTATCCCTGTTTGGGTAATGATATTCACTGGCAGTCTAGAGCTTTCTAAAGCAGATTTCAGTTATACGACGATATCTGATATTATATTAAAGAAGAGTGTTAGTGGCTCATTTCTTTTGATAACATTTTTGTTTTCAATCATTTTATATCTATATTTTCCATCAAGATTTGCTAGTTTAGAAATTAACCAAAAATTTAAGCCAAGTATTAAAACCTATTTCATTATTTACCTGATCGGAATGGCGATAGTGTTTATAGGGTCAGGCTTATTAGAAGGAGGAAACTGGTACCAAAACAGGCATCATTTTTTTGAATCATCAGGGGCATTTGCAGTGTTAGTTGCATTTATAATCAATTCCGCCAAAGTTTTAATAATTTCATCTTTAGTTTATAAATGGATAAATGACGAGTTAGGCTTTTTTAAGTTCTTGTTTTTAGTGATTGCCTTTACCTTTTGGGATATGTTTTTTTCTGGAAACAGAATATATTTATTCTGCACAGCCATAATAATAGGGCTTATTCTTCTAAAGCGATTTCCTAAAAAAACTCTTATAGCCTTTCCTTTTCTTTTTCCTACAACATTTTTTTTAGGGTATTTTGCGTCTATTTTTAGACACATGAGAGGCCCTTTGTTTTTGAACGGACTACCTACTTTTGAGGTTTTTATTGCAGCATTAAATAGAGCTATGTTATTAGAGCCTCCAAACCCTAAATCATTCTTTATTGGAATATCGGAATCTGTGAATGTAAATGTGATTTATGATTTATTCAACAGATATGATGAGTTTTTATTAGGAGCAACTTACCTTAAGCCGTTGTTTTTTTATGTTCCTAGATCAATTTGGGAAGCGAAACCAGAAAGTATTACTGTAATTACAGCAAATTTTTTAGGGGGCTCTTCGTTAGTATCTACAATCATAGGAGAAATGTATATGAATTTTTCAATATTGGGAATAATTATTTTACCAATTGTTTTATGGTTTACCGAAGGGGTAATTACTAAATATCTAAGACCTTATGGCTCTATATCTAGTATTGTAGGTTTCTTTTTTGGAATATTATTTTTTAGAATGCCATTCTCGGACGAGTTCTTAGTTTTTGTGTTTTTAATTCTCATTTTAACTTTCTTCAATATATTTAAAAAGTACAAATTTAAATTGCCATTAAACCATGAGAAAAATTGATAAAACAAATATTTTAAATGGGCTGATTTTATTTTTCGCAATTTTCCCAATTATTCCAAACTCACTAAAGGGGCTTCCTGTTATTTTATTAGCTATCGGCGCACTTTTTTTCTTTAAGAAACGTGAAATCAAATGGAAATGGCTACTCATCAATTCTTCATTGTTTCTTGCGTATACAATTTCTGTACTATACAGTAACGACCATTCAGTGGCCCTCAAAAAACTTGAAACCGCCTTGTCAGTTTTAGTCATACCCATAGCCTTTTTCTTACTACTGCCCCACTTTAAAATTTCAAACAAGTTACAGCAAGTATTTATTAAAACCTTTATTTGCTCAACAACACTTTTTTCTATATACTCAGTTGTATACATCACTTTCAGAAACTCTTCTTTAAATTATTTATGGATCACGGATGGTTATAGAAATATCATTACAGATATGCCTTTTATAGGACAACACCCTATTTACGCTTCTATTTTTTTAGCATTGGCAACATTGTTTTTTGTGTACTTATTCAAGCATCGGTTATTTAAAAGCTCTAAAGAGGTTTTTTTATTATTAATATTAACCGTTATCAATTTAGTCTTCCTAATTTTTCTATCAAGTAAAGGCGTCATTTTAGCCCTTTTTATTATAGTTTTCTTTTTCTTCCTCCTTGAAAAAACCAAAAAACGTTATAAATCCTTAATAATAGTCTCTTTCATTTTATCAGTATTAACACTATTCATTTATAACCGAAGAATGAATGAGTTGATTAGTGCTCAAACTTATGAAGAGTTCAATCCAAGCCTGTCAACTAGTGTTAGACTTGGTATTTATGGTTGTAGCTGGTCAATTATTAAAAAACAATTATTCATTGGATACGGTGTAGGGGATGCGCAACGAGAATTAAATCTGTGTTATGCGAATAAAAGCGATATACTTTTAATGCATCGGTTCAATAGTCACAATCAATATATGGATATTACTATTAAAACAGGGGTGACAGGGTTATTTGTTTTCTTAGGGTTTTTAATTATTAACTTTTTAGATGCAATTAAAAAGAAAAATCAACTGCTAATAATGATACTTGTTCTATATTGTATATTGTTTTTAGTAGAGAATGTTTTATCAAGACAATCGGGTGTTATATTATTTTTCTTTTTAATATGTTTCTTTAATAATGCTAAACCCCTATCGATTAAAAAATAACATATAGTATGCAAATCCTTTCGCAATACCAAACCCCAAAAGATTTCAGAGGTAAATCTAAAATTACTGTCCAACTATGGTGGGTCGTTTACGCACTTCTATTTCGTCCATCTCCGCAAGTAATGTATGGGTGGCGTCGTTTTTTGCTTAGAAGTTTTGGAGCAAAAGTTGGTAGAAAAGTAATTCTAAGACCAACCACTCAAATCACATATCCTTGGAAGGTTTCTATTGGCGACTACAGCTGGATTGGGGATGACGTCGTTTTGTATTCATTAGGAACAATTTCAATAGGGTCTAACAGTGTTATTTCACAAAGATGTTATATTTGCACTGGGAGTCACGATTATCAATCCGAAAATTTTGATATTTATGCTCAACAAATTATTATTGGTTCAAAATGTTGGCTAGCAACGGACGTATATGTAGCTCCTTCAGTTCAAATTGGAGATGGTACCGTAGTCGGCGCAAGAAGTTCTGTGTTTAAGGATTTGCCCTCAAATAAAGTATGCATAGGGACACCAGCAAAACCAATTAAAGATAGAACACCAAAAGATTGAAAAATAAAAACATCACCTTCATAAGTTTAAATTATGCTCCAGAAGATTCTGCCATAGGCCTCTATTCTTCTCAATGGGTTGAATTTCTTGAATCAAATGGGCACAACGTGACTGTTGTGACCGCATTTCCATACTACCCGCAGTGGGAGATTTATAAAGAATACAAGCAAAAGCCTTTGTTTTATAAAGAATCTTCAGGCCCAACTATTCTATTAAGATACAGGCAGTATGTCCCTAAGGCGCCCACATTTTTTAAAAGAATAGTACATTTACTAGACTTCACTCTTGGGTCCTTTTTTAATTTATTTAAAATTAAAAACTGTGATTTAGTCATTGCGGTTGTACCTTTTACATCGTCTGCATTTTTAGGCTGGATTCAAAAAAAACGTTTTAATGCAAAACTATGGGTTCATATTCAGGATTTTGAATTTGATGCGGCACTACAAACAGGCGTTAGTAAAAAAACTAATGCTCTTTTTTCACTACTATTTAAGTTTGAGTCGTGGATCCTTAATAGAGCTACGGTAGGAAGTACTATAAGTTATAGCATGCTAGAAAAATTAGCCCAAAAGACGAAAAGTCCGACGTTCTATTTGCCCAACTGGATTGATCAAACCACAATTGACCCCTTAACCGCTACCCCTCACAATTACACTAAATCAAATAAAATAACACTCCTATACTCAGGAAATATTGGAGATAAACAAGATTGGGATAGTTTCATTGAATTTTGTAATGATTTAGATAAAAACAGGTACGACGTTATAATTGTTGGAGACGGTGCTAAAAAAGAATGGGTTTTAGAAAACACTTCAAACCTATCGAACGTAACGTATTACCCTCCTGTGCCCTACAAAGAGTTATCTGATTTACTATGTAGTGCAGACATTCACCTACTCTTTCAGAAACCAGACTTACTCGACACCGTGATGCCTTCAAAAGTATTAGGGATGATGGCAAGTGCAAAACCATCCATCATCATTGGTCATAAAGACTCTGAAATAAATACCACTTTTAAAATAACAGACGCAGGTCTTTTTTTCGACCACTACTCTAAAGAAGTCATTAAGCGGTTAGATCAACTGACTTCCGAAGACATTAGGATGAAAAACATGGGAAGTAATTCTAGGGCCTATGTTCTTAATCATTTCTCTAAAGAAATGATTTTAAATAGGATGCTTAAAAAAGTTAACAATCTTTAAACACCAAAGGCTAGTGCGTGCAATAAGCAATCTAAACAAAAGTAGGGTTTTTCCCAATTTGATTGTTTATTACCTGTGATAAGATACTAAGCTATTATCGCTTCATTTTTAAATACACCAAGCTGTATATTTTTCTATGTACTTATTGTTTGCGTTTACTATTATATTTTTAAAAGTAGACTTGTAAGTTATTGTTTATTGCTGTTTTGTTCTAGAAATTTTTCAGATTTTGAATAAGGCTTCTTTAATTGTGCTATTTGTTGTTTTGACACTAAAGATATATCAGTACATGAAAAGCAAAAAAAAGCAATCTTAAGTATTGTATTGCTGCTTATTACAGTTGTTTCGATGTTTATATTGAACCCTCGTTTTTAAGAGTTTTACAAAAATAATTTTGTTATAAATAATACTGAATTAGAGGTTAAAGACTATAAAAAAATAAAGAACAAAAACCCCAATAGCAATACTGATTTTAGGGTAATGCTTTGGGTTTCATCTGTAGAATTAATTAAAGAGAATCTATTTTTTGGCATTGGTGCTAGAGGTTCTGACAATAGACTTTATGAAGTGTTTGCGGTTAAAAGGCAATGGTATGATAAAAATGAAAAATATCGTGCTCATAATCAATATTTACAAATATTTTTAGACATAGGTCTTATTGGTTTTATTCCATTTATCTTATTTTTTGTTTATTTTTTGAGATTTTGTTATCACATAAAAGATAAAAAATTAAACATGATTGCTGTTAATTTTATATTAATAATTGGGATTAATTTTTTATTCGAATCTATGTTTGAAAGGTACTCAGGAATTTCATTTCTCATTTTTTTCTACTGTCTTTTTATTTCTTCTAGGGATAGAGAAGATAAATTAGCGTTATAAAATAGATTATTATTAATACTGGATTATATTTGTACAAAAAATAAAATGATAATAAAAAATATATGTTGTATAGGAGCGGGGTATGTTGGTGGTCCAACAATGGCCGTAATAGCTAAGCAATGCCCAAATATCAAAGTTACTATAGTAGATATTAATGAAGCAAGAATTACTGCATGGAATTCAAATAATTTTGATGAACTACCTGTTTTTGAACCTGGTTTAGCAAACATTGTAAAAGTAGTAAGAGATAAAAATCTTTTTTTCTCTACAGATGTAGATAAGGCCATTGACGAAGCCGAAATGATATTTATTTCAGTCAATACACCTACCAAAACTTACGGTAAGGGCAAAGGTATGGCTGCTGACTTAAAGTATATAGAACTATGTGCAAGACAAATAGCTAGAGTTTCTAAACAAGATAAAATAGTAGTTGAAAAATCTACACTTCCAGTACGAACAGCTTCTGCCATAAAAAGTATTTTAGTTAATACAGGCAATGGCGTTCAGTTTCAAATATTATCTAATCCAGAATTTTTAGCAGAGGGAACAGCGGTACAAGATTTGTTAAATCCAGATCGTGTGTTGATTGGTGGAGATGTCTCAACTAAAGAAGGTGAAATAGCAGTTAACGCTCTAGTTGATATATATGCCAATTGGATTTCTAAAGACAGAATTTTAACAACTAACGTTTGGTCTTCCGAACTTTCAAAATTAACAGCTAATGCTTTTTTAGCTCAACGCGTATCTTCAATAAATGCAATGTCTGAAATATGTGAAAAAACAGGAGCTAACGTAAAAGAAGTTTCAAAGGCTATAGGGATGGATTCTAGAATAGGCTCAAAGTTTTTAAATGCCTCTGTTGGTTTTGGAGGGTCTTGCTTTCAAAAAGATATTTTAAATTTGGTTTATATTGCCAAAAGCTATGGATTAAATGAAGTAGCTGATTATTGGGAACAAGTAATTCTTATGAATGAGCATCAAAAGAATAGATTTTCAGACAATATAGTGAAAACTTTATACAATACAGTTTCAGGTAAAAAAATTACTTTTTTAGGTTGGGCTTTTAAAAAAAACACTAACGATACAAGAGAATCCGCAGCTATAAAAATTGCTGACAATTTATTAAATGAACAAGCTAATGTTTCAGTATTTGACCCAAAAGTAGTAGAGGAAAAAATATATGCCGATTTAGATTATTTAAAAACTAGATCTGTAGAAGAGAATAAGAGTTTATTAAAAATAAATAATGATCCTTACGCAGCTTGTAATAATGCTCATGCCATAGCTGTTTTAACTGAATGGGACGAATTCAAAGATTACGATTGGGTAAAGATTTATAATCACATGCAAAAGCCAGCTTTCATTTTTGATGGAAGAGGAATTTTAAATAAAAACGAAATTGAAGATATAGGTTTTACATATTATAAAATTGGTCTTGGAAAATAACTGTGAAAAAAGTTTTAAGAACAGAAGTCGCTGGCTTTCCAGGGTCTCATTTATGTAATCATTTTAGATAAGAAGGGTATTCTGTTATTGGAATGGATGATTTTATAAAGGGTCCAATTCAAATTTTCAATTTATAGGATATGGCTTACAGAGTTTTAAAAGAATCTACAAAAAAAATGATAAATATCGTTGGTGATTTCAAAGGCGAATTTGACATAGAAAACACTCCAAAAGAAATGTATCGGAGTTAATTTTTAGAAGAATTCAGCCTTTTTAACTTAAAATGTCAGAGTAGATACTAAGCAAACTAAAACCAAAGTAGGGTTTTCCCCGCTTTGCTTGTTTATTACTCGTGACAACATCATAAACGATTCTCACGGATTTTTTAAGGTCCTTTTAACTTAAAGAGGCATTCAAATCAATCTTGGAATAATATTTTCTTACCTTTGTAAACTATGTAACTTATTTTATGCCCAAAACCATACTTATTACCGGTGCTGCAGGATTTTTAGGATCCCATTTATGTGATCGCTTTATAGACGAAGGCTTTCGGGTGGTAGGTATGGATAATTTCATTACAGGTGATAAGGACAATATTAAACACTTACTGGACCACCCCAATTTTCATTTTATTCAACACGATGTTACGATTCACATAGACATTGAAGAACCGATACATTATATTTTACATTTTGCTTCCCCTGCAAGCCCTATAGATTATCTTAAAATCCCTATCCAAACCCTTAAAGTAGGCTCCCT
>TARA_B110000046_G_scaffold182439_1_pt1 | contig 17735 bp, 18 predicted proteins | sample TARA_B110000046 | Tara Oceans TARA_B110000046 (sample SAMEA4397157) | marine metagenome | biome: Polar Biome; feature: [DCM] deep chlorophyll maximum layer (ENVO:01000326); material: water (ENVO:00002006), including particulate matter (ENVO:01000060) such as... | depth 40 m
ACTACAGAGGTAGCACCAAGCAAAAATTTGCGGCGACTATGGTTGACACCGTCACTAGTCATGACGTTCTCCCTAAAACTTCAAAAATGGAATTCAAAATACGCGGGCTCGCGCATCAATAAAAAAGGCGGTGAATAATAACGGAAAGCGGGATTTTACGCAATAGCAACATTAGCTAAAAAGCACTTAACTCATTGATTTTTATACCGAATAAAAGACAAAAAAAAGCCCGACCAATGGGTCGGGCTAGTTTTTTGATGCTTCGATTAACGCTTGGAGAACTGTGGACGCTTACGCGCCTTGTGCAGACCCACTTTTTTACGCTCTACCATACGAGCATCTCGCGTCAAAAATCCTGCTTTACGTAGAGATGGCCGCAAGTTCTCGTCGTAATTAACTAACGCACGAGCGATACCGTGACGTATTGCACCAGCCTGACCAAAGTTACCGCCGCCAGCGACGGTAATATTTAGATCGAACTTCTCAACCATATCGACGATCTCGAAAGGTTGGCGAACAATCATCCGAGCGACTTCTCTACCAAAGTAAACATCGATAGCGCGGTTATTAATAGTGATGGTGCCGTTTCCAGATTTCATGAAAACGCGGGCTGCTGATGTCTTGCGACGTCCAGTGCCATAAAATTGAGTATCTGCCATGGTCGGTTCCCGTTACAGTTCGAGTGTCTGAGGCTGCTGCGCAGTATGAGGATGATCCATACCGGCATAAACCTTGAGCTTTCTAAACATTTCCCGACCCAGAGGTCCACGGGGCAACATGCCTTTGACCGCTGACTGGATAACACGCTCAGGCGCTTTATCAATCAGCTTTTCAAAAGTTATGTCCTTAATGCCACCTGGGTAACCGGTGTGGGAATAATAAATCTTGCCTTTGGCTTTATTGCCAGTCACACCAATTTTCTCGGCGTTGACAACAACAATGTAGTCACCTGTGTCGACATGAGGAGTATATTCTGGCTTATGCTTGCCACGTAAACGTGTCGCAATTTCAACGGCCAAACGCCCCAGGGTCTTACCCTCGGCGTCTACGATATACCAGTCGCGTTCTACTGATTCTGCTTTAGCGCTATATGTTTTCATCTTATCCTGCCTGGCTTTGGGGGATCCCAAAAAAGGGTGCGAATTGTAATGACCACTGAGGCGTTGTGCAAGGCCTGTGTGCAGTAAAGTCTAACTTTTTTATGGTCTATGGGCTCGCGCTAGATATTCATGGCTCTGCATCTCCAAAAGTCGACTCCGGGTACGCTGAAATTCAAACCCTAAACGCCCGCCACAATACAGTGTTTGCAGCGGCTGTGCGGCCGTAATAGCCAGCTTTACATTACGATCATAGAATTCATCAACCAAATTAATAAAGCGCCGTGCTGCATCATCATTAGCGCCACCTAAAACTGGAATATTACTGATCATTACCGCATGGAATTCGCAGGCGATATCAATATAGTCATTTTGGCTTCGCGGTCCCTCACAAATTGCGGGGAAATCAAACCAAACAATATCTTCGGCCAACTTAATGACCGGAATAGGTCTCCCCTCCACTTCAAGGGCAACGCCGTGCTTAATTTCACCCTCTACCGGCACCAATCGGTCAAACGTATCGCTCAGAGATTGATCTGCCGAGTCATCCAATGGCGCATGGTAAAGCTCAGCCTGTTCTAATGCGCGCAGGCGATGATCCACACCACCATCAACATTTAAAACACGGCAACGCATATTGAGCAGCGCGATGGCGGGCAAAAATCGCTGGCGCTGCAAGCCGTTGTAATACAAGTCATCAGGAATAATATTGGAAGTTGCCACCAGACACACGCCGCGGGCAAATAGCTCTTCAAGCAGCATAGCTAAAATCATAGCGTCGGTGATATCGCTAACGAAGAATTCGTCAAAGCAAATAACACCGGTTTCGTGGGCAATTTTGTCAGCGACCTTGTGCAACGGGTTCGCGGTGCCTTTAAGTCGTATTAAATCCTGATGCACGCGGCGCATAAAGCGATGAAAATGCACACGCATTTTACGCTCAAAAGGCAGGCTCTCATAAAAATTATCCATAAGATAGGTCTTGCCGCGACCCACACCACCCCAAAGATACAGTCCAACCGATGGTTGCAGTTCAGATTGAGTGATTTTATTTAGCAGTCCGCCCAGCAGACCTACTTCGGGCCTATTATGTTTAGCCACTAATCGCTGATAGAGATCTTCAAGCGCCTCTACAGCAACTTCTTGGGCAGGATCTGCTTTAAAGCCATCACGGGTTAAATCTTTAAGATAGCGCTGCTTGGGAGTTGCCATGAAATTCCTGATCATTATCGGTAAGTGAGAACTTTAACGAGCAAATTAATTGCTGACAACCAAAACTCTCCGGCGCTAATGGATAAAATCTAAGTTACAATGGGGATCAAGCGCTGGATAAATGTGCCTCTTAGGTACGTCTGTTTGCTTAGAACCAATTGATAGGGGGAATTACGTTGGCAACATTGACTGTGGTACTCGTAGCAGCTGCTTTTTTTCTGATCGGCGCCGGTATCGGACACCTGTATTCGCGCGAGACCCGCAGCGGTAACGCATCGACTCGAGATCTTGAAAAACAACTTGACGCGAGCGAGAAAAAACTCCTGCACTATCAGCAGGCGGTAACCGAGCACTTTATTACGGTTTCGCACCTCACCACGAATATGGCGCAGAGCTACCGCCATATTCACGAACACTTAGCCACCAGCGCGATCCGGCTTGCCAGTCCGGAGGTTGGTCGACAGCTACTTAAGGCCGGTGGATCGGATCTGTCGCTACTAGACGCCGATGGCAATCCTCTTATTAGCGCCGCAGATATTGAGCCACCAAAGGACTATGCCCCCAAGGTTCCGGGCGGTATTTTAAGTGAAGAGTATGGGTTGGATGATAACGATCTAAGCAAAGATCATCCAGATGCCGCCAACGGCGACAATGAATTGGCAGATGATGACGATCCAACACAGAATGTCAGCTAACTTTAAATAAAATTTTTATCGGCAAACAAGGAGGTTTGCTATCAACACAGCGACCCTAGCAGATATTCTGCTCCCAGTGACTCACGCATTACTCCCCGGCTATTGCGTCACCTGCAAAGGCCGCCTAAGCCCGACAAACCAGTGTCTTTGTGACGACTGCATCAGCGCCCTTCCCTGGCTTACCAGTCAATGTTGCTGCTGTGCCCTGCCTTTAGCTAAGCAAAACGAAAACCTAATAATCCTGTGCCCAGAATGTCAGCACAAAGCCCCGCCGTTTAGGCGCTGTGTGGCTGCCTTTCATTATCAAAAGCCTATCAACAAACTTATTGCCGCCATCAAAACCAACCCCCATGCCCCTGAACTGCCCCAGCTGTCAGAGCTCCTAGCAGCCGTCGTCAATGAATCCTATGAGGGCTCTGAACGGCCGCACATAATTATTCCACTGCCGCTACATTGGCGTAAATTAACTCGCCGAGGATTTAACCAAAGTCATAGTATTGCCCTATTACTGAGCCAGCACTTAGAAAATACCCAACTGCGCAACGATATTTGTTATCGACTCAGCCACTCTAAGCCGCAACACTTACAGAGCAAGCGCCAACGTTTCAATTTTATGCGCAACGCCTTTACCGCCCATGATCGACTTGATGGCCAGTCAGTCGCTATCGTTGACGATGTGGTCACAACCAAAGCAACGGCGATAGCCGCCGCCTCTAGCCTTGTTAAGGCCGGTGCCAAACACGTGGATATCTGGTGTATTGCAAGAACGGGCTGGCATATTGACGCGCCCTGACTCAAAATACACACCATGACTACGGCTAATAAAATCCAATCGACGATCGACAGAGTATGGCAACATATTGTCCAAGAGGCTCAGGCTACTGCCAAAGCCGAACCGGTGCTGGTCGATTACTTGCAAGCGAGCATACTCGACCATAACAACCTCGGCCATGCGCTAAGCTTCCATCTATCCACCAAGCTGGCGAGCGCAGTAACACCAGTGCCAATGCTACGTGAAATCATGAATACAGTGTTCGCAGACCCAGCCACTATTGGCTGTGCGGCAAAAGATATTCAGGCAACGGTAGACCGCGATTCTGCCTGCAATCTGTACAGCACACCCTTTCTCTATTTTAAGGGGTTTTTAGCGCTGCAGGCCTATCGAGTGGCGCACCATCTTTGGCTTAAAAACGAACACTCTCTGGCACTATTGATTCAGTACCGAGTCTCACTGACTCTGGCGGTGGACATTCACCCAGCCGCCGTTATTGGCTGTGGCTTAATGATTGATCATGCAACAGGGCTGGTTATTGGTGAAACGGCAGTGGTCGGAGATTGTGTGTCTATAATGCAGTCAGTGACCCTAGGGGGAACTGGCAAGGCCAGCGGTGACCGTCACCCCAAGATTCGCAACGGTGTGCTGCTTGGGCCCGGTGCAAAAATTCTCGGCAACATCGAAATTGGTGAGGGTGCTATGGTCGCTGCCTCTAGTGTAGTGCTTAAGCCGGTTGCGGCCCATGCCATAGTCGCTGGTGTGCCGGCCAAGGTGGTCGGCCATGTAGATAGTGACGAGCCTTCAAAAGTAATGGACCATTATTTTAAGTGCCCCTAGCAAACCGCGGCCCAGTTCAGTTAGCAGCGAGACCAACTAAAGGCCATCACCTCATCGACAGAGTCGGCACCTTGTAACTGCATCAATAGCCTATCTACTCCCAATGCCACGCCGGCACAGGCTGGCAAACCATGGTCCAAAGCAGACATTAATTTCTCATCTACCGCCACTACTGGCTTATTAGCAGTGCGGCGCTGATCGCAATCACTGTTAAAGCGCTGGCGCTGTTGCACTGCGTCAGTAAGCTCCATATAGCCATTTGCCAACTCCATTTTGTTGAAAAAAACCTCAAAACGGCGACTCACCAACTGATCCTGCGCATTCAGATGAGTCTGAGCCAAAGCGGCCTGACAGGCCGGATAATCATAGACAAAGACTAGGCCATCGTGTAATTGCGGCTCTACTGTGAGGCTAAATAATAAGTCTAGGCAGTTGGCGCGACTTTCCTCAGCCCAACTGCGGGAACTGGCATCCACCGCCATCTGTTGTAAGCAGGCGAGATCAGCGCTGTGGGGATCGACACCCAGAGCTGATTTAAAGCATTCACCGTAACTTTGCTTAGTCACCGAAAGCTCATCACCGGCAACTATGCTGGCAAGCTCGCTAATGAGCTGTGCCACCTCATCCATAAGTTGGTGCTCATTCCAGCCACAGCGATACCACTCGAGCAGGGTGAACTCTGGATTGTGACGACGCCCTGATTCCGCATCGCGGAATGCTTTACCCAGGCAAAAGATATCACCAGAGCCGGCTGTCAACAGCCGTTTCATAAAGTATTCAGGAGAAGTTTGTAAGTACCCACTATTGCCATAGACTACAGATTTTATGCTTTCTATATTGCTGTCTGTGACAGTGGAGCGCGCGAGAACTGGGACATCAACCTCAGGCACCTGACGCTGATGAAAAAAACTGCGCAGCCTTCGCAAAAGCTCGCTGCGATAGCGCAACGAACTAAGATCAAATCCAGGTCGCCAATGATCTGTCACTATTCTTTAACACGGCCCTGATATTCGCCAGTGCGAGTATCCACCTTGATCACATCGCCCTGATCCAAAAACAATGGCACCTTGACCACAGCTCCGGTAACCAGCTTGGCAGGCTTACTGCCACCCTGAGCGGTATCACCGCGCAGACCCGGATCTGTCTCAACAATTTTTAACTCTACATGGTTTGGCGGTACCACAGACAGCGGCGCACCGTTATACAGTGTTACCACACAGATATCTTGCTCGCTAAGCCATTTCAAGGCCTCACCAACGGCCTGCTCAGTGGCCTGATGCTGCTCAAAGGTGTCAGGCTCCATAAAGTACCAAAAGTCGCCATCCTCGTAGAGATACTGCATATCCATATCAATCACATCAGCCCCTTCTAAAGACTCACCTGATTTAAAGGTTTTTTCGACAACCCGACCCGTCTTCAGGTTACGCAGCTTAACTCGGCTAAAAGCCTGCCCCTTGCCCGGTTTAACAAATTCATTCTCAAGGATAGAGCAGGGATCCCCATCGAGCATAAGCTTTAACCCAGAGCGAAATTCATTGGTAGAGTAATTGGCCATCGTTGTGTGATCTCAAAAATTATTAAGGCCGGTATGATACCTCAAGTGTCGAGAGTTTTGACCAGTTTTGCGCATCGGCCTATGATTTTGCAGCAACCAAAGAAAAGTGCATTGCTGCCACCTATGCCGGAAAACTTCGTAACACCAATGTCAATTACAAGGGGCTTTGAGGTCCCCGGGGCAAGTAATATCGTAAGAAATTAACGTCTCTAGTTTTTGACTTGATAAGCATTTAATCATGGAATGATAAACGCGCAGTTAGGGTCAGTTGGCTCTTGGTTGTCAGCACGGTGCACGCCAAAGGCGACCTTGATAGAGCTGCGCGCTCTTAATCTCGGAGACTAATGGTGTCCTTATCAGAATATCCCAACAAATAGAGAATTCCATCCAAACCCACATTTGCGATCGATTGTTTGGCCGACGCCTGAACTAGCGGCTTGGCTCTAAATGCTATACCCAGACCGGCAATCGCTAGCATAGGCAAATCATTGGCGCCATCTCCCACCGCAATCACCTGTTCTAGGCGCAACCCTTCCTTTGCTGCTATCTCACGCAACAACTCTGCTTTGCGCTGACCATCAATAATATCCCCTTTGACCAGGCCTGTGACAACGCCATCTTTAATATCTAACTCATTGGCATAGACATAGTCTACGCCCAGGGTAGATTGTAGGTAACGGCCAAAAAACGTGAAGCCACCAGAGACAATGGCAGTTTTAAAACCTAGCTGCTTTAAGGTTGTAATTAGATGTTCAGCGCCCTCATTAAGGCGTAACCTTGCCGCAACAGTTTGCAGCACATCAGCACTTAAGCCCTCAAGCAAGGCCATGCGCTGAATAAAGCTCTCTTTGAAATCTATATCACCACGCATCGCCGCTTCGGTGATTGCCGCTACCTGCTCGCCCACACCTGCTTCTATCGCCAGCTCGTCTATAACTTCAGCATCGATCAACGTGGAGTCCATATCGAACACAACTAACTGACGATTACGCCGGAAAATATTATCCTGCTGATAGGCGATATCAATATTGTACTGACCGGCCAACTCCAACAGAGAATGACGTAAATTAGTGGCATTGTAAGGTTCACCACGAGCAGAAAATTCAATACAGGCTCGCCCCAACTGGTCACTCTGGTCGAGCTCGACACGGCCAGAGAGACGCACAATTTTATCTATATTTAGCCCCTGCTCACTGGTTACCTTGGTCACAGCGGCCAAATGACCTGCGTCAATTTTACGCGCTAACAGCGTCACTATATGGCGCGGCTTGCCCTGTTGCTCAACCCAGCTTTGATAGTCCTGCTTGGAGATAGGTATAAAACGAACCGCCATATGCAGGTTATTAAGACGTATCAGAACTGCATCTGTCACTGCTTTAGTTTGATCGCTATGAGGAACGGCAGCAAGAATTCCCAAATTAAGCTGATCATGAATCACCGCCTGACCAATATCCAGCACGCTCACATCGTAGCGTGACAATACCTCAGTTACTGCACTGGTGACGCCAGCTTTATCCTGGCCAGACACGTTAATAAGGAGAATATCTTTCACAGATTACAACCGCAGTTATTTTTGAGGTCGCCATTATAGTAAAGTTGCGGGAATAGGATAGAATGCTGAGAAATTAAATTCAATTATATTCAGGGACCTCAGGATGCATCGTCAATATTCGATGGCTAAAAAACTACCTGCAATGGTGCTCTGCATTAACTTAGCGTTTGGATTATTCAGCTCGGTACTGCTGTCATCTCAAACCTCTAGTCTCGCCAAAAGCACAGTTTCCGACAAAAGCAAAAGTACTATTAATCAGCTCGTAGAGCTTGTCCGCACTCCCTTGTTTAATGACGACACCATTAGTATTCAGGTGGCCCTGCGCAAGGCGACACAGGACCCTGTTATTTATACCGCCAGCTTTTACGACGTTAATAATCAACTGATAACACAGAGTAGGCGGCCTGGTCAGATACCAAAAAACATAGAAACGTTAAGTGCGGTTGTCCAGTTGCAGGATACTCAGGCAGGAACCGTTTTTATTGAAATTAATAGCCAGTCAGTCTACCGCCAATATCAGGCGGTATTTTTAAGCTGGCTGGCGTTATGGGTTACGTTTGCCGCAGGTAGCACCTATCTTAGCCTGAGGTATTCCGAACAGCTTGCGCGCCGCCTGCGCCTTTTGACTAACCGCTTGCCTGGCAGTGCGGAACCAATAGTCGACGAAATCAGCGCTCTAGAAGCGCGTATTCAGCCGCTGCTATCTACCGCCGGCCAAGCCCATGAGAATACGGCCAGCGGCTATTACTATTCTGTGGTGACCGCCACTATTAAGAATCGCCAGCGCCTTGGTAATCAGCTGAACCGGGAGAACTTAGAGTTATTATTTGAAAAAATTGATTACTGCACGTCCCGCGCACTCGAACTCTACGGCGGGCAAAGGGTAGAGGGCTCACAAGGATCTATTTGTTTTTATATCCGCTCGACGCAGAGTTCCAAACAACATCTTTTAGTCTGTTTAATGGCTATCTACTCACTGCAACAATTGCTTGAACGATTGGGCGCCAAGTTGGGCGTGGACCTAGAAATTAATTGGACGCTGTGCAGTGATAATCTGCCAATACTGCCGTTATTTAAGCATCATGAGGGGATTGCCATTCTAAAGCAGAATTCAGCTCAGCTTGCCCAACAGCTTCAAGAGGGCGTTATTGCTATTTACTCCACTGAATATGATATTGAACAGCTTTCATCTATTGCCCGGTTTCAAGCCTTCGACGAGAACTGCTATGTTTTGCAGGGCTTTTCACAAGAGCGCCAAAAACTTCTGGAAACTCAGATTTTGCATCTGGCGGGCATCTGTCTGTAAGCACCTGTGTGCGTCAAGCAGCGCCCCAATATGAAGGCATTTGGTCTTCGCTCAATCGCGGCGAGAAAAACATCGGCCGTATTCAGGTCTGCGAATGTGGCTCCAATGCCTGGTCCATTTCCAATGCCGGCGCCATTTCAGTAGGCCTGCCCACTATTTTAGCGGGCACTCCAGCCACGGTAACATGAGCAGGCACGTCTTCCAGCACTAGACTGCCAGCGCCAATTTTAACGCCATCACCGACAGAAATGTTACCAAGAATTTTGGCACCAGCACTGATCATTACGCCATCGCCAATATGAGGGTGGCGATGACCACCTTTGCAACCACTGCCGCCTAGGGTGACTGAATGTAAAATAGAGACGTCGTTGCCAATAATAGCCGTCTCACCAATTACCAATCCCGTGGCATGGTCAATCATGATGCCCGAGCCCATCTGCGCCCCAGGATGAATATCCACGGCAAAGGTTTCTGAAATTTGATTTTGAAAAAATAATGCCAACGCCCGCCGATCTTGTAACCACAACCAGTGAGACACCCGCTGTAACTGCAGGGCCTGAAAACCTTTAAAATATAAAAGAGGTGTCAAATGCCTGTCGCAGGCTGCATCCCGCTCAAAAGATGCTTTGATATCTAGGCGAATACTCTCACCAATACTCAAGTCTGCCTCCAAAGCCTGAGCAATGACCTTGCCTAAGATGTCTGCAGGTACCGTCGGACTGCCCAACTGCTGAGCAAGGTTATAGACTAGCGCAGCATTTAAACTGGTATGATTGAGAACCGACCCGTAGAAAAAATTTTCCAGCACAGGCTCTTTTGCAGCCGCCTGTCGCGCCTCACTAACAATGGTATCCCAAAGTGGATCACTATCCGTCATAACAGCCAATTCCTTTAAACCGTTTACACCTGAACAAATCGCTGAACAATCTCATCGAGATGTTCAACCACTGTATCCAACAATAATAATTCAGTGCCACTGAGCCGCTGTGCCACAACATCACCACTGCGTTGTTGGGCATAGGCGTCGGCAAGAGGCCCATAGCTTAGATGCCAGCGCTCAGGTGCAACACCTCCGCTGTCGATGTTATAGGGCCGATAAAATCCCAGTCCACTGTCTGACGCAATATAACTATCCAGCCAGTTGTGCATAGGTGCAAAGATGCCACTACCCTCAACCTCATCTGGGGTCAGCTGTATTTGATAACCCTCAGGCATGGCTGCTGCGTCATAGATGTCGAAATCAGTACCCCAGTGATGTCGCGATGTGCCAGGCAGCGCTGACCAGCGCAATATCGCCTGTATTTGCTGCCAGGCATCCAAGGTTTCCAGGGCCAGAGGTTGTCCTTTATGGTCAACCACTGGCCGTAATCCTGATAGCTTGCCATTCCAAATATGGAGCTGACGCTCAAAAGAACGAAAGCCACTGCATATACGCAGATCAAAGCCCGCCACTGCTGCCTGAGCTTGCAACTCAACGAAAGGACTTATGACCTCACTATGAATCTTTATTGGCTGAACAGCACTACCAAGTACCCTAAGATGGCGCTCAGTCGAACCTGTTAGAATGTCGTTGTCAGCCATATCGCTAATGCCTTTATACATGTGCAGAGTCTGTTGTGTAAGAGCCCAGAAGTAAAGTCTCCATCAAGCATGGCACCAATCACTGCACACTATAATCAGTTTAAAATTTGAAAAGATGATCAATACCAGCCACCATAAGCCACAGCAGTAATATAAGCAGGGTTTTCTGAGCGGGTTAGCAAGTCTATTGATTCCTTGGCTATTTTTTATTCCCTTTTCCCCGACTCTAACACGTGTCGTTTTAACCTTAATCCAGCTACCCTATCAACAAGGTTGAATTTTTCTTTGTCGCCCTCGCTTCATACTGGGACAGTTGGCTGCATAATATGGAAGGCAGTGTGAGTAGATTCAGTTTATTTCTTGTATCCATCATTGCCGTGGCCAGTATGTCACTGCGACTGATCGTTGTTAAAAGCGTTCTTGTCAATAATGGCATAGATTTGCACCTTACAGCGCCGTTGATTTTCTGCGCGGTTTTTGGGTTTGCTGGATTGTTTTTATCGCTACTGCTATCTAAATTTATCGCCAAAATGGCGGGCGGCACGCAGATCATTAAACAGCCAGGCAACGCCCAAGGGTGCTGGTTACTTGAAACCGCTGCCGCACGGGTGGTAGGCTTGTGCGCTGATCGCGGGGTGCTGAAAAATCAAAAGGGCCTTGGCCTAATCTACTGGATAACCATTATTATGACCGAAATCTGTCTGGGTGTTTTAGCGTCTACTGGTGTTAGGTGGTTCTCTCGCCACCGCGAATTTCGCGCCGACAAGGCAGGAACCCATCGGGTCAGTCGCACCGCTATGCTCGATGCGCTGCAAACGCTACAAACTGAAATTCAGGCCCAGATCCCCAATCTGATGCCAGATGCCATGGCTGCGTTTGGTTTCTCCAGGGGCTGGAAGCGCAATACATCAAGGTTATTTATGACTTACCCACCCTTAAAAAAGCGAATTGAGGCCCTTGAGTATGGATAGGCTCGACTCGAATATACCCCTGTGCAGCCTCGATGATCTCGAAGAACTGCAAGCCATTGAATTAACTATTGATGAACGACGTCTCTTTGCCATCCGCCAAGACAATCAGCTGTATGCCTATTGGAACATCTGCCCACATGCAGGGATTCCGCTAAATTGGTCGCCAGATAGGTTTCTCGATCTCGATAAAGCACTGATTCAGTGTTCGTCCCATGGCGCAGTCTTTAACATCGACACTGGACTGTGTATTGCCGGGCCATGCTCTGGAGATAATTTACAGCCAGTGAAACTGGTCTGTGAGGATAAGAACTACTTTATTAGCGCAGGCCAATCTCTTCCTGCGGCACCGTTAAATCTTAGAGCTCTAGCTTTGGCAGAGCTTGAAGACAACTAAGGGACTGCTGTAAACAGATTTCTTGTCGGCCCAGTGCAGCCCGCCAGGCAATAACTTCAACCCCGACAGCTATAGCCTCAGCCATAGTCTGGGCATAGACAGGATCTATATCGACAGCTACCTCAACGCGCTCTATGCCGGTTAATTGAACACAAAAAAATAGTACTGCGCGGTGCCCCTTTGCCACCATCGCCATCAACTCACGGAGATGTTTGGTCCCACGGCTAGTAACCGAATCAGGAAACATGGCCAAGCCACCGCCCATATCCAAGGTAACATTTTTTACCTCCACATAGCACAGCCCCGGCATGCCATCATCGCTACCCAGCAAGATATCAATTCGGCTTTTTTCGTCGCCATAGCGCACCTCTGTACGCAGTTGCTCGTAGCCGCATAATTCAGGTACTAAATTGGCCTCAATCGCCTCACGGACCAGATGATTGGGCCGTGCAGTATTGATCCCCGCTAACCGACCGTTGCTGGTAGTCACAATTTCAAGGGTGCCAGGTAGTTTGCGCTTGGGATTGTCCGACAGAGAATACCAACAGGGGCTACCCTTCACCTGACAGTTTTTCATCGATCCGGTATTGGGGCAGTGCAGGGTCAGTGTATTGCCTTGGTGATCAAGAACATCGGCAAAGAATCGTTTATAGCGTTTTACAAAAGTAGCGGGAAAGAAGGATGGGGTATTTAGCATCGCTGTGATTGGCCCTCTGGCATAAGAGGCACCGCTAGCAACAGTAAAGTATCGGCGCTTGAAGCAAGCTTACAACAATGGTCTACTATCTACTAATAGTTGGCGGGTAATAAAACTTTTATACCAGTGATATAGAGATTTTCCTTGATATATTGGTCAAAAATCTCTATAACGGCCAGTCCCGTTTTTTAGCTCAAAATCAACAGCGGATTTGACGCATGCCAACAACGAAAGAAACAGCAGTAAAAAAGCCAGCCGCCAAATCTAAGGTGGCAGCCAGCGCAGTCTCAGTTACTCTTCACGGTCTTGCTCCCTATGTGGAAAAGAAAAAAGAAGAGTACATGAATGAGGATCAACGCAAGCATTTTAAAGAGATTTTAAAGGCCTGGCGTCTTGAGCTTATGGAAGAAGTTGATCGCACGGTTACTCATATGAAAGATGAGGCAGCGAACTTCCCCGATCCAGCAGATCGGGCCACTCAGGAAGAAGAGTTTAGCCTTGAACTAAGAACCCGTGATCGCGAGCGAAAACTTATCAAGAAAATCGATAAGACATTATTGCGCGTCGAAGAAGATGACTACGGGTTTTGTGACCAATGTGGTGTAGACATTGGTATTCGCAGGCTTGAAGCGCGCCCTACGGCAAATCTTTGCGTAGATTGCAAAACACTTGACGAAATTAAGGAACGACAGATCACAGGCGGCTAACACTAGCCGCTTGAATGCCGTCGCCGCTTTTAGCGCCGGCTATTCTGATTCTTACTTATGTCAGCCTCACGCAGTATCGGGCGCTTTGCGCCCTCTCCGACAGGCCCCCTGCACTTTGGCTCTTTGATCAGTGCCATAGCCAGCTATCTAGATATTAAGCAACGCCAGGGTAAGTGGTTAGTGCGCATTGAAGATATCGACCCTCCAAGAGAGGTACCGGGTGCCAGCGCAACTATTTTGCATCAACTCGATGCACATGGTTTGTTCTGGGACGACTCTGTACTCTATCAAAGTAAGCACCTCACTCGCTATGTTGCAGCCACCGATCAACTCAAACAGCAGAATCTAACCTATTCGTGCCAGTGCAATCGTCAGCGAATGGCTAGTCTGGGCGGCATTTATGATGGCCACTGTCGCGATTTACAGCTGTCGGCCGAAAACAGCGCCATGCGCCTCACCTTAGACAGGCTAAACCCTGGGCACCTAGGATTTTCAGACTCTATTATGGGGCACTACGAGCAATGTTTGCTCACTGAGGTCGGAGACTTTGTACTGCGCCGACGTGATGGCCTGATGTCCTATCAGTTAGCCGTAGTGGTAGACGATTATTATCAGGGCATCACCCATATTTTGCGTGGTTCAGATTTACTCGATTCGACACCGAGACAGCTATATCTTCAGCAATGCCTAGGTTATTCGCAACCTAAGTATATGCATGTGCCGGTAGCATTAAACAACGATGGCCAAAAACTCAGTAAACAAAATCATGCCGCTGCGCTGCGCGCGGGTAACGAAGCCGGTAATCTTTACGCAGCGCTGGTCTGGTTAAAGCAAGAGCCTCCGGCCGAAATAGCGACCCTCTCTGTCGCCGAGATAATTCACTGGGGTATAGAACACTGGGCATTATCAAAAATTCCGAGCACCATGGGTATAAACGTGCCCGAAAACCTACAAATTAATGATTAATTAAGTCTCCAGAAGGGTTTGCTTTGCGCGTCCGGCTTGCATACCATCGGCAGAGTGTTGCCCACTGACGAACCTAAAGCCAGACCTCATGCTCAATTACAGACTTGTCGCGACTCTTTTACTGCTTTGTACTGTGGTTTTTCCACTGGCTACGCAGTGGGCCGTTGAACCGGATGGCAGCTGGTTTAGACCTTTTGTGGTCTGGGCAATGGTGGTGTTTGCGTCCTATATTGTGCAGCGTGGCAGGAAGTTCGATGAATCCTGAAATCGCCCTTTCAACTCTATGCATGCTGCTTGTGGCGGGACTAGTCACTAAGTTTCTCGCGCAACGCGCTAATCGTAATAACCACCTGGTACTGGTGTTGGCGTTATTTTCAGGCACGGGTGTGCTCTTAGCAATGGGTTCTATAGAAATGGCTGGCCGCTATGGATATAGCATTATTTTGGCGCTAATTGGCTTTACACTTATCTTTATTTTTTCGCCATTGATATTCTTACCAATTCGCAGGCTCAGCCAGATCATTCGCTTTGCAACACCGGTAGACTTCTTAACGTTTAGATACCGCGGTAAAAGCGTCGCTACTGTAGCCTGTGTTAGCTTGATTATGATCGCCATACCGCTGATTTTGGCTCAATTGCTAGCCATTGAGTCAGTGGTTCGCTTTTTGTTTGGCCAGACTATTTACAGTCCGCCGCTGCTTGCCATCATCATTATTTTTCTCAACCGCCACTCCATTCGAGTTGGTGTAGTAAACCACCTGAGTTGGATTATGGCTGCGGCCGGATTACTGCTGATACCGGCCCTAGGACTCGCGGCCTGGGTCTCTATTCAATCAGTATTCGGCAGCGTCGCACAAATGAACGACTGGGTTGTCACCAGCGGTCAGCGCTTCGTTGTGCAGCGCACGGATTCGTCCTATAGCCTGTTCACTATATTCCTAACCGCCAGTTTTGCTCTGCCCATTAACTTCAGTATTTTAGTCGCTGAGAATATCTCTGATCGCCAGGCTAGCACCACGGCCTGGGCCTATCCCCTGTTGATTCTACTGGCATGTATCCCCGTGTTTCCGCTGCTTTGGAGTGGCATTGCCGTACAGTCATCATCGCCGTTGCAAGAATACTTATTTGCCTTACCCGCACTCACGCAACACCCCATTATCGCTGGCTTGGGCGCCGCTAGTATTATTTTGTTGGCAATAGCACTAATTTGCAGCCTGACGCTGACGATTTCCAAGGTCACCCTCAACAGCTTTTTATTGCCTGATAAAGATCTGTCGAAACAAACAGGACTCAGTGACTGGATTAATCATCGTCAAATGATTATTGCTGCGGCGCTACTCATCGCCTGCTTACTACTTAGTTTCATCGTCAAGGGACGCAGCATCACAGACTTTTATCTGGTGGGCCTAAGCGGATTAGCTCAGTTAACGCCTGGCATGCTAGCCGTTATCTATACTCCCAAAGCGAATCGTCTTGGTTTTATTGTCGGCTTAACCGCTGGCATGTTTCTGTGGTTGATCACGCTGGCGATACCGCTATTTTTTGGCGACTGGGGTCTATCCGTTTTTTGGCTGGACGAAAAAATTAATTTCGGTATGCAGAATTGGAATATCTGGGCGATCGAAGCTCTTTTGTTAAATGTAACGCTGAGTATTATATTTTCTGTCTACGGCAATATGAGTGACAAAGAAGAGTACTATGCCGCGGTATGCATGGCCGACAATGTTTATATCCCAGCGCGCACTGAGATAAGCCAAAAGTCCGTGGCCGAGCTGCAAAAAAGCTTACATTCCGTGCTCGGCGATGCCGCCGAAAATGAAATACTGCGGGCGTTACAAGCCACTGACTGCGACTATTGTGAAATTAGACCCGCGGCGCTGCGCAAGATTCGCGATAGCATAAACGCCTCGTTAAACTTGCGTTACGGCGTGCTTGCCGCGAGCCGAATGATGCAGCAATCCATACCGGTTAACCTGGGGATAAATAAAGAACCCGATGACATTTACCTGATTGAATCGGCACTGGCCATTCACGGCAACCGACTCACCGGTATTGCCAGCGAACTCAATAAATTGCGGGTTCACCACCGTGAGATTTTAGATAACTTACCCATAGGTATTATCTCTACCGATCAAACCGGTGAGGTGCTTAAATGGAATGCCGCCATAGCTAAGTACAGCAATATTAGTGCTGAAGTCGCGACCGGCGGGGCTATTAATGACTTGCCCGAACCTTGGTGCAGTGCAATTGGTTCCTTTATCAACAGTGGCAAATCCAGCATCGACAACCTGCGACTTGAGCTAAATGGCCAGATGCGCTGGTACAGCTTACAAAAATCCGTTGAGCAAAATATCGAGGGGGCCAATGACGATATTATTTTGTTAGTTGAAGATCAGACTAAATCTGTGTTGCTAACACAGAACTCTATCGACAATGAAAGGCTCGCATCAGTGGGCAGACTGGCAGCCGGGGTTGCTCACGAAATTGGTAACCCAGTAACTGGCATTGCCTGCCTAGCACAAAATTTACAGCATGAAACTGAGCCCGATCAAATAGCCGAATCAGCACAGCATATTCTGTTCCAGACCGACCGTATCAATCGCATTGTGCAGTCATTAATTAACTTCTCTCGTGGTGATCAGACACTGCAAAAACCAGCGCAGAAGGTTAACTTGTATGATGCCGCCAACGAGGCCATACAGCTGATGACCCTAAGTAGCCCAACACCTGGTGTAGAATTTATCTGTGATATCGACAGCCAACTTATGATTATCGGCGACTACCATCAGCTGATTCAGGTCTTTTTGAATCTGCTTAGCAACGGACGAGATGCGTCCCCTATGGGCGGTCAAATTATTATTAAAGCGATACCTGAAGCGGAGCTAATTCGAGTCACGATCAGTGATTCGGGGACTGGTATAGAGGATGATATCGCAGGGCGTTTATTTGAACCTTTCGTAACTTCTAAAGAGCCGGGCCAAGGGACCGGATTAGGATTGTGGGTAGTCTTTAGTTTAGTTCAACAATTAGGTGCCGAGGTGTCAATCTCAAGTCCAGCAGAAAATAGTCACTGTGGCACTACTGTGACTTTAAGTTTTCCTCTATCATCACGCCCATGAGCTCCGCCAATAAAAACATCCTGATTGTTGAAGACGAAGATATTATTCGTCAGTCTCTTCGCAAGTTACTCGAACGGCATCACTACGATGTTAGTGAAGCTGTCAGCGTCAAAGCGGCCCGTGAATCATTCAATCTCAGTAGCTTTGATTTAATTATTAGCGACCTACGACTACCTGGCGGCTCTGGAACAGATCTTATAAATCCAGCCGGTTGCGTGCCTGTGCTGGTAATGACCAGCTATGCCAGCCTTAGGTCTGCGGTTGAAACGAT
>TARA_B110000046_G_scaffold132390_1_pt1 | contig 17690 bp, 10 predicted proteins | sample TARA_B110000046 | Tara Oceans TARA_B110000046 (sample SAMEA4397157) | marine metagenome | biome: Polar Biome; feature: [DCM] deep chlorophyll maximum layer (ENVO:01000326); material: water (ENVO:00002006), including particulate matter (ENVO:01000060) such as... | depth 40 m
GGTAGAGTTAATGGACTTTTAGTTCCTGCAGGTTCTACTTCTGTGTACGACCAAGTATTAGGAAAGAATGCTAAACGTCCTTTCTTACACGTTCGTTACCGTGCTTCAGAGACTGAAGACAGACGTTACAAAACTTGGATTACAGGTTCAGCAGGTGGAGCAGAAACTTCTAGCTTAGATGCTATGGAGGTTCATTTCTTATCTGAAAGAGCAGTATGTACTTTAGGTGCTAACAACTTCTTCTTATTTAACCAATAAGAGAATAACTATTAAGGGGAGGCTAATCCCTCCCCTTTTTTTTAAATTTAAATTTTAATTTTATTGTAATGAAAAATACCAAAAAAATATTCGTAACTAAGCAGTATCGCTTAACCCAACAGGTAGCTCCTCTTGCTTTTATGTTACCAACAAGAAATAGTAAAAGATTTCCTTTAATGCATTTTGATGAAGAGACAGGTATAAACCGTTCACTTCGATATGCAAGTAACCAAAAGAGTCCGTTTGAAGATGAGCAAGATGGCAACGCTTTGTTGAGTCCTATTATCTTTGAGGATGGATTTTTAAATGTTCCAAAAGAAAATCAAATACTTCAAGAATTTTTACACTATCACCCGTTGCTTAACAAGCTGTTTGTTGAAGTGAATAAAGCTAAGGAAGCGGAACAAGAGGTAGAAGATTTAATGATAGAGGCAGATGCGTTATCTGAGGCTAAGAGCTTATCTCTAGAACAATTAGAGACTATATGCAGAGTTCTATTTAACAAAGACACCTCTAAGGTGTCAACTGCAGAGTTAAAAAGAGATATACTAATATACGCTAAGACAAACCCTCAAGACTTTCTAGAGGTTATAAACGACCCTGAATTAAAAATTATGGGTACTGTACAACAGTTCTTTGATAAAGGGCTTCTTTCATTCAGAAAAAGCAACAAAGAGGTTTGGTATAGTACACCAACAAATAAAACCAAAATGCTTAATGTTCCTTATGGGCAAGATGGCTTAGACTTAGTAGTTTCTTACTTTAAATCTGATGATGGATTAGAGTCGCTTATGCACTTAGAATCACTATTAAAATAGTTGTATATTTGTAAAATAGTCACCGTCACGAAGGCGGTGTTTTTACTAATTTTTAAAAATTAACAATTATGAACAAGTATTTACAATTTGCAGTAGCGGACCTTGAGCCTATACAGGTTGCAATTGGGAGCGGTTTAGTAGTAGGAGCAATGGGAGCAACAACTGTTGTTATCCATTCTGTAGACAACGAATCAGTCTATACATTAACAGGAACTGAATTTACAGTTGCTATGGGCGATGCTATCAATGCAGCACTTATTATTGCAGCACAAACTAATTGGATGAAAGCAGTTTCAACTGTACAAATACCAATTGGACAAGCAGTAGCCTCAATTGCTATTACTTAATTAAAAAAAGCTACATAGATTTATTAAGACCTCTTTAGAAATGAAGGGGTCTTTTTATTTTAATTATCTTTGTATAAAAGAAATATAGATGATAAACTCAGTTAGACAAACAGTAATGTCAGTACTGAATAAGAATAATTACGGATACATCTCTCCATCTGATTTTAACTTATTTGCAAAGCAGGCTCAGTTAGATATTTTCGAGGATTATTTTTACTCATACAACTATCAGATAACAAAAGAAAATGCTAGGCAGTCAGGGACAGGGTATGCCGATTTAGCAAAGGGTCTAGAGGAGGTTATAGATGAATTTTCTGTTACTGGTCCACTTATGAATATTGGTACAAGCAACCTATATAACCTGCCAAGCTTAACCACTACAAGTAATGACTGGTATCTTTTGAATAAGATATTGGTGTATACATCTCAACTTTCGTTAGGGACAACTGATTCCACATCGGTAGCTAATACTACTCTTGAAGATTCAGGGGCAGACTTTATAGCTGCTGGGGTTTCAATAGGAGACATAGCATCTACCGTTATAGGTGGAGTAGCGTACAACACAACAATAACAGGAGTTACTACAACAGTAATTACAACAAACCAAGCTATATGGACAACTACTGTAAATTATTGGATATACGAGTCAGAGAAGATTAAGGAGGCAGAGAAGGTGTCACATAGTAAAATAACTATGCTACAGAACTCTCTCTTAACAAAACCAAACCTTACATATCCTGCGTATACTCAGGAAGCTAATCTAGCATCAATATATCCACTAACGGTAGGTAGTCAGGGACAAGTTATATCTCAATACATTAGGTATCCATTTACTCCTAAGTGGACATTTGTGTCTCTAGCAGGTGGAGAACCTGCTTTTGATGCAACCGCTAATGACTATCAAGACTTTGAGCTACCAATAGATGACGAGGTAGGCTTAGTTAATAAAATACTTCAATATGCAGGTATGTCAATAAGAGAAATTAGTGTTGCTCAGTTTGGTCAAGCAAACGAAGCGATGGATAACCAAGAAGAGAAATAATTATGGGATATATAAGTGAGTATCAGTACTATGAAAATGGTGGAGTAACCCCTACTGACGATAATTGGGGTTCGTATCAATACGTTTCTTTAGAGGATATAGTTAACAATTTTATGTTAATGTACTCTGGAAACCATAGCCTTGTTAATAACGAGGAAAGGTTTAAGGTATTGTTCCACGCTAAGAGAGCAATTCAAGAATTAAACTACGATGCGTTTAAGGAGATAAAAATACTTGAGCTTGATGTATGTAGCACCCTTAGGTTTGTGCTGCCACCTGACTATGTTAGTTGGGTTAGAGTGTCTCAGTATAGAAATGGTATATTATACCCACTAAGCGAAAATATTCAAACAAATTGGAGTAGTGCTTATCTGCAAGACAATGAGTGCAGGATACTATTTGACCAAGATGGTAACGCATTAAAGCCTGAGTTCTCTAATATTGATACAGAAAGAATCTTTGGAGGCAAGCAGTCTATCTATCTAAATGAAAACTCAGCTATGAATGGCGAGAAGGGATGGAACTTTAATGGAAACTGGTACTTTCAAAGAGATATAGGTGCTAGGTTTGGCTTAAATACAGAGACCGCAAATGTTAATCCTACCTTTAAGATTAATCCTAAAGGAGGAGTTATTAATTTTAGTTCGGGAATGTCTGGAGCATCTTGTGTTCTTGAGTACGTTTCTGATGGAATGGAGAATGGTAATGACAGTTTAATTACTGTAAATAAATTATTTGAGGATTTTATATATTCTTACATAGAGTTTGCTATACTAAGCTCTAAGGTAGGTGTGCAAGAGTACATCGTAACAAGGACAAGGAAGCGTAAATCAGCACTTCTAAGGAACGCAAAGATTAGAATTAGCAATATACACCCCGGTAGACTTTTAATGAATCTAAGAGGTAGAGACAAGTGGATTAAATAATATGGCAAATATAACTAGAAACTTTACTGCAGGTAAGATGAATAAGATGGTCGATGACAGACTCGTTCCTAACGGAGAGTACATTGACGCATTAAATGTTAGGATGGGGTCCTCAGAAGGTTCTGATATAGGAACGATAGAGAACTCTAAAGGTAACACACCGTTAACTGCATTGGCTTACGAGGGAACTAGCTTAAGTAGTTCCGCAAGATGTATTGGTGCATTTGAGGATGGAGCTAATGAGACTTTGTACTGGTTTGTTCACGACGGAAGTTTTCCTGTTAGCTCTAAGGCTCCTCTAGGTATAGTGGATTTGGTAGTATCATATAACACTACCAACAGCATACTAAACTATCTTGTTATTAGTGTATATAACCCACTAGATACAACAAAGACTACATTAAACTTTAACTCAAAGTATTTAATTACAGGAATAAATAAGATTGAAAACTTACTTTTCTTTACAGATAACTATAACGCACCTAGACAAATAAACGTATCAAAAAATTACGAAAACCCTGTAGCAGGTGTAGATAAGATAGGGGGAGAATCTTTGTTGGTTATTAAAAAACCGCCACTAGACTCTCCTGCAATTAATCCTATTGAAACATCAAGTCAGGATAATTTTTTAGAAAACAGATTTATATGTTTTGCTTATAGGTATAGGTATGAAGATGGTGAGTACTCAGCAACGTCTCAGTTCTCTAATCCTTCATTTATACCAAACGTATTCGAATATAATTTTAATACAGCACTAAACTCAGGTATGTTAAACAGCACTAATATGTGCGACATAACATACAACTCAGGTGGACCACTTGTTAAATCTATAGATTTATTATTTAAGGATATGAACTCCTCTATAATTAAGATTATAGAAAAATTAGATAAAGAGAAGGATGGTCTCGCTGATGACACAGACTACACATACACATTTAATAATAGTAAGATTTTTACTATACTACCTACTTCAGAGATACTAAGGCTTTTCGATAACGTACCTCTACTCTCTCAAGCTCAAACTATGATTGGTAATAGGCTTATATACGGCAACTACCTAGAGGGATTTGATTTACTCAGGGACAATGTTCCAACAAAGCTAGAGTACTTTGTAACAGCTACAAATGAAGATATTGGTCGTAACGCAATAGAATCATTAACTGAGAGCGGTACATATACTTTTGACACTAGTCAGACTATCGCTAATAGTGTGTTAGACATTAACCTATCAGGACAAAAACTAGTGTTAGGTGCTGTGTTAAATATATTTATTAGGTTCGAGCATTCAGCTTGGACTGGAGATTCCCCAAACCCTACCTTAGTTACCCAAGAAACCCCAATAAGCTTCGCTTATATACTGCCACAAAATTTTTCAAGTGTATACGAGTTAGCTACCTCTATAGACTTTGCGGAAAAGATAGGTAACACATCAAATATATTATCAGTTGTTAACTCCTGTACAGGAACAACATTTACTGACTTATTTAACTGCATTATACCTAACGAGTTATTAGGTATGTTTAAGTATCAAAGTGGTATTAGTGGTCCAAATCAACCTATATCTATAATCGCATCTACGGGGTCTCAGTCTATAAAGCTTCAGCTTCCTGCAATGAAATTTGTTAATGACCAAACAGGAGCAAGCATTACTAAGACTAACTACGAGTATTATAAAATAAACTTAGCAGATGTAGTATATCAAGAGGTAGGAAACCCGTCAAGCTTACATAGCAATAGAGGGTATGAGATTGGTATCCTGTATATGGATGAATTTAATAGGTCAACTACAGCGTTAGTTAGCCCAAACAACACGGTACATATACCTTGCTCTAACTCAGATACTAAGAACGTAATAAACGTTAACATACCAGCTTCACAGATAGCTCCAGAATGGGCTACTAGATATAAGTTTGTTATTAAACCTGACAAGGAAGGGTATGATGTTATATACTCTAGTTTATTCTTTAATGATTTAACGTCAGGTGCAGATTTTTTCTTGCTTGAAGGTCAAAACTCTCAAAAAATACAAGAGGGAGATGAGATGATTGTTAAGGCAGATACTGAAGGACCTAGAAGAAACTGTACTTGGACTACGGTACTTGATAAGAGCGCACAGGTAGCAGATTTTCTTGACCCTGCTCCTTTAGATTCATCAGGCAATATAATACCTATACCTGCGGGAGTTTATATGAAACTAAGGGCAAATAACTTTAGCACAGTTACAGGAGATTATCCTGTAGTGTCTTTTGGTGAACTGACAGGAGGAAGTGGTGAAGGGTGTAGAATAGTTTCGTATCCTGTAGTTATTCCGGGTCCAACATCAGGAACTACAGTAGACTATGATATACCTGCGGGTTCTCGTATAACTATTAAAATAACAAATGATTTGCAAGGGAACACATTTAACCCACCAGCGTATTGGAAGGTTGATAACTTGTTTACTGCATCTCAAGACTACGCTAGTTTTAAAGAGTGGTTTGAGAAAGATAATATTGAAAGTGCATTAAATAGTGTTGCTGTTACTGATGGTACAGGCGTTATCGGTCCAAATTACTCGCCTACAGTTCAACCAGTAACAAATAGACCTTGTCAAATAAAACGAATATTTACTAATTTTCAAACATTCCCAACAGGTGGGCATTCTTTTGGTGTAAAAAGCACACTAGGATATACAAAACTTATTAAAAAACTACAAACAAAGCTATCTGTAGAGATTACAGTTATTCGTTCATCTTCCTTATTAGTATTTGAGTCAGACCCCCAAGATTCCGCACCTGACTTATGGTATGAATCTTCAAAGTCTTATCCTATTGATTCAATAGGTCAGCACACAGGAACTGTTCAGAATCAAGTTTTCTCAAGTAACACACCTGCTATTGTTGCAACGCAATTTTTTAATTCCTATGCTTTTGGTAATGGTGTCGAGAGCTATAAGATACAAGATTCAATTATAGGAAAAGAGATAGTGTTAGGTAATCGTGCCACAACAACTAATGCTAAAGATTTTCGTGCAGAGCGTAGACTATCTGACTTAACCTATAGCGGGGTATACAACGCAGAGTCTAATATAAATAAGCTTAATGAATTCAATCAGGGTCTATTAAATTTTAAGCCATTAGAGCAATCTTTTGGTCCTGTTATGAAGTTATTCGGAAGAGAGACAGATATACTTACGCTTCAGGAGGATAAGATATCGTATGTTCTTCAAGGAAAAAACATCCTTTCCGACGCAGGTGGTGGAAACGTTTTAACGGCAGTACCTGAGGTTCTAGGATTACAAGTAGCTAGAATAGAGGAGTTTGGAATTAGCCATAATCCTGAAAGTTTTGCACAATGGGGACCTGATAAGTTCTTTACTGATGCCAAGAGAGGTGTTGCGTTAAAGCTTACTGGTGCAGGAGAGAGTAATGATAGTTTAAAGGTTATTTCCGCAATGGGGATGAGACCTTGGTTTAGAGACTTATTTAACGTAGCATTTAAAACCCAAAAATTAGGTGGGTTTGACCCATATATGAACGAGTTTGTTTTATCTACTAACACAATAAAAATACCAGTTGATACAGAGTGTATTGACTGCGGTATCACAGCTTCTTCTGCGATATCCATAACAATTCCATACGAGGCTTGCTATAAATTAGGGGTTTTTGTTGGAGATGTAGACATAGACTACTCATTTGGTACTATTGAGGCAGGTAAGACTGTTACAGTAAGTGGTGTATACAATGGGGTTACTTATACTACAGGTGATGTAATAGTTGGAGGTCAATTAGTTATAAATAAGAGTCTTGTTCAAAATGAAAACTTAGACCTAACTATATCTACAACATCAATACAGCCTATAACAATAACGTTTACCGTTAAGTGTCCTGATGCTGATATTATTAATATTGTGTTAGTTCATTTATCAAGTATAAACGACGGAGGCTTGCAGATACACGATGAGTATAGATGGAAGGATGGAGCTTTTGTTTCACCCCTTCATACAGAGCAGGTTGTTTTTTCATCAGGCACTGCTCCTATAGTTTCGTTATACGAGACTATAATTGGTCAGCAAGGTGGAGGGGTAATTCCTACCAACAATTCTGTTGTTACTATGATGTCAAATAAGATAGGCTCAGATACATATAACTTTGATACTACCCAAGATGACTTTAAGTACATAAGAACAAACACTGTATATCCAAACACTTCAGCAGGAATAGCTGATTTGCTTGCGGCAGCAAGTACAGCAACACCAATTGTGTTGCCTATAAATGGAAATACTGCGTATAGTGCAGATTTTTCTATGCCGAGTTCAGGAGAAAATTTATACCTACTTTGGGACTACAGAAATAGTACCCCACTTGACCTATGCTTTGGTGCTAGTTCAACTCTTGCTTGCTGTGCTTGTATTGGTCCTGCTCCTGTAACTTACTATGACTTAGTTGACTGCGATACTGGACTTAATTGGTCGGTTGAGGATATATTTGGAGTAGCTAAAATTGGAGATGTTGTACAGTATAAACAAGGAACAGGAGCAAGTCAAAGCACTATAGTTTACTGTGGAGAGATAGTTAGCTTAGGAACAGTAGCTAACGCTACTCTATTTTCTGAAGTAAGTTATTTCTGTGGAGACGATGTTCATTGTGGGATTACACCTTAAAATTAAATTATGGCAATATATTATTTAGACGGAACTACACTACTAAACTCATCAGCCGCATTTACTGATGCAGGACTAACAACCTGCGCAGCAGATGGTTTTTATTCTGATGGAGTAAGCTCAAGAGAGCTTTCAGGGTGTGTTTTTTTACCTGCACAGACTTGTGGGTCTTGTGCTACTGCTTGTGGAACTACTGTTATTCCTAATCCATTCACTGATGTATCTGGAGTATATAAGATTGATGTAGACAGTGGAACAGGTACAGGAGCGGTTATATTAAAGTTTAACCCTGCGGAAGTACCTGATGGTATTAGGGTAACTTACAATAGTCAAGTTTATAACAAATTAAGCTCACCTGTTGACGGATATCACGCAAGTACAAATGGAGCTAATGCCACATATATAGGAGCAACTTCTTTTGATTGCGGTTTAGTTTCAGGAAGCCCCTACACTATTAATGAGTACTTCTACGGTGGCGGAGCATTCGCAGCAACAGGAGCAACTGAGTCAGTTACGATAGCATCAGGAGATGTTTCTACTAGCTCATCTGCACCCGGAAACTGTATTATGGTTATTCCTAAATCAAACGCCTCTCCATCAACTATGAACATAGAAATCATTGGTGCTTGCACAACGTCAGATTGGGGAATAGAGGTTAACTGCCCATCACCACTAACTGGATTGTTATCTAGTGCTAACTCTCAAGAGTCAAGTGCAGCAGCTTGCTCTCAGCCTTTGGTGTCTACTTACTATCACGCTCCTGTAAACGCATCATCTACACCGGGTAATATTAATGTACACGACTGGATGTTTAACGATGCAAACGGAGCAACTACCATAGGAAGCGGGTGGTATTCTTTGTCTGATGGAACAACCTTTCAGGTAGCAAATGGTGTCATTGTGGCAACAGGAACTTGTCCTACTTATGAGCTAGAAGACTGCGTAACAGGAGCTACAGTAACAGTATCTGCAAGCGGTTCATTTAATATAAATGATGTTATTCAGTATAGACTGATAGACCCATCAACGGGACAACCTACAGGGGACGAATTATGTGGCACTTATTATGGAGCAGGCTCAATAAGTCCTAATGCAGTTATTATTTCTCAAGTAACTCGTGCTTGTGATGATGTAGTACATTGTCCACAACCTTAAAAAATAAAATATGGCAGAACAAGTAATACTACAAAACTACACGCTATCCTACGACTCATTGAGTCAAGGGTTTCCGTCTTTTTATTCCTACCATCCTGATTGGATGATAGGGATGAATAACTTTTTCTATACCTTTAACGAGGGTAACCTTTACCGTCATAACACAAACGAGAGTAGAAACCAATACTATGGGACAAACTATTCGTCTACTATGACCTCTGTATTTAACGAAATTCCTCTTAAGAACAAGCTATTCAAGACTATAAATCTAGAGACAGACTCTCCTTGGTCAGCAACCTTAACAAGCGACCAACAGAACACAGGATACATCGAGACGGATTGGTTTAAGAAGAAGGAGGGAGCGTATTTTGCTTTTGTTAGAAACTCAGGGACAGTTCCTGCTGAATTAAATGAATATGCATTGCGTTCTTTAAATGGTATAGGAACAAGTACTAACAGAGTTGTTAATGCTAATTCCACAACAATATCATTTACTAATACGCTGTATATAGGTAACATAATTAGTGTTGGTGATATGGTGTATTTTGGCTCTCCAAACCCACAGTTAGCGGGTAAGGTTACTGAGGTTAATCAAAATCTTCCATCAGGAATAAATGATATCGTGATAGACAACAGCATAGCAGGAGCAGTACCGTTACCTACTACACAGGAGTATATTCTATACATTAAGAATGCAGTCTCTGAGTCTCACGGAATTTTGGGTCACTTTGGTATATTTAAGTTAGTAAACTCTGATATATTTAAGGTAGAGTTGTTTGCTGTAGAGAGCGAAATAATGAAATCCTTTCCTTAAAAATAGTATATTTGTAGTTAATATGGATAACCCTGAAGCTATTTTAGAGTCTATAAATAAAAACAGAGGGATACTATGGGAAAGAATAAACGACTTTAAGTTGGATATGATTTCCGTTGAAGATTCTGTATTGCACCATACAAAAGAGATGGAAGAGGTAATGCCTCTAAAGCATCACATACAGGATGGTATATATACTAGGGAAATATTTATGCCTAAGGGGATGTTGGTGTTGAGTTTTATACATAAGACCAATCATCCTTCATTCTTTATGAGCGGAGATATGTCTGTAATAACAGACACAGGTGAGGTTAATAGAATAAAAGCACCAATGGTTATACAAACTAAAATAGGTACGCAAAGAATAGCTTATATGCACGAAGATTGTGTGTGGGTATGTACCTATAGAACAGACGCAACTACGGTTGAGGATGCAGAAAAAGAAGTGTACACGGAAGACTTTAAAGAGCTTCCAATGTATGTAATAGAAAAAAATAAAAGATTATGTCAGGAGCAATAGCGGGTTTAGCAATAGGAGTCGTATCCACAGGTTTATCATTTGCACAGGCGGGTAAACAAAGAAAATTACAACAAAAAGCAGAGCGAGAAGCTGATGCAGCTATGCAGGCTGCTAGAGGGAAACTAGAAGTTAACTTCGCAGAGCAGCAGGCTATAAAGAAAGAGGCTTACGAGCTTGAGAGAGAAGCAAACTTATCAGCAGGTGCTCAGGCTATGGCTGCTGGTGTAGAAGGAGGAGCTAGAGGAGGTGCTGCTACGGCAGGTAGAGTGTTAGGACAACAAAACTTAGCTCAGTCAAATACTCGTGTTGCAATGGCTGATGAATTAACAAATATCGAGGGAGCGATTATAGAGGAGGACTCTAGGCTTAGAGATTTAGGTGTCGCCTTAGACCTAGAAGAGGTAGCAGGTAATCAACAGAAAGCTTCTGATGCTCAAGCTGCTGCTGATGCAGCTAAACAACAGGGGGTTGAGGGTGTGGTTTCTGTTGCTGGTGAAGCAGCAGCTATGGCTCCGTTATATAGACAAAATATGAATCAACAAAAAGCGGCATTATCAGGCGTAACAGGTTTAGATGGCGTAGCAGGTTCATTAGCTTTTTCTGGAGCAGCAGGAACAGGTAAAAATGCTGTTCAAAGTTTTGATTCCACAGCGTTTAATACTATGAATAATTCGGAGTTAAGAAAGTATAAAAGAAATCTTACGCCTCTGCAACGACAGCAACTTTTTCAAAATGAAGGTTATCTTAAAGGTATGCAATCAAAGCCATTAAATTGGTATGATACCTTTAATCAAGGTAAATAAAATAAGAAACAAACAATATGGCAACAGCATATAAGTACGTCGAAAGAGCAGCAGACTCTCAAGTAAATTGGGCAGAGGTTGGGAAAAACTTAACCGATACACTAAAGGAAGAGAATAGAATAAGAGAGGAAACGAAGGGGGCTATTGACGCTCAAGCTCGTGATTACTATAAGATTACAAATGAGGTTCCTCAAGGAGAGAACACAGAGCTTAATAAGTTTGCCTTAACAGGCGCAGCAGACTTGCAAGAGCAAATGTTGCTACAAAACACACTTCTTAAGTCAGGTCAATTATCTCCTAGGCAGTATACCATTATGATGCAGAACTTGACTGATGGAACAGACCAAGCGTTTAGTCTATTTGAAAATTACAACGCAGAGTACGAAAGGAAAATGGCTATGAATAATTCTAATCTACCTGTAGGCGAACAGGCTTCTGAGATACAGAATTGGACTATGGAGAGCTTAGAGGGATTCGGAAATTTTAATGAAAGCAAGTTAGTTATAGACCCACAGACAGGTATTATGTCTATGGCTAAAATGTCTGATGGGAGTATACAAACTTTAGAGACAGTGCAGACTTTAGAGAATAGAATTAAAGGGACGTACACTAAGTTTGATGTTATGGCTGCCGCTGAAACTTTTGAAGAAGCAGCAGGTGTTGATAAGAGAGTTATTCAAGAACTAGGAAATAAATATAAAGCAGGAGTATTTCAAAGTATTTCAGATATAACCCAAAAAACAGAGGGTGGCTATAACAATATGACTGACGCAGAAAGACAAGAAGCTGCCGACAAAATAGGAGTTAGCCCCGACGATTTAAAATCAATTAGCTTATTTCAAGAGGCACAAAGCAATTATGTTAGGAGTAAGCTTGATATAGGTACCACTTCTGGGGCTTCGGTTCTATTGGATTTTGTAAATATTAATCCTGAGACGCAAAAGCCTTACAGGATACTAAGTAGTAATACTGAAAATAAATTATTAGCAAAAGCAGACTCGGACATTATCATTATGGAAAATGTAAATGGGCGTATGGTCCCTGATTTGTCTGATACGCAAAGAGAAGTAGCTGAAAGAGCGTTAACAACTCAAATCAACTATGGCTTAGACTACGAAGAAGTAGTTAATGTTCAGCAGGTTTACAAGGAACCTAGACCAGAAACATATGCACCTAAAGATGTTAGAGATGAACTTAGAGGTATTGAAGAATTAGATTCTAAAATCTCTAAAATAGCTGACCTTTACAATGGTGACAATACGCAACTCAAAGGTTCTACTAATTATTTCAGAGACCAAGAGGGCGTTATACAAGAAGTTTCTAGAAACAAAGATGGTATTGTTGTTACATATACAAACGAGGCAGGCGAAAAAGAGTCAAGAGATATTTCATTCTATGTGATGGAAGCTAACCCTGCATATGATGACACAAAAGAAGATAGTGAAACTAATCGAAAAGAAATCAGAGCGAAGAGAGAAGCTACTCAAGCAGATGTAGATTCTGGTTTAGCAACCGCAGTAGGTGAGATGATTGACCAAAGATTATCTCAAGAAGAGTTTATTGAATCTGCAGGTCCATTACTTACGGGTGAGGATGATGTTAGCAAGGCTCTTGAAAGAGGTGGGTATAATACGGATAGACCGTTCAACGTTGATGGAGAGTCTACATCTTCAGTAACATCGTATGAAGAAGAGGGAGAGCCTTTAATGGATTACACTGTAGAGAGTACTAATTTTGTAAAAAAACAACTTAAAGAAGCTAATATTGATTTATCAGGGCAAGATGACGTAGATGTTGCTAAAAGGCTAAATGAATTATACAAAAAAGATTATGGATTAGATGCTAAAACAGAAGGCGTAATCAGTAACGAAGTTAGAGTATCAGTACCGGGTTATGATGATATAACTATTGAGACTAACGAGTACAAGTCTGCGGATACTAATGTAGAGATGAAAAAACTTGAAGGTCTTATTTTATCAATGATTAAGAAAAATGAAGGACAATTAGCTAAAGAAAATAATTGGAAAGGTAAAGAAATAGTAGACAGGTTCGGAGTTCCATCAAAAAAGCCTAAAAAATAAATAATATATGAGAAAGTTTAAGACACCTAATGGAAGTATTGTTGACGAGGATATTTTACGTCAAGAGTATGGAGAAAGCTTTGAGTCTTATGTAACAGACGGAACCTTTCAGTTAGCATCTGATGACTTATACGTTACACCTAACGGTAGTGAAGTTGACTCCGTTGAGTTAATATCAGAGTATGGTCAAGAAAGATTTAATGAGTTAATCGAAGAAGGTTCATTTAAAAAAAAAAGCCAAGGAGCAGATGGTGGTGGAAATACATTTCAGTCAGAGTTGGGAGATACCAACTCATTGGACCCTGCGGCTGCTGAAGAATTTGTTGAAAAAGATTACTTTACAGGAGCATTTGGTGCTATATTAAAAGGCATCGACATAGTAAACCCACTTGGTATCGGAGATTTGGTTGATGATATGGGGCGTAGCATAGAGGCTGGGTTTCAAAATGGTCAGTTAGCCGAGAATGGAAACGACCTATTGACAGGTGGAGCTGCTGCCTCTTACGAAGACATAAAGTCCTTTATATCTAACACAGAAAAAGGTAGAAGCTTAGGACCATCTGTAGAGATGCAAGACTACCAAAGAATTTACGATGAGGAAAAAGAAAAAGGACAAGGTGCTTGGGGTGTAATTAAAGGATTGATTCTGAATCCAACCGTAATCCCTGAGGTTCTTGCAAGTTCTTTCGCTGCTATGGTTAATGAGGACTCTCTTGCAGCGGGTGGAACTGTTTTGGCAGGAGGAACAGCGATAGGAGCTGCAGTAGGAGGAGTTGGTGCGGTTGCAGGACTTGGAGCGGCAGTACCATATGCATTCGCAGCAGCAGGAACAGTTTTAGAGACAGGATTAACATTTGGCGAGCTCCTTCAAGAAAAACTTAATGAGGAAGGAAAAGATTTAACAATTGAAAATGTACAGTTAATACTAAATGACCCTGAGAAATTATCTGAATTAAGATTTGACTCAATAGCTAGAGGTCTAGCTATAGGAACAATTGATGCTATAACAGGTAGGATTGGTGGTAAATTAGCTAAGCCTTTTTTAACTAAGGCAGGTAGCGCAGGTAGAGCAGCAGGTAAAGCATTGAAAGGAAAAGCAATAGGTACAGCAGCAGCAACAGAAACTATTGGAGGTTCGTTAGGAGAAACCGCAGGTATTGCGGCAACTAATATTGTTGGTGAAACAGGTCAAGAATACGACACAAGCCAGATAATGTTAGAGGGAATAGCTGAAGGTCCCGGTGCGATTAAAGATATATTTTCTGTTATGGTACAAAAGCCTAATTATAAGGTTAACGGAAGAAAAGCAACTGCTGAACAGATAGATGTTATGCTTGACGGTATGAGCTATAAGCAATTAACTGCACCTAACTTTAAGATATCTATTGATAATGACTTTGATGGTAGAGCCGATAAGTTGCAAGATATAATACTAAATGGCAGAACAAAAGAAGCCGTTTCCGCTGCAAACCCTGAATTAAATAATACAACTTTAGATGCGATTGTAAAACTTGAAAGAGAAGTAGCAACGCAAGAAGGTAAAGTATTAGGAACAGTTACGGGTAAGAAAAAAATATCCGACTTAAAGTCAAAGATAGTTGAGTTACAAGAGAACCAATTAGAGGAAGAGGTTGTTGAGGAGGTAGTTAAGACTGAGCAAGAAATATTAGAGCAATACAACCAACTTTCTCCTGAAGAGAAAATATCTTACTTAGAGAGAGCGGGTGAAGAGTTAGCATCTGAAGCTGAGGGTGAAGGTCTAATGCCAAAAGACTATAATATATCTGAAGAACAAACAAATATAAGAGCTGCGACTTTATTAGATGAGGACCTAAACGCTAAGCCTAGGTTTAGATTAGACGGACTTGACTCTCAAGACCAGAAAACATCTTCTATTACTGGGGAGATGAATGAATCTGATAAAAACGAAATTGATTTTGAAGCTACAGGAGCCTCTAGAGATTACGAGGTAAGTCCAATAGAAGAGAGTAACTCAACTAAAAGTATTAGTCAAAAAGTTTTAGACTTTATAGGCGTTAAGACTTCGAGTGATTTACTTAAACCTATAGAATTCTTTAATAACATCCCTATGCTTGTAGGTATGTCAGATATACTTGCTTCAGGAATCGTTAAGGATTCTGAAGGCAATGATATGGATGTTGATGGAGGTATAATGTTTAACATATTAGGGAAAAATATAAAATCAGCTTGGGCAGGTGTAGACAAAAAAGGTGCTCAAACTCAATTTAATAACGCTGTAAAATTATATAAAGACAACAAGGTGTTGTTTGATAAGCTATGGGCAGAAGGTAAGCTACCTCAAGGTCACGTTCCTATGAGTATAGCTAGAATGTCTGATAGTGCTATCAATTCTAATGAAGCTATATTTAGATATATAAACCCTACAATAAAAACTGCATCAGAAAAAAATCAAGTGAAGGCTTTAGGTGACCTAAATGACAGCTTAGATAAAGCAAAGAATGGTTCTCAAAACTCTACAGCAGGTAAAAATAAAGTTGCTGCAGCTATTAAGCTACAGGATTTTATTGAAAAAAATAACATTAAAAATCTAGGACAATTAACTGACTTAGTTATTGAGCAAGCAAAGCAAAGAGCTCAAGGAAATGAAAATACTCTTACACTTGATGATAGGAAGTTGTTATTTGAATCAATCATCTACCCTCTAGGTGCTAAGAAAAATAATAGAAATATCATACAATCTTTAGGTGAAGGCAATCCAAACTTTAATTCAGACGCTTTTTATGCTGACAATATATACAAGGCAATAGGAGAACCTTCAATGATGAAGGGAGCCCACGGAGATATTGTCGCAGTTGTTGGTATAGATGTAACAGATAAAGGTGGTGTCACTGAAGTTTCTCACAACAACTATGGCTTTGGACCTAAAGGTAAAGCGATAGCCTTAATATCTAAACCAAAACACGGTATTGATGTGTTCTCAACTTGGAGAGCTAAAGCTAGTAGGGTGTTCAAGAAAGATGTGAGTGGCAAGTTCCCTACTAAAGAGTCCGCAACACAGCAAGTTGGTGGTTCTTTCTTTAACGATAGTGTTTTTCAATCTGACTCAGCTAATACTAGTCAGTCAAATCTTGATATACTAATTGGTAAGTTAAAGTTTGCATTCCCATCAGTTAATGTAGCTACAAGCCAAGTTGAGTTTGACGCTATACTAGACCAACCCGGTGTTAGAACTCAAGAGTCTAACGGAAATACTATTCTTGGTTTAACTACGGACGGTAAGATATTTATAAACCCTGCGTTTGATTCTTTAGCTACGCCAATACACGAATTCGGACATATATGGATTGACTATTTGCGTTCAAAAGCTTCAGGTAAAAAAGGAACAGCTCTTTTAGCTCGTGGCTTAGAATTAGTTGAAGGAACTAAAGCACTAAAGACTGCTATAAAAAAATATGGTGACAATAAGTTAGCTAGAGAAGAAGCGTTGGTAGAGCTGATGGCAACCAAAGGTGAGACTATTGTTAAAGCTGCTCAGCAATCTAAGTTTAAGGAGTGGATGAATGCTACCTTTAAGTATATTCAAGAGAAGTTTACTACGTCTGAAGATTTATTTGGTACTCAAGAGAGAAAAGCGTTAAACAAAAAGTTTAATAAAATAAAAAGTGAAGAGATAAAGAATAACAATCACGACCCTATTGCTTTTAAGGAAAGAAAGAAAGTTGCTGAGGCTAAAGCTAAAAATAATATAGATAAAAAAATCAGTAACCTAACACTTAAAGAGTTTATAGATACAGGGCTTGCTGACTTGTTTAAAGGCAAAGCCTTAAGCTCAAAGTTTGATGCCAAGAAAGAATCGCAGGGTCAGGTGGCTCGTAAATCTATAGGCGATGATATTAATAAAATAGAGGGTGAGATTGAAGAACTACAATTTGAGATTGAAGACAAGCAAGAGGAGATTGCGGCTGAAAAATCTGACACCAAGGATGCTATACAGAAAAAGAAGGATGAGATAGCTAAGGTAAGAAAAAGTAAAATATATGCTACTCAAAAAAGACTGATTGATAGGTACTTGTTGGACGACCCAATTGAAGGGTTAAAGGAAGAGATTGAACAGTTAAAAGAAGACGGACTAGGAAACATAGAGTACAATATTGAAGAGTTAAAAGAAGTTAAGAGGGAATTAAAAAAGAAAGAAAAAAAATTAGCTAAATTAAAAGCAAAACCTACGCCTCAACCTGCAGTTCCTGCAGCTCCGAAGGTAGAGGTAGTACCTGAGGTAGAGGTAGTACCTGAGGTAGAGGT
>TARA_B110000046_G_scaffold140034_2_pt1 | contig 17686 bp, 20 predicted proteins | sample TARA_B110000046 | Tara Oceans TARA_B110000046 (sample SAMEA4397157) | marine metagenome | biome: Polar Biome; feature: [DCM] deep chlorophyll maximum layer (ENVO:01000326); material: water (ENVO:00002006), including particulate matter (ENVO:01000060) such as... | depth 40 m
TAGTCATTTTTAGTATAGTTCCAAGTATCCCATGTTATAACATCCTCGGTAGTCTTTACTGGGGTTTTAATAGCATTTTCATCAAATTTACCCATCCTTATGTATTTGTTGGCAACATCACATACATAATCATCACGTGTTATTAACATTTTCTCTCTTTCGTCTTGTTTGATTTTTTGATTATACCCCTTAAGTTTAACGAAAACATCTTCGTGTACAACATCATCTATTCTTGTAGTTTTTTCAATACAATTTTTTTCTGTAAAATTTTTTGCGATTTGTTGTGTAAGTTTATTCATTTTATCGTTAAGATGTTTTTTACGATCGATATACAACTCGGTACATCCAAATGAATTTACATATTTACGCGCCACCGTCTCCAATTCATTGTAATTTATACTCCTATCTGCCCAATATTCAAACCCAGACTCTTCTTTATTATACTTCATGGCGACATTTCCATTAGGAGTTTCATCAATTATAATGTTATATATTTTAACGTCACACCCACTGAGATCCTTTAAAGGATATTTTTCAGCATAGGGTATAACCATTTTATTATCTTCCAAATATACGTCCCACTCTTTTTGATCACGTAAACTTTGTTTAAGCATGGGTTCATAAATAAATTTACCCACTGCCCAACAAGGCACACAAAGTAATACAGGTATAATTCCAATTACAATAAAAAGCATTTGTCCATATGATGTTCCTTGCAAATTATCCAATGTGTTCATTAGAATTAAATACTAAGGAAACTTTAACTGCTTTTTCCTTAATTTCATCAAGTTGTTAATTTCGTCGGGCATCGAAGGGACCTCAAATTGTATGAATGAATTATTCTTATTATTAGGGTGTAGACATACAAGATACATTTTTGATATAGTTACACCATAATTCGCTTCAAGGAGATACTTATATGTGTTTAATTGGAGAGAATAATGCCAAAAGTTGCTATTGGGTAAATGTGATATACATTCGGTTATGGCCGAGTCCCATCTGTTTTCTTTTTTGATTTCTTTACATCGTTTCCAGTCATATATTTGCAATGACCCATCGGGGCCCTTAAATATCATATCTATAGATCCGGCAAATTTAAGTTTGTTATCCCAAATCATCCATTCTGTGCGAAATGGTTCAAGTTTGTTGCCTATTTCTTGTTCAAAATTTTCAAAATATTTCCACTCGATACAATCGTCGTCAACTTCAACATCCATATCATTATAATAACATTCAATATCGTAGTGCATTTTAGTTCCGGCTGCAGACGCCTCGTTCCCATTGGTTTTCCACGATTGTTTGATTTCTTGCGGAGACATTCCGTAATATTTACTTGATTTCCAGTTCCCGGAACGCATCATTTTATCAATGATCACATCTGCGTTAAACTTTGGGAAATGAGAATGATTCCAAGTAGTTACAGACATATAATCCGAATTCCCGTCAATGGTATAAATGTGTGGTTCCTCGTCAAATGATATATGAGAGTCGCGTTCGTGGGCATTTTTTTGTTGTAAATATGTAGATGGCATTCAATTAACACATTAATAACATTTAAGTGTTTTATCAATTTTACATTACCGTGTATAAAGTCATTTGCGTCGTTTGGTTTTGCGTCCTTTGCGTCCTTTGGTTCGTTTGGTTTTGCGTCCTTTGCGTCGTTTGGTTTTGCGTCCTTTGCGTTTTGTACCCTTTTGTTGTAATAAGGTGAGCCTGTTAATAATATTAACGTTCGAGTGAGTTATGGCTAGAAGTGATAGTATGTTATCATTGTTAATTTTTTTAAATTTTGTTGTTTTGAGTTCATCATTATAATTTCCAACCTTTAATTTACCATCATGACCTAGCATTATTATGTCCTTTAAATTTGCGCCCATATTTATATAATTTAATATTATTTTATTATAATGAGTGATACATCGTTAAAGGATTTGCCAGAACCGGATGTAAAAAATAAAAAAATTACATTACCCCGAAATACCGTTAAACAAACGGGGAACAAGAATGTGCAGTATTTAGATGAAATATTAGATGATACGTTTTTAAAAAGATATTTCGAACAAAAAAGCAATCTTATAGATAAGAGTGTTTGATATTATTTAATTAAAAGTCACCTAAAAATATATAACAATACTAATGTAATGAAAAAAATTGATAAAACTAATCCTGAAAAAATTAAACAAACACATATAACAATGTTAAACGATCAACTAATTGATATACTCGAAGAGTTAGAACTTCTCGAGCGTGCGCGAGGTAAAGTATTCGAAGCAAGAGCATATCATAACGCATCAGAAACATTAATGGCGTTTCCGGGTTTAATTGAAAAAATCGAAGATGTAAAAGGGTTGCGCGGTATAGGTGTAAAAATATATAAAAAGTTTGAGGAATTTGTTGAAACTGGTAAGTTAGAATTATTAGAAAAGGAGCGGGATAATCCCAAATACATATTCTTTAATATTTATGGCATTGGTCCAAAAAAAGCAGCAGAACTTGTTGACAAAGATGGCGTTAAAACCATTAAAGAACTCCGCGAACGACAGGGGTTGCTCAACGATAAACAAAAGATAGGATTAAAATATTACGAAGACATATTGAAGCGAATACCGCGAAAAGAAATAGAGGAATATAAAGTTGCTCTTACAAAATCCTTTACAAAGATAGCTACAAAGGAAGATACGTTTGAAATCGTGGGTTCATTTCGCAGAGGCAATGAACACTCGGGGGATATTGATATGATTGTTTCGAATCGTGTTAATGACAACTCCGTATTAGAACGTTTTATTGGACAACTTCAAAAGGACGGCATTTTATTGGAAGTTCTCTCCAAAGGAAAGATAAAAAGTTTAACAATTGGAAGACTGAACAAACAATCAATACCACGCCGAATAGATTTCATGTTTTCTCCACCGAAAGAGTTTGCATTTGCGACGCTTTATTTTACTGGTTCCAAATCCTTTAACGTTGTTCAAAGGAGAATGGCAAACGAACAAGGGTACTCATTAAATGAACACGGGTTGTATAAATTCACTGATAAAAAGAAAGGCGCCCCCATAAACGAAACCCTAACAACGGAAGAAGACATATTCGCATTCCTGAATATGATTTACAAAGAACCCATTGAAAGAATAAGTGGCAAGGCCGCGATATTAAAGGAGGGTTTTGTTGCAAAAAATAAAGAACCAAAAAAAGTGATCAGGTTAAAACATAAGAAAAATGTAAAGATCATATCAAGTCTTGGACAAGAAGAACTAAATGAATACTGGAAACGGTTGGAATTAGAAGGTATATCGGTACTTAAAGCATTGAAAGAAGATTATATATGTCAAATGTTTAGATATGCGTCATCTATTTATTATAATAACCAACCTCCCATAGTAGATGACACCATATTTGATATTTTAAAAAATCATGGTCAAACAACTTATCCCAACAATTCTTGTTTTCATGAAATAGGCGCTCCTATTAATAAAGAAAAGGTGCAGCTTCCCTATTTCATAGGGTCTATGAGTAAAATCAAAGCAGATACAAACGCTCTGCCAAAATATTTAAAAAAATATCCAGGTGAAAAGGTTGTTTCGGCTAAGTTGGATGGTATTTCGGCACTTTACAGCAATGAGTCTGGGATACCCCGTTTATATACACGGGGACAAGCTACAAGTGGATTAGATATTAGCCATATTATCCCCTATTTGAAGTTGCCCCAAGAAAAAAACGTTGCTATACGTGGGGAACTAGTAATATCACAGGATGTGTTTCAAGCAAAATATGCCGATTTGTATAAAAACGCAAGAAATATGGTGTCGGGTGTCATCGCTGGTTCTAAAAAACACGAGATTGATAAATGGAAAGATATAGACTTTGTTGCGTATGAAGTTATTAAACCGGCGTTGAAACCCGGGAACCAAATGAAATGGCTTGAACAGCATTCAATCATTACGGCACGATATATGATTGTTGATGAAATTTCCAATGATTTATTGTCTGGTCTATTGGTAAATTGGCGAGAACCGGGTGGGTATTTATATGAAATCGATGGAATTATCGTAGTTGATAATAATATATATCCAAGACGGAACCATAACCCAGAGTTCGCATTCGCGTTTAAAATGGTATTAGGGGACCAGCAAGCAGAAGTAACGGTGTTGGATATTATATGGACCACATCAAAGGATGGTTATATCAAACCTGTTCTTCAAATCGAAAAGGTAAGAATTCGGGGAGCAGATATTGAATTTGTAACAGCGTATAATGCAAAGTTCGTAGAAGATAATAAGATAGCCGTAGGTTCGCAAATATTACTTATTCGCTCAGGTGATATTATTCCCAAGGTTCATAAAATTATCAAGTCATCCGAAAAGGCGCAAATGCCTACTATTCCGTGGCATTGGAATGAAACACACGTTGACGCAATTAGCGATTTGGTAGATGACCCGGATATATTGCAAAAACAGATAGAATTCTTCTTTAAAAAATTAGATGTTAAAGGTGTCGGACCAGGAAACGTTAAAAAGTTGATAAATGGTGGATTTAACAATGTCATCAAAATACTGACAATTTCTACTAACGAATTGTTGGAAATAGATGGGATTAAAGAAAAAACCGCAAAAAAAATAGTTGATAATATCAAAAAAACACTAGACAAGTCAAGTTTATCTATGATTGCTAGCGCATCCAATATATTCGGTAGAGGTATGGGTTCAACAATCATTAAAAATATATTAGATGAGTATCCCGATATATTTAAAAGAGATGATGTTGATGTGGAATTAGTGGCAATGGTTGATAATGTTAGTAAAAAAAGGGCGAAATTATTCGTTTCGCGTATTCCAGCATTTATTGATTTTATGGAAAAATCTAATCTGATGAATAAATTTCAAGAACCAGGTGATGCGGTGGTCGATAAAACTAATCCATTATATGGTAAAAGAGTCGTTATCACTGGACCAAAGGACAAATCATTAAAGGGCGAACTTATAGCACTCGGTGTTAAAATCGGTTCAACTGTAAATAGTAAAACATTTGCCGTCATAGTAGAGTCAATGGACATTATTAATAATAAAACAGAGGCGGCTATTAAAGAAAAAATACCATTATTGACATATAGTGAATTTAGAAACCAGTATTTTGAAATTTAAATAAATATGTTATTATTATATATGCAAAAATCATTTTTATCGAAATTAAAATCCTTCATAAAAAATCACCATTTTAATAGTATGTTTGGTGGCAAAGGGAAGAAACACACCAAAGGGAAGAAACACACCAAAGGGAAGAAACACACCAAAAGAAATCAAAAAATAAAAACACCCAGTTATTTATCTATTTTTCCAGATAAAAGTCCGCAATTGCAAAAAGAGGGAGAAATAACTAAATTAACACCATTTACTACAAAAAATGTAGCTATCCGCGATGAAAATAATAGAGAATTTAATGGCATTATAAATGATCGTCTTGCTTATCGACGTGCTCCAAGAGGACAAGATGTGCAAGATTTTTCGGATATATTATACGGTCCACTTGTTATACACATAACTAAAAATAATTTTCGTAAATTAAAAAAAGGTGACCGCGTTTATTATAATAGAGGATCAGTTGTATTACGTGGTCCATTCATTTTTGAAGGACATAGACGGGGACCCGAACTATTGTTTAGAGTAAAAGATACGGTATATGAAAAATATTACAAATTTTCTATTATGGTCGATAGGTTGGTAGATGAGACATTATATATGGTTTTGAGTAAAAAACAAAACACAAAACACAAAACTTCTCGAACTCGTAAGCGAAGTCATAAGCGAAGTCGTAAGCGGCGTAATACTTAAAAGGTAAATTCATATTCTACAACATTTTTTAAATTATATTTTAATTTATTATATAATTTAAGGCGTATTTTATTTACAGATGTGTCATACTTTAAATCTCCACCCATGACCTTAGCTACATTTTTATACCAGGTATCATTGTTTGATGTGTCATTGACTTGACATTTATTCTTATTGTTATACAAATTTAATTGTATATATAATTTTCGTTGAATGATATGTGTTATATTTTTTAAAATGTCGTGGTCCATAATCCCCCATTTTCCATCAAAATATACAAATAATGTATTCAGTTTTTGGTCAAATGCTTTAATAGGAACGGTATTATTATTACATAATAACCTACTTAAAATATGAATAATGCCCCCCACAAAATTATGTTCGAACACCATATATAAATCTTCATGGGTTAACTCTACTTCACTTATCCAAGTTAAGTAATCATTTACCGGTTTATATTTTTCATTTAACCAATCAATTAAACATAATTTCTTTTTTTGTTTATTTACCCATGACTTTAGGTTTTTCATTTCATTTTTCAAATTTATATTTTGTCTAATTATTACCTTCATGGCCAACCACATATCCAATTGTGAAGGTATATCATGAAGATATTCTACATTTTCATTTCTCGAAACCTTTAACATTTCACATAATGCTCGGTGTTCCTGAAAATTTTTGAGTCTTGTATATTCTTTTCCACAAGAACATGTATGCATTTGATTTTTAGGATATATTATGAACCACACATTTTTTCAATTTTTTAATACAATCTAAATATATAAGATGAACTGTTATATTTATCCTTATAGAAATATAAATTGTAACACGTGTCCCAAAAGTCAATGTAGTGGGATAATTGAAAATGCCAAAAGAATAAACAAACAAACAGGGGCGCTGGGGAGTTTGGCATTATATAGACGAAAGGCTTTGACTGTAAGCAAAATAATAGGACAGGATGCTTCATCTATATGCCTTTCCGTAGGTGGACCAGGTGATAAAGTACATAGTATAGAAGGGACATGTCCTAGAAATAACTGTAAAGGTGTAACATATCGTTTACCAATCGCAAAAACAAGAACAGCCAATAAAGGAAAAAAAGGGGTAGATGTTAAACATAATTCATATGATCGTTATTTGGCAAAGAGGGTAGGAAAGGTTTTGAGAAACGAAAATCAACAATTTAATAAACATATTAATACAATGAACGGATATACCAAGACGAATTCACTTGACAAAGACGTGTATGAATATAAACAGTGTAAGAGTAAGTGTTAAAGATCAAAATTAATTTAAATATATAAATCATATAAATTTAGATGAATCGAGTTTCACAACTTAAAAAGGTCCAAGATGAAGCTCTTGAACTTTTTACGAAAAAAAACACAGATTATGGGGACTCGTTTGCAACATATGGTCCTGTCGGTGTATTAGTAAGATTGGGTGACAAAATTTCAAGACTTAATAGTATTACAAATAAGGGAGTTAATTTAGTAAACACCGAATCGCTAAGGGATACGTTAATAGATTTGCATAACTATGCCGCCATGGCTGTTTTATTAATAGACGAGGAAGTAGAAACACACAAAGTTCTTCAACATAACAGGATAACAGAAATAAAGATTACCGAACTAAAGACAACGGATACGCTTCAAAATATAAAAAACCCGTCACGGATTGACACCATTTGATAAAACCTTTTGAACTAAAAAAACATACTCATTGCCTGAACTATAGCAAACGCAGGGATTAGATTCACTTAACCTCTTGGAAATTGTAGAGTAATCAATATAGATTTCACGTGAAATCTCTCTTAAAGATGTAAACCCCTTTAATTTTTTATCAGGGAATAAAACAAAATACTTAATTTTATCGTAGTATGTTATAAGTTCCTTTGATGTTTTAAACTTAACCTCCATCTTGACTTATTTATTTAATACTGTCTAAGTATTTAAAATTAATATTATAATATTAATTAGATGCGGATTAATGTTTATACTGATGGGGCGTGTTCAAATAATGGCAAACCAACCGCCAAAGCAGGAATAGGTATTTATTTTGGCGAAAATGATTCACGCAATTATTGTTCGCGAATCAGTGGTAGGCAAACAAATAATTGTGCTGAAATAATAGCAGTTATAATAACAGCCGATATCTTAAGTAAAGAGTTACAGGCTGGCTATAACGTTAATATATATTCCGACTCTATGTATGCTATGCGCGCTTGTACCGAATATGGCGCCAAGTTGGATGCTCTAAATTGGGAATCTAAAAAACCCATTCCCAATTTAGAGTTGGTGAAACGGGCATATGAAATATTTAAACAATATGATAATGTTACGTTTCATTATATAGCGGCGCATACTGGACTAAGCGACGAACATAGTCTTGGAAACGAAGGGGCTGATAAGTGGGCAAATATGGCTATTGGTCAGAGCAATCAACAAAAAACAAAATCTAAAAATATATATATAAATTTGCCATACAGCGAAAAGGATGAGGGGAAAAGGCTGGGGGCTAAGTGGGACCCAAAGAAAAAGAAATGGTATATTCCTTCAAATTCGAATAATAAGCAAACTATATTAAATCGATGGTCCGTATTATAATGGAATCTTTATCATAGATAATATAACAAACTGTATTAAGTTGATCTGGTATAGTATCATTAATGATAATTGATATGGTAATAGGAGGCATGGCGGGTATTATATCCCGTACATTAACGGCACCTCTCGATTTAATTAAAATGCAACAACAAAACAAGTATCTAATAGAATCGAATATAAGTAATGTTATAAGAAAGGAAGGACCAAGACATATGTGGAAGGGCAACTTGGTTAATTGCTCTCGTGTTTTTCCCCAGTATGCTATTAATTTCGCTATTTACGAACAGGCAAAAAAACAAATATCTTTTATAACAGATAAAAATTTAAAACAATTCGTTTGCGGGGGCATAGGTGGGGTTATTGCGACAACTATAGTATATCCCTTAGAAACGGTAAGAACGCGTATGTCATTACAGATGCACAACTCTCATTACAAGACACCGTTTCAGGTTATTAAACGTCTCAGTTTTTCAGAGATATATGGTGGAATAGGAACTAGTGTATTGGGGTTTGGTTCGTTTAGTGCATTTAATTTTATGTTTTATAATAAATATTATGATATTCTTACAGAACACGAAATCAATAAATCGTCTGCTAATTTTTTAGCAGGTGGGTTTGCGGGGATTAGCTCTTTGTCTTTTACTTATCCCACTGATCTATTGCGACGCCGTTTTCAAATGCAATCGTTTAACAAAGACACACCAAACTATAAAAGTTTATATGATGCTGTTACAACAATCGTTAAGGCTGAGGGGGTAAGGGGGTTATATAATGGGTTATTGGTCGCATATATTCGCATTTTCCCATGTTTAGCCATTCAGTTTTACTGTATTAATCGTGGAAAGGATATATTAATTTAAAATATCACCATTTAAATATTTTAGAGTTAGAATATATATTAACATGGCAAATACATTTAATTTAAATATTTCAGATTACAATATTAACGAATTAAAGGATTTGTTAAACTTAAGAGACCCGTATACATTAGAAGATATCGTAAAAAACGAAGACAATTTGAGGGAAAAACTATTATTAGATGGGACCGTTTCTATACAGAAAAAAAAAGAAATTATTGTTTTTCTTGAATCGGTTAAGGAAATTCTATTAAATAAGGGAAAAGAAGCCTTTAAAAATATGGAACACTCGGAAATTATAAATAACGAACATAGTATTATTGGGAATAGTAGGACGATTATTGAAAATATTAATTCGGCAGCGCGTGATTCCGTCGCTACAGGTGTAAAAAAAACAACAATTAATAAATTATTATGCGTTGATTCTAAATTTAGGGATAACTATTATACTACATTAAGCACAAATTATACCGCAACTTTACCAACAACTATTAAAAACGTAGTTTCAATGGAATTGGCGGCTTTGGAAATACCAGGCACATACTATCAAATAAGTAAATCCAAGGGTAATAATTTTTTCTGGGTTAAGACGTGTGATACCCCCAGTAACTGGTTTTATATTTCTATTCCAGATGGGAATTATTTACGACCACAAATGGAAGAGGCGGTTAATAACCAGTTAAAAATAGCAAATACCACATGCCCTTCCGGTTGTCCGCAAATTAAAATAGACCAGTTTACTATAAAAACGGTGTTTTCTATAAACGACATCAGTCTAAATAATTTTGAATTACATTTTAATAGGGAAAACAGTGGTTATGGAGCAACCCGTGTGGGGTCGAATCAACCCGAACCCGGTTTAAATAAACAGGGGTATGGTGGGATTATAGGAGGGTTTGGGTGGCTTATGGGTTTTCGTATGGGCTCTTATACAGGTTCAACCGCATATGTGTCAGAGGGTTGTTATGATGCTTGGGGGACAAAATACCTTTATATTATCGTGAATGATTTTAATAAAAATGTAAATAACTTTTGTATACCAGCTTATAATGAATCTCTTGGGAAAACAAATATATTAGCCAGGGTATCTACTAACGCAGTATCTTCTAAGAATTTTAGCAATGGTCTATCTCTAACAAACGACACAATTGGTAGCGATGATTCCATGAGAACGAGAATTTATTTTGGTCCCGTAAACATATCAAGGTTGGAATTACAAATCGTTGATGAATTTGGAATGACCGTCGATTTAAATAATATGGATTATTCCATGTCTTTAAATTTAACGTGTTTATATGATTAATTTATATATAACTAATTTATATATGAATTGTTTTAATAATAATCAGCCCCGACTTACATCAAGTGAGATAATTAATAATAAGAGGGCAAAAACAATATATAATAGTAAGGCTATAGACTTTAAATATGGGATAAATAAAGGAGATATTAGTTTTTATAAAAATGGGAAAATGCGCCAAACTTCCACATATCAAAATATGAAAGATATTACCCAAGGGTATGCTCTTTGCATCGATGGGAAATATGAGGGGCTTGATAATAGTACAGGTTTATCTAAATGTGGAAATGATAATTCTAATACACTAAATGATATTAAGCTGGTTATTGGTAAGGATAGTATATATAACAAATTCTCTGGAATGCAAGATTCGTCCTCAATTCTAGTAATGCAATCATGGGCAGATGGAAGTTACAACGATATCAGTGATAATATATTCAATGGTAATATAAGTAACAACAATATTATTATAGATCCATCCAATCATCTTTTCGGCAATAGTGACTGTCCAGGCAATATGAATAATAAGAAAATGGGCGTTAATAAATATTTGCAATATAGTTATGTTGATATATCTGGGAATGTATGTTATAAAAACCTTTCACATGGTAATAATACACGACAAAATTATATGATTAGCTATGATGCTAAGGCTGGAGGAGTAAGCGTTTTGAATAACGGCTTCCCCGTATTATTATATGCTGTGGCAGGAAACCAAAAGGTTACTCTTTCATGGACCCCCCCATTCAACAATGGATCAAACATCACGAAATATACAATCTATTATGGAACGTCTGTTGATTCGTTAACCCCTTTGAGGACAGTTGAACCCGATGTTAATTCCTACACTGTTGGTCCGAGCGTGCTCACTCTAAATTATGGTACAGTCTATCACTTCAGGGTTGATGCTACAAACAAGGTGGGAACCAGTTATGGCATCATAGCTTCAGCTACGTGGATGGGGACACCCGGTCCTAGCACACTGCATACCGCAACACGAGTTCTAAACAATGGTGGATCCGCGCCAACGGGTGTCCTTTATCTATCGTGGACAGAGCCCGGAGACAATGGCGGTTCTATTATTACGGGCTACAAGATAGAGCAGTCCATTACAGGCGAAGGAGCAGGCTTTTATACTATTATACCAAACACTGGCAATACTACGACCACCAAAACCATCAGCGCTCATCTTCAAGCCACAACATCTTATTGGTTTAGGATATCAGCTATTAACATAAATGGAACAGGAACTGTATCGAATGCGCTGCAAGCTACACCGAATGTGCCCAAAGCACCCATCTATGTTAGTGCGAGTGGGGGAAATAATCTAGGGACCGTTGATCTATCGTGGAATGCGCCCGAAGACAATGGTGGCAGCGCCATTTTATCCTACCAGATATTGCAGAGTCCCTCGGGAATTGAAGGTACGTACACCGTTGCTACCGTTGCTCCCGGTCTTACCGGTGCTACCGGTGATACCGTCACTGGTCTCGATAGTTCAGAAACATATTGGTTTAAAGTCGCCGCATTTAACGCGGTTGGACCCGGCAAACAATCAGCTGCCGTGTCGGCCGCCGCCACATAACTAAGTCCATATCCCCAAAAAAAACAGTATTTTACCACCGACAAAACATATGCTCGTTATAATCGATAAATTCAAATACAATTAATTATACAACCTTCATATAAAACTGTGTACCGTGGTCCGTTCCCATTCAACCCCCATACAACACATACGCCAAACACCGATATTACTGGTACTTACTGTCAAAAATTACGCACTATGTGGTTTTGATTCCATAATTTTAGTAATTGCACTTTTATATTTTGTACTGTTTTTCTTTATTAATTCCCCTCGTTCTATAGGGGGTAATATATTTTTTAGTATTGTTTTACTTTTATATTGGTTTACAATTGTCCCCGAAGTTAATCTTTTTTCTGGGTCTAGGTTTAATAATCCACGAACAATAAATACTAATTTTTCATAATATGATGAAGCTTCGTGGGGCATACAGTTATCCTCTAATATTTGCTCAATATAAACATTAAAATTTTTATATTGTGAAAAAATATTACCACTAACACAATCGGCGAGAATAATACTAGATATAAGTTCTAATGCTACTATCCCGACCGCCCAATTATCATCGCCCTCGTTATAAGGTTGTCCTGAAACAGCCTCGGGTGATCTGTAAAAAATATCACCTGCTCCATTCCCTTTCCCTTTTTGGTCATAATGCGTTCCATCCAATAAACAACTTAATCCAAAATCGCCCAATTTTACAATAGGATTTTCGAGGTCATCGGTTTCTAAAAGAATATTACTGGCCTTTATATCGCGATGAATGATATTTTTATTGTGCAGATAACTTAACCCATCGCATATTTGTATAAGAATGTTAAACATTATATTGGGTTGGCGAAAGAACTTTTTTTTTTTAATTGCTTGTTCTAAGTCACCACCTTTCATTAATTCCAACGATATGTAAATAGTGTCTTTTGTATGCCGCGTATTATAGTATCTAATAATGTTTTTATGATCCAATAAAGCAAGTGTTTTTGATTCATTAAAAATGAACTCTAATGTAGAAGACCTGGTAACCGGTTTTCTTTTCAGTAAGTAAAGGGTTGTTTGTATTTTTTTTATATTTATATGCTTTACAGCATATACCTTTTTATCTATAGTATTTATCATCGCAAAGGTTTCTCCAAAAAATCCACGTCCTAAACGAGAAGCGTTTTTTTTTAAATTAGAGAATTTATAGGGATAATGTTTTCCACGTTTTTTTGTTTTTTTAATGGGCTCCATTATATATTATGTATTATATTGTTTAGATATATATGACAAATCCTAAAAAGAATTCATATGGTGAGATTGTATTTTCTCAATATCCGAAATTTAGACCAAACTTAACACCAGGTGAAGTATTAAATATGGGTAGTTTTGGTGGAACATATTGGAGACCCATATGTTCTGTTGTTACTGGTAAATATTATAAAAATAAACATAAAAAATATCCAAAAGAATGGTGGGATAAATTACCAAAAGAATGGCTTACAACAGAATGGAAAAATTATGATAAAAAAATCAATAAATATGGTGTAAAGGTGGGTACAACATTAGAATTTTGGGAGGAAAAAAATTGGATAACAAAACATAGTCCTTATGGGTGGTTTCAATGGTATTGTGATTTTTATAATGGAAAACGTTGTTCTGACGATGATAGACAAATTAATAGATGGGGACGAACGGCTGGCCCGAACAGCCGTTTTAGAAGAAGACTTATTAATATGATTATTAGAGGTCGTCGCGATTATAAAGATTTTACGATTAGTCCAAAAATTAGACAAACATTACAACACTGGGGATATAAATTAACTAAACGAGACTGCAAATAATTAACCAATCTTCATATAAAACTGAATACCATGATAAAGACCGGTAAATATAGCCAAGACACCTAAAAGTGGATATATTATTTTATTTGATTTGGTTTTATAGATTGCGACATATCCGATAACCGGAACAATAAATAACAAATGTAATAAATAAATAACAATCGACTTTACTCTATCGTCTTTCTTTGTTTCAACGTGATCCATTTGCTTATCTTTGTTATGAGCACCAGGTTTAAATCGAGAAGTTATTCCCCCAACTGACCCCTTTTTTAGAGGCAACGTTTGGCAATCAAAATGGTAATCATACCAAGCCATGGAAACATACGCTATAACAAATATAATAAACAGAGTAAAATATAATGTAATATTGCTGTTAAACTGTGGTTTAACTAAGAACAGTGCCATGCAGATTAAAGAAAACAAAATACATTTTTCATTGAAAACAAAGGGATTATTGTTAAAAATTCCTCCTGCCATGTATATTAATATGTTATTTTATATAAATTAACATCCCGGTATATTAAAATGTCCAATAAACAAAAATATGGAGAGGTTATTACCCCTTTTCATTTTGTTGAAACAATCCTCGATCTATTACCAAAAGGGGTATTTAAAAACCCACACCTTAAATGGCTAGACCCATGTGCTGGAAGCGGGAATTTCGCCAACATCATATATAAACGTTTATTTGTTGGACTTTCTGCCGAAATAAAAGAGCCAAATAAACGACACCGTCATATAATAGAGAACATGATTTATATGGTTGAATTGAATTATGAACATATTGTAGGTCTATTTGAATTGTTTGGAGATAATGCAAATATAGCACACATGGATTATTTACAGTTGAAAGGACAACGATTTGATATAATTATCGGAAATCCACCGTTTAATGTTAATGGCTCAATAAAGGTTCCAACTAATAAAACGCATTCAAAAACTAATGATGGGAAGGCTGTATGGATGGATTTTGTTAAGAATTCTGTTTCCAACTTAAATGCCGGCGGTTATCTGGCGATTATTACACCGTCTATATGGATGAAGCGAGATCATCCTCTATTTTTAAAAATGGGTGAGTGGGGGGAAATTGGGAAATTACACACTTTAACGAATACCGAAACAAATACAATATTTCTAAAACAAGCACAGGTGGCTACATGTTATTTTGTTTTACACAAAAATGGCAAGTTTGGTATAAGAACATATGATATTGGTAAAAGGGAGTATTTATTAAGTGGTATTAATCTCTCCATTCCATTAAAATATCCAAGTATAATTTCAAAAATATCCAGGTTTGTTTCAAATGTTGGTTGTATACCTGTGATAAAAACAAGTATGCGACCAGGCTATAAAGACCTATCGGTAAGTAACGTATGTAATGAGACTCACTCGTTTCCCAATATATCAACCTGTCTGTTAAATAAATTACAACCAGAATTATCAATCAATTACTCAAATAAACCATGTCACTATAATGGTATTGAAAAACTTGTATTAGCCCATAAAATGTATGGATTTCCTTATTATGATAAAGATGGGAAATATGGAATATCAAATAGAGACAATTATATTATTGTTAATTATAATTGTAATGAGTTTGATAGATTGAAGACATTTTTATCTACCAAATTTGCTTTATTGGTTTTCGAATCAACCCGTTATCGTATGAAATTTCTAGAACGTTATGCGTTTGAGTATTTGCCCGATATCACTAAGTTACACGATTTCCCTGAAGATATCACGGATGAATCTATTGCCGATTACTTTAAATTTAATGAAATGGAGAGAAAAGAAATAGCAGATATTACAAAGAGGGATTACCTAACAATAAATTGAAATAAAATATTGTTTGAAAACATGATGTAATAACCATGTCTGAAACTGGATTAAGCGACGATATGACTATAATTAAAACCCCGGAAAGACGCTGTATAAAATTATTTCGAGCTATTATTGAAATTGCTATAATTATTAATGCGGTTATTACATTAATTTATATGGGCGTATTGCGCCCTACAGGAAAACATAAAAGGCAAACTGAAGAATATATAGAAGTATTTTCTTGCATAACAATAAATACTGTTATATCACTGGTAAGAGTTATATATAATGTGAGATGTAAAACTGATACAGAAGGCGACCGGAAATTATTTATTATTATAAATGTCGTGATTGGGCTTTGTTTACTATTTTGGCTTACACAAATCGCAATGCGTTTGTATATATCTTTTACCGTTATTACTACAATATTACAAGGTTGTTCTCTGTTTACTTATATTATCCTCAATAGCTGTAATATATTGAGGATAAGACATGTCATTTAATGATAGGCAAGGACGGGGTTGAGTGCAAGGATTCAGTAGCTATGTAGGACGTCTTGTTCTTTTACGTCTTGTTCTTTTACGTCTTGTTCTTTTACGTCTTGTTCTTTTACGTCTTTTTCTTCGTATACCTTCCGCTCCATCATCCAGAAAAATATCTATAAAAGGATATTGAAGAAATGGTAAAGCATCTAACCCATCTTGTGGTTGATATTGTTCGTCTCTAACACTATCCCACTTATCGGCACCATCGTTAACAGCTTCATAATCCACAACAGCATATGATTCTATTCTATCCATCGGAATTGCTTGTGGGTCCATATGCAACCCATGATAAAGTGGTTGAATTATAATAGGTTGGTTTGCATCGTCTACCTCGTTAACTCTTACTAAATGCGCCGTGCCCACACAAGCGATATTTATATTGCCAGGTACTATATGCCGCTTTATAATATCAGACCATATTGGCAAACAGGCACCACAACGTTGGTTGAACCCCACCTCTGTTGTTTCTTCTGTTTCTAAACCAATAATAACATCACAAAACTCAATAAGTCTAAGAATTGTATCTTGTCGTCCGAATGGTAATACCCCGTCCCCAATTAATGTATAATCACGACCATTAGCATATTCTAATGTTTCCATGAATAAGGTATGAATTTTAAAGTCTTGGTTGTCTGCTTGGTATTCAATCAACATCTGTATACTATCTGCTCCATGACCAGGATCTCCAAGTAGAACAATATCTTTATCTGCCCACGTTGCTATTGTTCCGTTTAAACCATCCTTTCTTAATTTAGCTTCAGCAGCTTGTTCACTGAGATCAACGACCGGTTCCATATATATATATATTATATATATATATGAACCTTTCGTTGAGTCCATTTGAAGGTCAGGCTGATTTTTTAATTAATTTACCAACTTTAATTCAACTAATGCGAACAAATTTAACCCAACTGGAACTAGAATCTCTGTCATGGTATGGTGGAGAAGAAGAAACGCGGGTTTTATTGGGGGATGGATAAATCACATTTATTTTATTGAATATAAAGCGAAGTATCATGAAGCTTATATATTATTAGTTAATCTGTTAAAGAAAATATTAGGAAGATATGAAATCGCACAGAATGATATTAGTAACGCGACGCAGGTTTTAATACACGCTATTAGTATTGGGGTCCCACCGGGAGGACCCCTTTATGGTCAGGAGGAGGGTCATAGTAATGAATTTGTAAATATGCTAATACCGAATCATATTGTTCAGATGATTGTCGAGAAGAGGCGACGTTTGTGGGAGGAGCGGGGGTGGGTGTCATCATTATCACCATCGTCTAGTAATTCGTCAAGAACATTATCCAATGTTAGTGGTAAGGCAAAA
>TARA_B110000046_G_scaffold18381_1_pt1 | contig 17580 bp, 10 predicted proteins | sample TARA_B110000046 | Tara Oceans TARA_B110000046 (sample SAMEA4397157) | marine metagenome | biome: Polar Biome; feature: [DCM] deep chlorophyll maximum layer (ENVO:01000326); material: water (ENVO:00002006), including particulate matter (ENVO:01000060) such as... | depth 40 m
GAGTATTCTGAAGATGAGGTACGTTTGATGCGTATAAAATTCATGTCTGAATATGCGCATTGATTGAAGATTTAAGCATCATAAAAGATTACAAATAAATTAAGCATGAAAATACTGATATTAGGCTCAGGAGGTAGAGAGCACGCCTTGGCATGGAAAATAAGTCAAAGTGACTTATGTGAATCACTTTTTGTTGCACCAGGCAATGGAGGAACTGCGGATATAGCAACCAACTTATCATTAAAGGTAAATGATAAAAAAGGAATATTAGATACGGTGTTGCGCCTAGGCATAGACCTATTACTGATTGGTCCAGAAGATCCATTGGTGGGTGGCGTGGTCGACTTTTTAAAAAAGGAGCCCAAATTAAAAAACCTCTTAATCGTCGGACCGAGTGCCCAAGGGGCATTGCTTGAGGGAAGTAAAGATTTTGCCAAACAGTTTATGTTGAAGTATGGGATTCCTACTGCTGCAGGAGAAATGTTCACCAAGGCTGACTTAGATGCTGGTAAGCATTTTTTAGCAGAACTCGCACCCCCTTACGTACTTAAAGCAGATGGTCTGGCAGGTGGAAAAGGTGTAATCATCACCAAAGATCTGCAGGAAGCTAAAGACAGTTTAGAAAAACTGCTAGGAGGTCAGTTTGGAGCAGCTAGTGAAAACGTTTTGATAGAAGAATTTTTGGATGGCATTGAGTTGTCTGTATTTGTTTTAACCGATGGAGATGCTTATGTCATCCTACCTGAGGCGAAGGACTATAAAAGAATAGGTGAAGCGGATACAGGTCCGAATACAGGAGGTATGGGGGCCGTATCACCGGTTTCTTTTGCAGATGCTCATTTCATGAAAAAGGTTGAAGATAAGATCATTGCTCCGACCATCAAAGGAATTAAATCTGAAGGATTTGATTATCATGGGTTTGTGTTTTTTGGTTTAATCAAAGTGGGTGAAGAACCCATGGTGATCGAATATAATGTCCGCATGGGTGACCCCGAAACGGAAGTAGTTATGCCGAGAATTAAATCAGACATTGTACCGTTATTGGTGGCAACCGCTCAAGGCAAGCTATCTGAGGCTACCGTAGCTTTTGAAAAAAACGCGGCGGCTACGGTTGTATTGGTCTCGGCAGGATATCCGGGTGCCTATGAAACGGGGGAAAGGATCAAAATAGCTTCTATCAAGGATGAAAACATCATACCCTTTCATGCAGGGACTGTTCAAGATGATCAAGGGTTGCTCACTCAGGGGGGGCGCGTATTGGCCATTACTGGTTTGGGAAACCACTTAAGGGAAGCCCTAGCCAACAGTTACCAGGGTGTTGACTCTATAAAATGGAAAGGAATGAATTATCGGAAGGACATAGGCTTTGACTTAGAGCATTAAATCAAAAGTATAATAAGTTTTATCTTTGTTTTAAGAAAATGATTTTTGGATAGGCTAAATACTAAGTGGCCATTTAAAACTTCTTTTGAGGATTTGAAATAAAAAAAATAGATGAGGATTTTTTGTTTATGTGTCTTGCTTTTCCTGATGGGGTGTGAGCGCAACCGTATTTTTGAAAAGCATGTTGATTTAAAAGGTTTTTGGCCTCAACAATCATCTCAGCTATTTGAGTTTGATATTATAGATTTGGAAACGCCGTATCAGATCACAGGAATGGTACGAAATAAAAATACTTATGCCTTTAATAATTTGTATATTAAGTATGAGCTATTTCATGAAGATAGTCTGATCATAACAGATTTAGCTGAGGTTATTTTGTTTGAACCCAAGACAGGAAAGCCTTTAGGGACGGGGATGGGGAGTACCTTTGATCGTAACTTTGATTTGATCAAAGCACATTCTTTTAAAGCGTCTGGACACTATCGGATGAAGCTGACCCAATTCATGCGGATAGATACCCTTCAGGACGTAGATCAAATTGGCTTACGGGTGGCGGCAGTTATTCAGCCATAATTCGAGAGATAAATTGTTTGATTTTTTGTTGAGTATCTGTCGGAGACCTCCAAAATTCGCGGCTATGAAATGAGATATTTGGCCAATTTCTTTGGTTCAATAATTTGGTATTGTAAACGTAGGATTCTTTAGATGATTTAGAATCAAAATAGCGCTCGTCATCGGTATTGATGATTCCCATGGCACGTTCATTACTCTTCAATAGTAAATCTGCAAATGGGTAATTATGATCCACGACCACATCAATTTTTAGCCGATTGATACAAGTGGCTAATTGATTTTTTAAGTACCAATTTTGGTCAAATAATAATGGTTTTGCCTCAGCAGGCGCCCATTTTTTTGTACTGACATCCAAGGCGAATTTTAGGTAAGATTGAAGTAATTTTGGGCCTTTATTTCTGGATTTTGAAGTATTCAACTGGTTGGGATGTATACTGGTTACTAAAATTATTTTCTCTTTGGCCCTTGTGATGGCAACATTTAAACGATTTTCGCCGCCGACTTCATTTAAAGATCCAAATTTCATTTGAAGTAAACCTGTTTTGTCGGGGGCGTAGGCGATGCTAAATATGATAATATCCCTTTCATCCCCTTGAATATTCTCTATGTTTTTTATAAAAACGTCCCGATAAGGAAGGTCACCCAAACGGTTTTCAAGAAGTTCTTGTATGAGTTCTTTTTGTTGGCTATTGAAGGTAATGATTCCAATATTTTTCTCAGGCTCATTACGTCTAAATTGAGTGGTAATCTCAACCACTTTTTCCGCTTCTATTAAATTTACATTTTTATCCCAGAGGCCTTTGACCTGAAGATATATGATGGATTCTTTATCTGAATTAAGGGAAGAAATGTCCGGCAACATTTGCAATTTTTTGTCGTAAAAATGGAGGTTTGAAAATTCAATTAACTCCAAATAGCGGCTTCTGTAATGGCCTTGTAAATAATATTTGGGAAGATAGCGCTGTGCTAGATCAAGGAGTGCATCGACTTCCAAGTCAGGATGATCCGTCTCTTTATCAGACCATTTGGCCTTATACAAATCCAACGGTTTTAATTGTTTCGAATCACCGGCGATTACAATTTGTTTGGCTCGATAAATCGCAGGAATACCCCTTTCGGCAAAACATTGTGAGGCTTCATCAAAAATAACCAAGTCAAAGCATTGCGTCATGGGGAAGATGGCTGAGGCAGATTCTGGAGAAGTCATCCAGCAAGGGATTAATTTAAAAACTTCTTCTTGAAATTCCGAAATAATTTTTCGCAAAGGCCAAACCCGTTTTTTCTTTTTCACCTCATGCAGGAGATCTCTATAAGAAACCAGATTCTTTAACCTATTGAATTCTAAATCCTGATAGGTACGCTCTCTGGATTTCAAGAGGGTCATTTCTTGGCTTAGTTCATTTTTATTTTCAATTGATTCTGTCAATAATTTCAAATTTTGTTGAAATTTCATGGAGGAGACAGATCTTAAAATTGGATATTTAGTTTCTATTTTTTCTATCCAAGCAATCGCAAGACTGTTATGAAAACATGGAATCATTTTTTTCAACCCACCTTCAACATCTGTTAATTGTAGGGTAATGGCTTGTTCTTCAGGGTTAAAATGGGCAAAAATCGAATGATAGTCCACAAGGTTTTCGAACTCATGATCGAGTTCATCTAAGATTTTTCTTTTGGTTATATTCTTAGATAAAAATTCATTGAGTTGTTTAGAAGAAAGGTATTTTTTCCAGCCATTCATATGTTCAGGAATTTCCATAAGGAAAGTCACCAACTTTTTGAGCATTAAAATCTGTAGGCTTCGATCATTTTTTTTAAAGTTGATTAAAGTATCTAGGCCCCGAAGTTCTTTATATTGTAGGTAGGTATTTAAAGCATTACGCTGATAGAAAAACCAATTTTGAATAACAATCTTTTCTATTTTATCAGGATAATTTATAAGCCATTTTTTTTGATTTAACTTAGATAAGTTGTGTTCATAGTTGAGTCGATTATCAATTTTTTTAAGCAGATTTTCAAAGCTCACTTTATTATGGGTGAGACCATTGGCATTCAATACACGGTTGATGAGGACTTTATCATGAGAAAATAATCTCCATTTAATCATGTCTATAAAGTTATTTTTTGAGTCGATCGCATGTTGAAGGGCTTCTTGAAAGCGACCTAAGTCTTCAGACTTTAAGGTCGTTTCGAGGCCCGTACCGTCAAAGCAGGCGAGCATGTTTTTTTCTATATTGGCTAACCAATCATAATTTTCATTGGGTATGTGATAGAGGATTTTTCTAAAATATTGGTAGGTAGTGGCATGGTCAATATTTGCAATAAATTTTTTCAGAATGGTGATCTTATCGAGATAGAAAACCAATGAGTCATAATCTGGGGCATTTGAAAAAACAGTTTGACATTTCAAAGTGAAATCATCAAATTTCAATTGGGCCTCGGCGATGATATTTTTAATCTTCGTTAAATCTAAAATATTCAAATGCGCAAATGAGCTACCCCAGATCCAAAAATAACTTTGTTGTTTGTATTTAATGTGGTACGTAAGATAACGTTTAAGCTTATGTTCGAAGTCATGTACTTTCGGCCATTTAAAATAGCTTAATGAGGTTTGAATGGGAAGGAATAAATGTTGCGGATTACTACTTAAATACAGTTCTTTGATCGATTTTCCGCATTCACGGTCATCGAAAAGGGCCATTTTAAATTCATTAAGTTCTTCGGTGATTTGATTGGTTTTACGACTGGCTAGTTGAAAATTTCTTTCTAAAAGGATACTATCTAATCCGTTGTTTTTATGCTGATATTCATCCAGTCGATTGATTTGGTTTTGCAGCTTGTCGAAGATGTCTTTTCGATCACTTTTAAAGTCATGAACGAGACCGCAAAAATCATGTAGATCTTTCTCACTTAATCGTTCATAGACGACATCTAGGGCTACTTTTTTTTGACAAACGAGCAAAACATTTTTGCCTCTGGCCACATAATCGCAGATAAGATTTGAAATCAATTGAGATTTCCCAGATCCAGGAGGTCCCTGGAGACAAATGGAATTACCTTTTTTGACATGGTTCAGTGCTTCTTCCTGATAGGCATCCAATTCAAAGGGCATAAAGCTGTTTTCTTCTCGTGCCCTATCTGTGATTTTAGCATGGGTTTCATCTTCAGGATTTTCTTTGATTTTCTTATTGAAGTATTCCTCTAAATCATCAATAGTTTGGTTTTCCAATAGGGACTGATAATCTGGAACTAGAAACGAACCCGATTGTGGAAAAATGCCTATAACCGCCTCTGGATAAAGCTTAAGGATGCCTGTTTTTTCAGTATTTCTTAATGTCTCCTTGGTACTATTTTTGAAATCAGTAAGTTTATTTATGTAATTATCGCTATTGAAAACAAGATTGAGGTCACTCTCACGTAAGAGCTCATATAATTGTGTTCTGAAGTTTTTTGACTCCTTATCAAAATCATTGAAAGTCAGGTCCAACAGGTCTTCGTCCAAGTTTATTTTATTGTAATGGGCATGAGCCAAAAGAAAGGTCTTATTTAAGGTGATATTGACATTTTTTTTAAGATTACAGACCCAGACACCTTCTTTGATTTCGAGTGTAATTGGGAAAAAGATTAAAGGACATCTGATGATGGTATCATCAATGAATTTTCCTTTAATAAAGGGCCACCCAACATATAAATCTTTTGAGCCACGTTCGTTAAAAATAAAATTTTCAGATTTTACGATAGTACTGAGCTGTCGCGATGCTTTGTTGCTGCTGGCATCTCTTGGATCTAATGCCTGACACAATGGAATATTTTGGCTGCCTTTGATGAGGCTCTCAATAATATTAAAACTGGGATGGTTTAATGAAAAATCAAATTGATGCGCATCAACAAAATGATCCGCTCTTAATTTTTGAATCAGTAGTGACCGATTATTACCTGAAAGATTTGTGAGCCGTCTTAAATAAGTCTCTAATATAGGTTGCATTCTAAATTATTCGAGGGTAGTAAGATAAGGTGCAATTTTCTGATAAAGTGAGTCTGAAATTATCTTTATTGAAGTTATTTGTTCGATGGAGTCATAGGAACCGTGTACTTTTCGATAATTTATAATGGATTTGGCAAGATTCCAATTAATATAGGGATGCTTGCTGAGATGAATGATCGAATCCGTGTTGATATTTAATTTGAAAGTTTGATTATCTTCTAGATAAAAATATTTTTCAATTTCATCTTCAATGATCTCAGGCATATTATAAACTTCTGCCAATTGTTTGATATCATGAAAACCGCCGAGTGCTTGTCGAAACTTGTAGGCGCGACGCGCCAAAATAGGACCTACGCCTTTAAGTATTTGTAATTGAATACTATCCGCTAAATTAAGATCTAGCTTTATGCTTACCGCAGGGGTTCTCTTATGGCGATCAGATCCTAATTTTTTATCATCAGGTTTTTTGAACTTTCTTTCTGAAATTTCAATATAGGGCAGGATGGTTTCAATGAATGAGGTATCTATGCCATATATTTTTTTTAAGTCTTCGCCCTTGCTAAAGTAACCCCCTTTTTGACGATATTTTTCGATTCGATTTGCGATAAAATCATTGAACCCTATTTTTTTCAAATCCTCTACTGAAGTTGAATTGGGATCAAAGACAACGAGTTCAAAGTCTTTGACATAAGTTGAAGAATGCTTTAATGAATATGAATTTTTAATTTCCTGGCTCCAATTTTTTAATCCCATCTGCGTGTTCGGATCGATTTCATGTACCCTACTTTTGGGCAAGAGCCAACTGAAAAAAAAGATAATTATGATCAGAGAGACTAAAAAAATCACTCCATTGGCCTCTGTTCTTGAAAAACTCAGTTGATTTATAATAAATATTCTAATTTTTTTCATTTATAATTTTAAACTTATAATTTCTTTTAGGTAAGAATTTTGTCTTATCTGTTCAATATAAAAAACATTGAAGCTATTTTTGCTATCCAATTATTTCTTTTACATGTACGAGAGTTTAAAAGTTATTGGTTTATCTCATGATTCATCGCCTATTGCGATCAGAGAATCGGTGGCTTTTTCTGAAAATGAAAACAGAATATTTCTGGATAGAATGCGAGAAATGTTGGGTGTTGAAGAAGCTTTGATTCTTTCAACCTGTAATCGCACCGAAATTTATTACACCTCGGATTTAGATTTATCTAATGGCATTTTAAATTTATTGAAAATAGAAAAAGACATTGATAAGGGTATTGATGCTTATTTCTGGAACAAGGAGAAATTACCCGCTTTAAGACATTTATTTAGGGTTGCGCTAGGGCTTGAAGCCAAGGTTCTTGGAGATATTCAAATTTCTAATCAAGTAAAGAGGGCTTATCAATGTTCTGCTGATCAGCATCTTTCCGGTCCATTTTTTCACCGTGTGATGCACACTATTTTTTATACTAATAAAAGAGTGGTCCAGGAGACTGTTTTTCGAGACGGTGCCGCTTCGGTATCCTATGCTTGTGTAGGTTTGGTTCAGCAATTCATTCAAAACTTCTCAGATCCTAAAATATTAGTTTTGGGATTAGGAGAAATAGGAAGAGACGTTGCGGATAATATGGAGGAAATGAATGCCTCGATCACCTTGTCTAATCGAAATTATCATACGACTCAAACGCTGGCTAAGCAGTATGATTATGAGGTCCTCCCCTTTGAGGAACTACTCAAAAACATAGCCAAATTTGATGTGGTCATATCATCAGTCCAAGTACCCAAGCCCATAATTATGAAGGGTCATATTCACGAGCAGTTATTGTCTCAAAAACTTTTTGTTGACTTAGCCGTGCCGAGGAGTATGGATTCCGAACTAGATACCATAGATGGAATTATACTATATAATGTAGATCAAATCGAAGAACAAACGTCGGGCATCATCGAGCGCAGAAGAGCGGCCATTACAGAAGTTGAGGTGATCTTAGATGAGACGATTGAGGAATTAAAAAAGTGGTCATTGGAAATGGAGGTATCTCCGACAATTAAAAAACTAAAAAAAGCCTTAGAAGAGATCAGAAAGGAAGAAATTGCTCGGTATGTAGGTAAGATCACTGAAGTCGAGCGGGAATTGATGGATAAAGTGACCAAGAGGATTGTTCAAAAAGTAATCAAACTTCCTGTACTTCAATTAAAAGCAGCCTGCAAAAGGGGAGAAGCCGAAACATTAGTTGAGGTGCTCAATGACCTCTTTAATCTTGAGAAAGATGAATTAACTCATAAAAAATAGCATTTGATTGTCAGACACGACATTCGTTCGATACTTACTTTTTTTCTTGCACTGCTTTTTTATACTGGATTTGCCCAAGAGCAATACAGCCTAATAAAAAAAGATGCCTACTATGGGCTTCAAGATGAAAAGGGAGCCGTTGTTGTTGCCCCTGTTTATGATCAAATTGGATGGTCAAATGGAAATTTTGAATGGGTCGGTAACTTAGTGGGCTATTCCCATCGTGGAAAATGGGGCTTGTTAAATGTCAAAACAAAGAAAACCTCGGCGGCCATCTATTATAAGTTGTCGGTGATTGATGAGGGCTATATCCTTGCTTCGATCAAGGGTAATTTAAGCAATCAACTATTTTACGGCATTATCGATTCGAAAGGGGCCATTCAAATCAGTTGTAACTACTTCTCAATTGAGCCAAAATCTATGGGCTATGTGGTCTCAACGTATGACTACGGGACTATAAAAAAGGGATTTTACGATAAGGAATTCAACTTGATTTCGCCGCCTATTCATAAAGAAATTAAGGTTGTTAATCAACAGGTTTTGATGGCACAAAATTCCTTAAATAAATGGTCCTTACTTCGAATAGACGGAATAGAAAGTCATTTCAACGATTTTGATCAATTTGCGGTCATTGCTGAGGGAATTAGTGTAGAAAAAAGGGGTAAATATGGGTTATTGGATTTGGAGGGTGGGGCTACGCTGCTCGAAACAGAATATAAACAGGTAAATGGAGTAAAAGATGTTCTTAATTTTCCCTTATGGGAAGTCCGAAATTTTGATTTAAAGCACATTATGACGGTAAGGGCAGACTCGCTTAAATTGGATGCTGACATCCTTGTGGCTTATTGTAATGGGAGAGAAGAACGGATGATCAATCCATCATCAAATGACTTTATCGGTAGTGCTCAAAAAACAATTTATCAAACCGAAGGTTTTGAACTGGCTCGGGATAAGCGGTCCCATACTTGGTCAGTTATGGATGCCGATGGAACATCTTTTATTTTGGGAAAAGATTCAATTCACTATGATGCACCCTTTTTTTATACACTTTTGAAAGGAAAATGGGAGATTTACAATCAATTGGGTACCAAGGTTTCAGACAAAGCGTATCAGCATATTTCTACCCATTTATTTTCGATGATTCCAGTTAAAAATCACCAGTATTGGGGTTTTCTAGATTTTAAAGGAGATGAAATAATTTCTTTAAAATATGATACTATAGGAGCAGGCTATCATCATAAAATAGCCATTAACTATTTGGGAAAGTGGGGAGTTATGGATCTTTTTGAAAATTGGTCCGTAGCTCCAATGTTTGATGAAATATCTATCGGTCCCTATGGTATTATTACCAAGGAGAATGAAATTACTGCGCTCCTTTCCTGGGAAGGCGATGTCATCTATGAGATTAAGGGTGATATTTTCGTTCGTGATTTATTTTTAGAAGTAAGGAGTACTTCGGATCAAAGAGGGATCATATCTCTCCAAGGAGAGGTTGTTTTAGATCCATTTTACGATGAGGTGGGCCAAATTGGTGACCTATTTTGGGGTAAAGACAGGCTAGGTACGGTGCTATTAGATGAATTTGGTGGGTACCGGATCATTCCAGAGGATGACGTCAGTCAGGTACTTAATTATTGTGCAGGGCTCTATATGATACAAAAAGATGGTAAGTATGGCTTTATTAATGAAAATGGAAATTTAAGGATAGCCAATCGTTACGATAGTTTACTTTGCTTTTCTGATGCGCGCATCGGCTACAAATTGGGTACCAAATGGGGATTTATAGATGTTCAAGAGAGATTAGTAGTACAACCGATATACGATCAAGTATTTCCTTTTAAGGAGGGTGTAGCTGTGGTACGTCAAAAAGGGAAATATGGTCTGATAGACCCTTCAGGTAAGCTCATTCTTTCTTTAAAATATGTAAGTATTGATCAGGTACTTGGTAATTATTTACTCAAAGGCATCAACGGAGGCTTCGGCATCGCGAATGCAGCAGGAGATGTCATGTTGAGAACCGATTATGATGAAATCACCCCCATTGGAGACGATTTATTGGTAGTCACGCAGGAGCATAGGGTCGGCCTGATGAATTATGCCGGATACATCAAATTAGCATTTAAATATGCCTCTATTCAGAGGGAAAATCAATATTTAATCATGAGACGCTTACCGGACAAACAAGGATGATTTATCAGGATCTATAAAATATTTTTGTATCATTTCCGATAGGTCTTTAGGCCGAATGCTATCTATAGTTTCCAAAGAGGTTGTTAAAAAATGATGGGGTATGTCATTCACAAAAAGGAGGGTATAGATAGAGGCAACATCTAAGATGGAATTCATAGAACTAAGAAATTTCCCTCTTAAGAAATTTTTGAGCATATCAACTTCTGACTGGGAAGGATAATTTTGAGCAAGTTCAGTAATAATTTCGTGAATGGCTTCTAGTGAATGTTCGGCATTATCACTTTTCATTTCGGTTGAAATTGTCCAATAAGATGCATTTTGGGCATGCGTAATGGATGAATAGACTCCATAAGTTAATCCTTTTTCTTCTCTTAATTTTTTCATTAGGCGGGATCCGAAAAAGCCTCCTAAAAGTTTGTTAGCCACCGTCAATTTATGAATATCTGGATGCCCTCTATCAATGGTTTGAGCACCCATCCTGAGCGAAGCTTGAACACTATCCGATCGTTCGATGGTTTGGTGGTTATGGTTTTGGCTGATCGCGAAACTTAGCATTTGTTTTTCATCCTTATTTATGTTGCCTAAAAGGAGCGCCGTTTTTTCGATAACTTTTTCATCAATATCACCGCAAAGCACTACTTTGGGATCTTTTTGAAATTGCCACTGAAAAAAATCTTTGATTTCAAAAAGGGTTCGCTGGGTGATCTCTGTTTCTTTTATAGATCGACCATAGGGGTGAGTCGGACCAAACAGCAATTCATGAAAGTGTGAAGTAGCGAAATAGGTATTTTTTGCAAGTTGCAACTTTATTTGTTCCGCTTTTAAATTCTTGATGACCTCAAACTCGTTGGTAGGGAAGTTGGGTGAGAAAAGTATTTCTTGAAGTAAAGCAAGACTTGAGTGAATATGCTTTTGAGTAGCGAAAAGGCGAATGCTGGTACCATCAACTGCCGTTTGCACTTCTATGTGAGCCCCCATATGTTCAAAAGCCAATGCTATTTCTTCAGCATTTTTGGTAGAGGTCCCCTCAAGGAGCATTTTACCTGTTAAAAAAGCAATGCCTGGATTTTTTTCAAACCAGCTACCACTCTGGAAAATAATTTCCACCAAGCAGATTGGGTATTGTTTGTCTGGGATAATAAGACCTTCAATACCGCCATTCAATATGATTTTACGGCAAGTTCTAAAATTAAAATTCTTTACCGGAAAAGACGCAGGCGCAAGAGTCCGATCCATCATGAAGAGACGTCGAGGGTTTCTTTTTTATTGAAATTAAATAAGAAAGATAATCTGAGAGTATCTCCCAATGGATTGTTTTGTTCTTGGGGAATGAGATAAGATAAGTCGAGGCCAAAGGTCGAATACCGAACACCAAAACCTACTGTAAAATATTTTCGAGCCCCTTTGTTTTCATGTTCATTAAAATAACCTACCCTGACCGCTACCATTTCTCGATACCAGTATTCACCACCTATAGAATAAGTAAGTTCTTGCATTTCCTCACTAAAACCATTGGGGGCATCATTAAAAGAACCGAAGGTACCACTGATGAACGGACGGTTGGGATCTTTACCTGATGAGATGGTAGGATTTCCATTACTGTCTAAGACTAGATCTCCATTGGTATCCCGAGCATAAATAGGAGGAGTAGGAACCAATAATTTGTTTATATCGAAGATAAATGTGAACGAGTTGTACTGATCTATATTCATTTTTAACGCTGTCCCTACCCTGAGGTTGGCTGGGATAAAATCTTCAAACTCCTCACTGGTGTAACTGATTTTTTGACCCAAATTAGAAACGTGGGCACCTAAGGATAAATCAGTATCTAATCCTCTTAAAACCAGTGGTTTAATGTAATAGAAACCTAGATCAAAGGCAAGGCTTTTACCAGAATTGGCACTGGGCGCTCCTATGCTGTTTCCCAATAAGTTAGACCAAATGTACCTGATACTCAATCCTCCACTTAGGTTTTCGGTTAATTTTCGAGAGTAAGTGGCATCAAAGGATAATTCACGGGGATTTTCAATACCAATGGGTAACCCAGTCACATCGGTAAGTTGAATTTCTCCTAAATCAAAATACCTCATACTGATGCCTAAAGCTTGAATTTGATCAATCCTTTTATAGTAAGTGAGATAATTGAGAGACATATCATCTACAATATTTCCCAACCATGGAGAATAGGAAAAAGAGAAGCCTGAGCTAAAATCAATAAAAGCAAGTTTAGCATTATTCCAATGAATACTCTGGGCATCAGGACTCGTGGCTACACCGGCATCACCTAAAGCAGATCCTCTACTGTCTGGAGCAAAGCTTACAAAGGGAACGGCAACTGAAATAGGATTATCTCCTTTTTGTCCGGTCACACGTACTTGTCCTTTGGTAAAGATAGGGAGCCAAATAATGGGAATAAAAAATAAAAATAGCTTAATGGTTTTCATTTTATACGGTAAAGTTAGTTTAATTATTGATTAGTAAACGCTCAATAGCGGATCCTTTTGCCTGATCTTGGGTGCTTGAAACTTCGATCCGGTACAAGTAAATGCCTTTTCTAAATTTTCCTGGCGGAAAGGGTAAATAGAGGTCATCGATTTTTTTAGGACTGTCATCAATTTCAAATAACTCTTCGCTGATGATATTTCCCCGAGTATCATATATTGTTAATGCAATTTCTAAAGCTTCTCCTATTCGATCATGTTCAAATGCAAAAGTGGTACCATCTATGGCTGGGTTGGGATAGTTCATCACATTGTGAAGCAATAATTTTGGCTCATTGGAAACTATAAAGTTAACGGACCGATAGGAGGTGTTATTGTGTATATCTGAAATTTTCAGGGTGGCTGTGTGATTTCCAACGGACAAATTTCTTAATGGGAAAGTGATGCTTCCTGATTGGTAAGTATCTAGATCGGCTACATAATAATCATTTAAAATATAGATACTCTCATCTTCCATGGTTAAGGTGATGTCTTGATTTATGCCGATGCCTGATGTGTTGATGCCACTTTCGTCTGTTATTTTAGCAATAAAAAGTCCATTTTCCCCTACCAGATCTCCCTCATTGAACGAGTCATTATTGATGTAAAGTGTTACTGCTGGGCGGTCATTTTCTATGTTAGGATTTTCCGCAGTATTACCCATGACAAAATCTTTGAAAAATCCTGTAGCATCACTGGTAAGGTCATTATTTTGGGCATACATAATTATTTTCCCAGATTCAAACCGATAACTGATGTTTTTTGGAACTATAAACTCAATGGAAAAATGGCCATTGGAAACGGTGGCCTCACCCTCAAAAATTTTATTTTCTCTGACCGCATAAGTAAATGTAGGGTTTTCCTGACCCAAGGTTTCTTTTTCGGTGATTCGATCATAAATGGAGACATTTACACTTCCATTGAAATCCGAGAGGAACACGCTGTCGATCGATTGAATGGATCCTTTCAATAAAATCTTTTCAAGTGCGCTTAATGTATCGGCACCCAAATCGACTACATCTAATCCGTTGATACTATCAATGACGATTTTATTTTCTGGATATTGTAGCCGTAGCATGGGATCTCCTAGCAGTGAAAAATTCCGGTTGTTAACGCCAGAAACACTCGCATTTTTGGTGAGCCTCATGATATCACCCAACCTCAAGAAGGATCCATTTTCTATTTTGAATAAATTATTATGAAAGGCCGTATTGATTAATTCATTGGAAGAAGCATAAACGGGCCGGGTCGTAGTGAGTAATGCAATGGCCCCACCATTTTGGTTGAGTAGGAGCTTTTCGGCACCGGAGGTATTAATCGATGGGTCGTCATATCTGCCAAATTCACAGGTCGCAGTTAAGAATAGGGGTAAATGAAAGCGATTGGTTAAATCATTAATTAGGGTGGCATCCAGGATATTTTCAACGGCCCATTGGTTTTCATTTCCATGACCCAGATAATCTACCATAAAGGTACCTTCTTCAAGAGCGTTGATCAGTGCTTCCCTAGTGATCAGTGCAGATTCCCGACTGGCCAGTACTTCTTGGGGGAAGGCATCTATATACAACTTATTTAGCTGGGTTTGTGGTTGAAAATCGTTAAAATAATCGGCAAGGGTTTCCGCAGCCCTTTGATGTAGGTTGGCATCTCCATCATCAACAACATAGGTAATGTCATTTTTCCAGGAGCCATACATTCTTTCACTAGAGGCATAACGGATGATTTTATCAGTCATATTTTTAGCTTCTTCTTGGGTCTTAACCGGAAGTCTTCCAATCCCAATTTCTAAGCTATGATTCCCCTCATTATTTTCTCTCCAAAGCCCCTCTTCATCTTCTAAAAAGCCAAAATAATCATCTGAAGAATAACTATTGATAGGGTTGATGGCGTTCCTAGATTCATAAACGGGGACAAAGTTCGTGTTATTGGGTATACGATCTTTGTAGTCAAAAGAACAATCCCCCATGAGTAAGACATAACGAAAACTATTATTGAGACTCCAATAAAACTTAATAGCATCCCGTAAGGCAGTGAGGTCTTGCATACCAGATGAGAATTCATTATAAATCTGCGTAGTTGTCACCACTGCTACGTCCAATTGATCATGCGTCGAATGAAAACGGGCGAGTCGATCAGCAGATGCCATAAATTTTGGATGAGTAATGATGAGGCCGTCCTTTGGGCTAAGGCCTGTGATGTATTGATTAATGATTGGATGAAAGGCGATCGGCTGGGGTAAGTTCTGGTTTGAAAAAGCCAAAAAACGCTGTTGATCATTTTTTAAGGCCGTATACTTATGACTACTCCCCACAGAGTAGAGGGGCAAACTCTCAACTAAATGATGGGTTATGTCCCAAACCTCTATCTTTTCATCGCTGAGGACCTCGTAGGTAATCGTATCCTCTTCCACCCTGGGATTTGAAAATAGCATAAAGTCATTATGAAGGACTAAACGGCTGGCATAGGTCAGCACAATCTGGTCTAAGTAGCCAATTAACACATCATAGCCCGAAACTACTGGGAGTTTCAGCGTTAGGATTGTTTCGGAGTTATTGACTGGAAATTTGAAGATTTCATTTTGTACATCCCCCTTGAGATCATAAGTAGAACCCGATCCGGTATTAATAGCGCTATAGGCGATCTGTCCTAATAACGTTTCATCTTCATAGATTTCAAAGGCACCCACTAAGTCGCTTCTGCCCACAACTTTGATGAAGGCTTTGATGGTATCTAATGCGCCCTCGGTTTGGAAATTATAGCTTCTACTTTCTCCTGCTTTAAAATAGGCTTCAAACCAGTCTCTACCTGAATTTCCCAATAGGTTTACTTCATCTAATTCATGTGCTTTACGTGCCATATAGGAGGAAATAATGCTATTTCTTGGGTCATAAGTAGGTGCTTCGGTCACTCTGGCGCCTGCTGCACCGCCGGAGGTGATAAAATAATAAGACGTATCAGAATATATATTTTTTTCAAATTGCCAAAGATCATCCTCCCAAGTCCAATCATGGGGTCCGTTTGCATAAAAAAGGAGAAAGTCGTTGTCATCGAAAATGCCATCTTCAAGACCATAGCCTTTGAGGCTATTTTCAATGAGTCCTAGAGGTCTTTCTTCATGATTGGCTTGTGGAAGCATTCCCATCCCATTTCCAAATACTTTAAGTGTATTTGGTTGGCTGTAATCCATACCTATTTGATCAAGAAAATTCTTATCGATTTTATAAACACCCTCTTCGGGGACTCCAATTTTATACCAGTAGCCTTGATCAAACAATGCGGTTTGTCCGACGGACCCAAAGGGGATAAAAAAAAGCAAAGCATATAAGATTTTCACTGCTTTATTCAACGATTTTGAAAGTATAAAATTGTCTATTTACTCAAAATTTGGCACACGATAGACAGATTTGAAAGCAAGGATGAAATAAGGTAAGTTGGAATCATATAGGGTAAAAAATCAAGTTGAAACAGCGCCAATCCTATGACCATCACAAGCAGGGTTAAGTACCTGAATTCATTACTAACCCAAAGTATAGATTTAAATTTGAAGTTCAGCATTTTTATGGGTGCTATCATCAAGACGCTTACCATTAGGCTGTAAACAGGAATGAAATAGATCCAGGAAACCAAAAAGGATGCCTTGACAATGGTTACCGTTAGTAGGGCTGCAGCGGGCGTAGGTAATCCAATAAACGCATCCGATTGCGTTGAGTCTAAATTGAATTTAGCCAACCTGAAGGCAGCAAAAATAGGCATAAATGCGGCGCTGTAAGCAAACCAATGAAAATCACTAGGCGTTAGGGCAGTCCACTTAAATAGGAATAATGCGGGAAGAACACCAAAAGTAACCATATCGGCCAAAGAGTCTAATTCTTTCCCAAATGAGCTGGTCGCCTGAAGTAATTTTGCAGTAAAGCCATCTAAAAAGTCAAAAATACCGGCAATCATCACAAAATAAATGGTGTGTTGGTAGTTACCCTCAAAAACATTTATAATACCCAGGACTCCCGTCAATAGGTTGAGTGCAGTGAGTAAGTTGGGTATGTGCTTAAATAAACTCAAGGTTTTACAAAGGGATTGTTCTTTTTTTCATGACCTACCGTAGTCCTGGGGCCATGTCCAGGATAAATTTTGACGGCATCTGGCAGGGTATATACTTGATTTTTGATGCTTTCCTCTAAGGTCTTAAAATCACCCCCAGGAAGATCCGTTCGACCAATGCTTTCACGGAAAATTACGTCTCCGGCCACGAGTAATTTGTCAGCGGCGTGGTAGAACATCAGATGCCCTTCAGAATGACCAGGGGCATACAAGATTTCTAATCTTTCGGATCCAAAGTCAATCACATCCATTTCGCTAAGTAATTTGTCGGGTTGGGCTTCCTGATAATTTTGAATGCCCATGGTGGGTGCATAGGTCGAGACAGATTTCAGTAATGTTTTTTCCGTAGCAGGAATCCACAAAGGAATGTCATACAATTTTTTTAAATAATCATTACCTAACACATGATCGATATGGCAATGGGTATTGATGATGGCAATGGGATTTAATTTGTTGACTTTTATGAAGTCCGTAAGCTCTTTTTTTTCAAAATCTTCGTAACAGCCAGGATCGATAATAAGTGTTTCTAGGTTAGGACTGGATAATAAATAGGTGTTTTCGTAGAAAGCGTTGAATACAAAGGATTTTATGTCCATAAA